>Ga0206864_1068_pt1 | contig 35997 bp, 28 predicted proteins | sample Alteio_BWOrgCont_42_FD_152632 | JGI IMG/M metagenome (GOLD analysis project Ga0206864, IMG submission 152632) | Enriched cells from forest soil in Barre Woods Harvard Forest LTER site, Petersham, Massachusetts, United States -... | ecosystem: Environmental > Terrestrial > Soil > Temperate forest >...
AGATAGAGAACGTAAATTCTGTCCCTTTTCCGGGTACGCTGACGATTGAAATAGTACTCTTATGAAGTTCAACAAGGCGTTTTGTAATTGCAAGCCCTAAACCGGTGCCGCCGTAATCATTATCTGTGGTTTGCGATTCCTGTTCAAAGGGGTCAAATATTATGGCCAGGTTTTTGGCTGCAATACCTATCCCTGTATCAGCAACGCTGAATTTAATGGTTACGTTTGTGTCATTTATTGTTTCTTTCTTAAGTTTTATGCTAACTTTTCCGGTGTGGGTAAATTTAACGGCATTACTTAAAAGGTTATTCAGCACCTGGCCCAGCCGGATTTGGTCGCCAACCAGGTATTCCGGAATCGTTTTATCAATAATCAGGTCAATTTCTAATCCTTTTTCCGATGCCTTTGCATAAAAGGATTGTTTGATCTTTTGCGCCAGGTGATAAATATTAAACGGTATTTTATTAAGCTCTAATTTCCCGGCCTCAATTTTATTATAATCTAAAATGTCATTTATAATGGCTAATAAATTTTCTCCCGAAAATTTTAGGGTATTAAGATATTCCAGTTGTTCAGGTTTGGGATCTTCGCTCAGCAATAAATTTGTTGTACCAATAACCGCATTCATCGGGGTTCTGATCTCATGGCTCATGATCGATAAAAACTCCGATTTAAAGTGCGATGATTTTTCAGCTTCTTCCTTTGCAGATATTAATGCCTGTGTTGCTTTCTGACGATCAGTTATGTCTTCCCCGATACCCGTAACTTCCTTAATACTGCCATTTTCATCATAGCTTATTGTATTTTGCCAGCTGATAATGCGTTGTTCTCCATTGCGGCGTATCACCGAATTAATATTCTGCGGCTTGAACGAATCATTTTCAAACAATTCTGTTGTATTGTTTCTTGAGCTTTCAGGCACAAATTTATTAGTCCAGTTTAAGCCTAATATTTCCTGTTGCCCGTAGCCAAGCAAATCAGACATATACTTGTTGCAAAAAATAATATTGCCTTTATTATCCACTGATACTGCAGGGAGCTTAATGGTTTCAAGTACAAGTTTATACTTGCTTTCAGTCCTCTGGTAATCAAATTCCGCCTGTTTTCTGTCGGTAATATCCTGCAATGTCCCAATAATTTTACGCAAGGTGCCATCATCGCGTTTTATTAACATCCCAACAATAATGCTTAAATATTTAATGTTGCCTTTGGGCGTTACTATCCGGAATTCATAAGAAGTATGGGCAATATTTGAAATACTTTTCAAATGCTGTTTTAGTACAGACCTGTCATTAGGGTGTACATGTTGTACCAGCAGTTTTATGAGGTTTTTTTCGGTAACTATTTCTGGACCTATCTCGAAAATGTTATTTATCTCTTCAGACCATGTTACTTTATTTAACGTAATATCCCATTTCCAGTTGCCGATTTTCGCAATGGTTTGCGCCTCCAGTAATTCTGACTGGCTCTTTTTAATTATCTTTTCAGATAACTTGGTTTCAGTAATATCCTGTAACACGCCAAAGCTGCGTTTAGGTTTGCCTTCGGCATCGGTAACAAGCTCGCCGTTTAATGCCCTAAAATATTTTAAACGGCCGTTTGGCGTAATCAATCTAAACTCAAGGGTATTTTCCCCGGTATAGTTTTCGGTCGAAAAATATTTAAAAGCGTTTTCACGGTCATCCGGATGAATAAGGCTGATGTAATATTCATATTTGCCTGCGCCGTCGGGAATGTTGTCAATTTCAAGTATTTCGTATAAACTCTTTGACCAATAAGTCTCTTTTGTATAAATGTCATACCACCAGTTGCCAATTTTTGCAATTGACTGCGCTTCAAGCAGTAACTCTTCATTCTCTTTTAAAGCATTTGCATATTTTTTTTGTTCGGAAATATCGGTTACCGATCCTGATATACGCGAAGTGTAATTCCCTTCATCGTCATATACCGGCGATAGCCTTGCTAAAAACCAGCGGCCAGAGCCAAAATCAGATGGAAATTCAATAGCTATTGATTGCCTTGTTTGTATAACGTAGTCTAAAGCGTCGTCGATTTTTTTTGCTTTTTCCGCCCCTAAAACATCAGTCACTCTTTTACCGGTGAAAACACCAGGGTCAACTTTCCTTCCTTCAATTTTACGGAACCATGTGTTCAAACAGATTTTATTTTCATCAAATTCAAATATGATATCATTTAATGAGTTGATAAGCGAAGTAAGATTTGTGCGTTTTTCACGTAGCTTCTCGTCATTAACCATAAGGGTTTGGTTAAGCTCGATAACATGGTCCACCGCCTTTTTAAACTTAAGGTTATAGGCCATCATTACTAAAAATGATACATAAGCAATAAATGAAAACGTCAACAGTAAAACTATCAGAACCACTATTGATATGTATAACTGCGGGGCAGTAATATAAGCCACAATAGTTGCAGTTAAATTAAGCAGGCAAACGGCCACGAACTCCCATCTTTTTTTACAAAACAAGGTTAATGCTATAAAAATGGTGATTGAACTAAACAGGTACACGTGCCCAAATCCATTTTTGCTAAGCAAAAGGCAATTGTTAATAATTAAAAATGCTATAATGGTAATATACAGGCTTGCTGCTGCAAAAAATTTACCGGGGTAAAAAGAAAAACATAGTGCAACCAGGCACAATGCGCTGTTTATAAGCCGCAGCCAAAGTGGGTCGTACGAATTAAAATAACAAAGGTAATGGAGCGAGGGGCTTGCAATAAACAAACCAATGAGCAATAATTGATAAATGGTGTTATCGTTCTGTATCAGTAATAGTAGCTTGCTTCTAAACGACATAGTTAATTGCTTTTTTAATAAATTAAAGCCGGTATGCCAATCAATATTGGTTTTTAGCTATAATTTAGGTTGACTTTTCCTGAAAGTTTTCGCGACAAACAATAATTAACAAATCACTATCCCTTCAATTCAATAATAACAATCAGTGTTTTTATAAACAATGAAATTTTTACAAATTGTAAATTATCAACCGGGCATTAGTACGCAGATTTATTTACATTTGTTGCAGATTAAATATTTTCCTATGTCTGAGACAGCACAATTAATAATTGGCGATAAAACTTACGATCTTCCTGTAATAGAGGGTACAGAAGGTGAAAAAGCAATAGATATTTCTAAATTAAGGGACCTGACAGGGTATGTAACGCTGGACATTGGTTACAAAAATACCGGCGCTACCAAAAGCGCCATTACATTTTTAGATGGCGAACTGGGCATACTTAAATACCGCGGATACCCGATAGAGCAGCTTGCATCAAAATCAAGCTTTATTGAAGTTGCGTACCTGCTGATACATGGCGAACTGCCAACCGAAAAACAATTGAGCAATTTTCAGTACGAGATAAGCCGCCATACACTGGTGCATGAGGATATGAAGAAGTTTTTTGATGGGTTTCCGTCAAAAGCACACCCTATGGGCCAATTGTCATCCCTGGTTTGCGCCTTGTCTGCATTTTATCCGGAATCATTAAAGTCTCACCAGTCAGAAGAAGAACTGCATTTAAGCATCATTAAGATGCTGGCAAAAATGGCCACTATAGTATCATGGATATATAAAAAGTCATTAGGGCACCCTTACATTTATCCGCAGAACAAATATGATTATGTAAGCAATTTTCTGCACATGACCTTTGGGCAGCGTACCGAAGAAATTGAGATTGACCCGGTAATTGTAAATGCCATGAATACGCTGCTCATTCTGCACGCTGATCATGAGCAAAATTGTTCAACTTCAACGGTACGTATCGTTGGTTCATCCGAATCAAATATTTATGCTTCTGTATCGGCAGGTATTTCTGCCTTATGGGGCCCGCTGCATGGCGGCGCCAACCAGGAAGTGATAGAAATGCTGGAAAAAATTAAGGCCGACGGCGGCAATACCGATAAGTGGATTGCCAAAGCTAAAGATAAAAACGACCCTTTCCGCCTGATGGGTTTTGGACACCGCGTTTACAAAAACTTTGATCCGCGCGCAAAGATCATCAAAAAAGCATGTGATGATATTCTTGAAAAGTTAGGCATAGACGACGAAGTGCTTGAAATTGCCAAAAAGCTGGAAGAAGTTGCTTTAAAAGATCCTTATTTTGTTGAACGCAAACTTTATCCCAATGTTGATTTTTACTCCGGCATCATATACCGCGCACTGGGTTTCCCTACAGATATGTTCACCGTGCTGTTTGCCCTTGGGCGCCTCCCTGGCTGGATAGCTCAATGGAAAGAAATGAAAGACAATAAAGAACCCATCGGCCGCCCACGCCAGATATACGTTGGCGCTACCAATAGGGATTATGTGGATATAAAGAATAGGTAGGGGGGAAGTTGTTTTATAGTTCATGGTTGATGGTTCATGGTAGCTGCATGTGGGCTTCAAAGCCATTGAGCAAGCCATTTGTTCGGTGAAACAATTGTAAACTCTCTTATTTTTCAACCAATAAAAAACTTGACACTTCAGGACTCCAGGTTTGGGATGGCCCATAATATTCAATACGTAGTCATATTCAGCGAAATCCATAAATCACAAAAATCAGCGGTTCAGACAAAATTGCATTAACAGGTTACCAATGAACCAGTGAACCAGTGAACCAATAAGCCAAATAAAAAAAGGCCCGCTGGGTTTAACCATACGGGCCTATCAATTAATCAACTCTCTGTTTTATCTTATTATTACTGATATGTGTAAGTAGTTGTTACAAGTGGCGTAGTGCCAAATGTAGTTAACGGAGCGTTAAATGTTACAGTGTGAGTACCACTCACAGCAACAGGAATATTTCCGTTACTTGTATCATTTAGTGTATTAGCAACACCAGCGCCTGCCGAACCTGCATTTGGGATACCCCAGCTAAATGTCCAGGCATCATCTTGCCTTACTTTAAATGAGCCGGTAGAAACTAATGTAGTTGTAACTGTCCAGTTCCCGCTGCCATCATTTATATATTTCATAGGCACATCTGTACTCCATCCTTGCGCCGCATCACCAATAACACTGTAATAATCAGCAAGTGCAAATGAAATAGTATTGGAATTTAAATTGACCGTTACAATATATTGGCCATTAGCAACAGGGGCATTAAAGTTATTGGATGCATTATAAGTTACAGTACTGCTTGGGGTACTGGAATCATTTGTAGCATATTTATTATTCCAATTTTTAACCGGCAATACCAAAAACTGGTTAGCACCACCGCCTGTAGCATTAAAATTAATAATACCGGTATAAACACCGTTACCGGTAACTGATACCAAACTATCTTCAGCAGGACCCGGATTAACCCATCCTGAGAAGGCCCCTGTGATATATAACCATGATGTTAAGTCAAATGCAGTAACGGTAAGGCTTAATGTATTTGAATATATTGGTGCAACACTGGCAGAAATAATATGTTGTATCCTTACCTGGACTGGTGTAGCAACACCTGCGGTTACGTTGAGTTTTAATAATAGGGCGTTAAAAGCACTTGTAGAATAACCCTGTGCGTACACTTTCGTACCCAATGTGACAGATGTTGGGTTTTTCCAATTGTCTGAGGGCACATCAATTTGCAAAGTATTGGTCACAGCGGCGCTGAAACCGTAATTTGGGGCCGTAAAATTAAATTTTATTGCCATGGAGGTGTCCGTTAACCTGGTTTTATCTAAAACCAGTGTTGTAGCAGAGGCAGAAAGGGCGCCTGCCTTGCCTCCGTTTGAGGTTACCAGGTTACCATCCTTTTTACAAGCTGATAACATGAGCAGCGCTACGCTGCCCAATGTTAAGAATTTTGTTAAAACTGTTTTCATTATAATATTTTTTTAACTGAATTTTAATTTAAAATGGTCATATTTCTATTAATAACCCGGGTTTTGTGTAAGATTTGGGTTAACAGCCCTGTCCTGATCTGGGATTGGATAGATATTAAGATAAGCAGGTACACCTGTACCCCCGGCAACCCCGCCCTTAAATGGCCATACGTATGAAGCGCTTGTAAATAAGCCAAAACGTATCAAATCTGTACGGCGGAAACCTTCCCAATAAAGTTCACGACCTCTTTCAGCCAGTATAAAGGGAAGTGTTAACTGGCCGGCGACAATATTACCGGCTGTACTGCCTGCATAAGCACGTGTACGTATGTTATTAATGTAAGTAAGCGCCTGTGTCGCACTGCCGCCGGTACCGCCGTTTAATACAGCTTCAGCATAAGTAAGGTACACTTCGGGTAAGCGCATAATAGGCTCGTCAACGTCTGAATAATTTAAGTTTGAACCCGGTGCGCCGGTGCTGGTTACATTTCTCCATTTGGTAACTGCTATACCTTGCGCAAAATTGGTAACATCGCTTATCGCTACGCTTTGCCCTTGTGTCCAGAATTCCGCACGTGTATCGGGGTTGCCGTTATTTGGAAAAGTAGTTGATGTATTGGCCGGGAATAGATTAATCAGGGCGCTGGTTGTCCTTATGCCTGCCCATCCGCCGGCTATGCCAAATGATGTTGAAGGCATTGTACCACCAACCTGGGCGTGGGTCATAAAAGTAGTACCGCCATAGCCCTGTATGTTATTTCCGTCGTATTCAATGGAAAAAATGTTCTCACTGGTATTTAAATTATTATCGGCAAGGAACAGGTTGTCATAATTAGGGATCAATGAATAGCCTGCGTTGATAACCTTATTCGCGTAAGTAATGGCGTCGGTCCATCTTGCGGTACCGGTGTAAACCTGCGCGTTCAAATAAATTCGGGACAATAATGTCCAAACAGCAGCCTCATCAGCACGGCCATATTGATTTTTCATAGGGGCTACCATTAAGGGGTCAATTGCCTTAAGCTCGCTTTCAACATAACTAAAAAGCGCGGTACGTGTTGTTTGCGGCGGGATAACTGAACCTATCGGGGTTGTTTCAGTTACAAAAGGCGGCTTTGCAAACAGGTCCATCAAAACCGAGTATTGATAAGCCCTTAAAAAGCGGGCCTCTGCCGCATATTGGGCAATGGTAGTTGCAGCAGTCCCTGTAATGTGGCGGCTGGCTACCATAGCAGGTGTAGACTGGATTATAAACTCATTGGCCAGCGTGATCTGGTACATACAGCGTTCGTAAACACCTAAAAGTATAACGTTTGATGATGACCAGCTCATTTGGTGCAGGTCAGGTACACCGGGGTCGCCCCAGGCAATAACTGCTTCATCAGTAGGTAGTTCCTGCGCATACCATAGTAAACGGAAAAAGTCGGATGTACCTTCATCAATACCTGCAATATCAGGGCTCCCGGCAGGCCCCTGGTTACCTGTAAGCGCGAAGGCCCCGTAAACTTTGGCCATAGCTTGTGTATAGCCCAGGGCTGTGCTGTACACTTGCTGCGAGGTAACCTCGTAATTTGGTGTAAGAATTTTATTCTTATCACACGACATTAATGCACTGGTTACTATACCAATGGTTAATGTGATTTTAATTAAATTTTTTTTCATATTAATTCCTTTCTTTATAATCAATTTCTTATTATTTTAAACTCAGGTTTAAACCTAATACGTATGTTCTTGGCCGTGGGTATAAATTATTATCCACACCTGCGCTCGCAGAACCCGAACCGGTACCAGTATAGGTAAGCTCAGGGTCAACGCCTTTATAATCAGTAATTATAAAAGCATTTTGAACGTTGGCGCTTATTTTCAAATCACCTGTTCCGTTAAATACCTTACCAAAGTTATAGCCTATGTGAATATTATCCATCCTTAAAAATGAAGCATTTTGAATGTAGTAATCAGATAGTAAGTCATTGCTGCCATTTCCGGTAAGACCGCTTGTCAATACATCGGATGAGCCATTATTAAGTATACCCAAAGGGTTAAGGATATTACGCTGGATACCTGTGGCAGCAGCAACGTTGTTATAATCGTAATTACCCAGGTTAGCGCGTGCTACGAAACCTACATTCCATTTTTGATACCTGAAATCAGAACTAAGCCCGAAAATTTGTTTCGGATCAGGACTGTGGTCCTGGTACTGGTCCTGGTTGTTTATTATGCCATCACCATTCCTGTCAACAAATACGCCGTCAAGCGGTTTCCCGTTTGCGCCATAAACCTGCTGGTAAACAAGGAAAGTATTTCTGGCATATCCTGGTTGATCTACTTCTATAGTATTACCGGTACCGCCCGAAATCCCGCCTACTTTTAAACCCGGAAAATCAGGATTAGTTATAGCAGTTAAATTCTGTATTTTATTTTGATTAAAAGCAACATTAAAATTGGCTGTCCAGCTTATATCTTTACTATCTATTATCCTGCCTTCTATACTGAATTCTAAACCTGTGTTTTGCATGTTACCAACGTTACCAACAATAGTATTACTGAAGTTTGCCCCGGCTGGTTGCTCGATAGTTACTAATAAGTTTTTTGTTTTATTATAATAGTAATCAACCGAACCGGTAATACGGTCGTTAAGGAAACCATAATCTAAGCCTGCATTAGTTGAAGCAGTTGTTTCCCAGGTTCTGCCAGGGTAGTACGCGCCCGGACGATATAACTGATAATAAGTAGGATTACTGGGGCTACCAAACGCATACTGTGCTGTACTGTTACTTAAACTGTATTGCGATAAATAGTCATAATCATTGATACCTTCCTGGTTACCTGTAACACCATATTCTAAACGTAATTTCAGGGTTGATATAGTACTGCTACCTTTAAGGAAATCTTCATTATTGATTTTCCAGGCTAAAGCGCCGGAGGGGAATATACCGGTACGTGTGCCGGGTGCAAACTTTGTTGATTCGTCACTGCGGACTGAAGCGGTTAAATAATATTTCTGATCGTAGTTATAATTAACCCTTCCGTAAAATGAAGTCATTATAAATTCGTTGGTTAAATATTCAGAGTTATTATAATTATTTGCTGAACCGAGGTTAACTACACCATTATTATAGGTGTAAGGGTTTGAAAATGTAGAGCTATAATATAAACCGCCAACATCAAAAAGGCCGTTAGAATTTGTATTTATGAAATCCTGGATAGAATAACCTGCAACAGCATCAACATGGCTTTTAATGCTTTTTATATCCTTACTGTAACTTAAATAGCCTTCAAAAAGCTTGTTTTGCAAATTTTGATTGTATGGGGTATAGCTACCGCTATACAATACGCTGTTTTGAGATACCGTTTCATAATTTGAAGCAGCATCAGAAGGAATTTTAGTACTGCCCGCACCTTTGGAGGCATCATAAGCCGCGTTTACATTAACATGCAGGTCAGGAAAGAAATGGACCTTATAATCTAACGCTATACTGGTAATGGCCCTGTAAACAGTACTTGTGTTAAGGGTTTGATTTAATAAAGCGACAGGGTTTCCCGGGGCAAGCGCTTTAAGGCCGTTTACCGCGCTTGGATCAGTCCATTGCCAATAGCCGCCATAAGGGGCATATAAAGCGCTGGTTGATGTAACAGGTACCGTAGGGTTAAAACTAACCGCATCACTTATAACACCGCCTTCGTTTGCAAACCTTTCATCTACATTAGAGCCTTTAAAATTGAAATTGACCTTTAAATAGTCTTTAAAAAAGCTTGGGCTCAAGTTTACCGAAGTGGTGTACCTTTCTAAACGGGTTGTTTTTAAAATACCGTTCTGATCGGTATAGCCAACAGAAACACGGTAAGGCAATTTGCCTGCAGAACCTGAAATACTAAGATTATCATCAGTGCTTATAGCTTTTTGATAGATCTGCTGCTGCCAGTCGGTATTGGCTGTTCCCAATTCGGCTATTTGTGCAGCATCCCCGTTTGCATTTACATAATCACGAAACTGCTGTGCGCTTAGCACGGGGGCTTCTTTTGGCAATTCAGATAAAGAAAGCTGTGTGCTGAAACTTATAACCGGTTTGCCTGCGTGGCCTTTTTTAGTGGTGATCATGATAACACCGTTTGAAGCCCTGTTACCATAAATAGCAGTTGCGGAAGCGTCTTTTAATACAGAAAAAGATTCTATATCATTTGGATTGATCAAATCCATCGGGTTGGCTGCTCCTGCAATCCCGTCAGGGCTTAAAGGAACGCCATCAATTACATAAAGCGGATCATTGCCCCCATTTATTGAAGCGCCGCCGCGTATAGTTATGGTGCTTCCTGAACCGGGCGCGCCGCTGTTTGAAGTAACGGAAACACCGGCAACTTTACCCTGAATCAATTGTTCGGGCGTAGTTATAGCGCCCGTGTTAAAGTCTTTTTCAGTAACCGTTGCAATTGATCCTGTCAGATCCTTTTTTTTCACCGTTCCATAACCAGTAACTACCACTTCATTAAGGGTTGAGTTTTGCGGTTGTAAAGCAAAATCAACCGTAACTACGGAATTATCTATCGTTACGGTTTTCTTTAATGCAAGATAACCTAAAAATTTTGCAGTAATTGTATAATTTCCTGCTTTTAGGCGATTAATATTATAAACACCATTTACATCAGTGCTTGAACCGATGGTAGTGCCATCAATACTTACAGCTGCGCCTGGCAATGGCTGGTTGTTTTCGTCAACAACCTTGCCTCTAATACCGCCTGTTTGTGCAAATGCCATGTATGACATCATCAGAAACGCGCACAGGAGTACATACTTTTTTGAGTAATTTTTTCTCATATACTTTTTTGTTTTGTAAATTAAAAAAGGCTTTTTAGGCCGGTTACAATTGGTTTGTTATTTTTGCTGAATCAGCATGTGACTAATTTACACTAAGGATTAATAAATGCAAATATTATATAAAAGATAATTTTCATGAGTATTATGAAGGTAAATTTAACTATAAGGAAACTAAAAACAAGTGTTTTTTATTTTAAAATTATAGTGAAAAATGCCCTTAATTTTGCCAAAAACGAACTTTTGCTCAATAAATGGTGTAAAAATTACACAATTAGCAATTTTACTAATAGGTAACCAATTTCCGGGAACGTTCCCGGAGAAATAACTGTTATTTGTACATTTTATAATGATAAAAAATTTTTTTTTCTGCGCGTTTTTGCTTTCCGGTCAAATTTTTTTGTTGTTCGGGCAGCAAAAAATTGTCTTTCAAACAGGTAAAACAGCCCCTTTCAAAGTGTTAGGTGTACACTTATTCCTGGCCGGTAATTTTAACAATTGGAACCCCGCTGATACCGCCTGGGAATTACACCCCGGCCAACCGGGGCAGTACCAGCTTTTGAAAGTTTTGCCAAAAGGCATTTATAATTTTAAATTAACTAAAGGCAGTTGGCAAACGGTTGAATGTACAGCCATCGGCAAACCCATTGATAACCGCAGTATTACGATTTTACATGATACTACGGTTACTTTAAATGTGGAAGGCTGGCAGGACAATTTTGCTGCTGCCGGAAAGAAGCATACTGCAAGTTCGCAGGTACATATCATCAGCGAAAAGTTTAACATGCCGCAGCTTGACAGGCAGCGCAGAGTATGGGTATACCTGCCCAAAGATTACGAGCTGTCAAAAAGAAAGTACCCGGTAATTTATATGCACGATGGACAGAATTTATTTGATGATTATACGGCCGGATTTGGCGAATGGGGTGTTGACGAGCTATTGGATAAGCTGCCTGCTAAAAATGAATGTATTGTAGTGGGCATTGACCATGGCGGCGAATACAGGATAACAGAATATGATCCTTACGATTCGAAATACGGAAAGGGCAGGGGGGATGATTATGTTGATTTCCTGGTAAAAACACTGAAACCTTATATTGATACACACTACCGTACAAAAACCGGTGCTGAACATACCACTATTGCAGGCAGCTCGATGGGTGGCTTAATTTCAATGTACGCGGCCCTTAAATACCCGGATGTATTTGGCAATGCGGGGATATTTTCCCCCGCGTTTTGGATAGCGCCCGAAATTTATCAATTGGCACAACAGAAAAGCTTACCGGCAAAAAGCAGGTTTTATTTTGTTTGTGGCGATGCCGAGAGCGACAGTATGGTAACTGATATGAAAAAAATGGCTGCTATTATCCGCGTCAAAGGCAAAAACGACGATAAAACACCCGTAGTGATTATAAAAGGCGCTATCCATAATGAAAAACAATGGAACGGGGATTTCCCTGGGTTTTATAGTTGGTTGAGGAAAGGGTGGTAGGAGGAGTCAGAAGTCCGAAAAGGGGTGCAATTCAAATTGTCGCGAGCTATTTTTGGCTAAAGCCCAAATCTATTACTGACCTTTTTATCCGTTGGTTGAAACCAACGGCAATGAATTTATTAATTTCATTGCCGTCCCATTTATGGGAGGGGATAAATAAATATCCAATAACGGCTTTAGCCGAATAACCGCTATCCCCAACGACAATTTGAATTGCATCCGTCCGAAAGCCTGGAATAATGGGGGGCAGTAAATTTCAGAAAAACTATTCCGCATCCAAACAAATCCGAAATCGTAATTCCGAAATCAAAAATCAATCTCCATCCTGCGTCGTAAATAAATAAGTTTCTACGCTGCCAACGGGCAGGTTGCTTATTTCGCCGCGGTTTTGCTGCCACCAGAAACGCATGTGCGGTTTATCACGGTTACCAATTTCATTCATTGATCCGGCATCGTACAGGCGGCCATTTACCATCACATATTTTATTTTGTCGCTGTTATGGATATCATCAAGCGGGTTTTCATCCAAAACTATAAGATCGGCAAGTTTCCCGGTTTCCAATGAGCCTATTTCTTTTTCCATTCCTAAATAGGATGCGCCGTTCATAGTTGCACAGCGTATGGCCTGCATGGGCGTCATCCCGCCCTGGGTAAGCATCCATAGTTCCCAATGCGCCCCGAGCCCCTGCAATTGCCCATGCGAACCTAAATTGACCTTTGTGCCGCCATCAGCTATTTGCTTTACATATTTCGAAACTTCGATATGCCCGTAGTCGCCATATTCGGAGGTTGTCCTTCGCCTTGACCGTGCATCAACAATTGATTGCGGGGTAAAATTAAGCAGGTGCTCGTTCTTCCAAACCTCCGTACGGTCATACCAAAAATTTTCACCCCATTGCGTGCCATAACATACTATCAAAGTAGGGGTATAACCTGATTTGCTGTCGTTCCACAAGGATTTAACATCTTTATAAACCGGCCACACGGGTATATTATGTTCAATGCCGGTATGACCATCCAATATCATATTCATATTGGTAAAAAAGGTTGATCCCCCTTCGGGCACCACTTCCATTTGTAGTTCGCGGGCGGCCTCGATGATCTGCTGGCGCTGCTCGCGGCGGGGCTGGTTATAACTTTTTACCGAAAACGCGCCAACCGCTTTTAACCTGCGCAAATTGGAACGCGCATCATCCAAACTATTGATCACTGCCTTAAAATCACCATCAGCGCCATAAAGAATAGTCCCGGTTGAGTAAACCCTCGGGCCAACCATACTCCCTGCTTTTAACATTTCCGACTGGCTGAAAACCATTTCCGTATTGCTCGAAGGATCATGTGAGGTAGTTACACCAAAGGCCAGGTTGGCATAATAATTCCAATCCTGCTGCGGTGTAATACCGTCCGGGCTGGTATGCAAATGCGCATGGACGTCAACTATGCCAGGCATTATGGTTTTCCCGGCAAGGTCATAAACTTTTGCACTATCAGGTATTTGTATATCCGCAGTTTTCCCGATGGCTGTAATTTTGTTCCGGTCAATAATTATTGTTCCGTTCTCAATTACTTCATCGCCTTTCATGGTAATGATACGGACATTTTTAAATACTATTTTTCCGTCGGGCACATCGGTTTTTAAAACAAGGCCTATATCCGTGCCCACAGTATCAATGGCAGGGGTTTTATCTGTACCATCATCCACAAACGGGAAAGCATTATGTATATCCCTTACAAAATATTTCGGCCCCAATGTCCACATTAGCTTCTGGCTGTCTTTGCTCCAGTGCAGGTAAGTACCTGCATCGCGGGTTAATTTGTTTAAGGGGAGTGCTTTATTTGTTGCTGACAAATCCTGCGGGCTGCCCGTATAAACCATAGGTGTGAGGTAACAGTTAAACAATTCGGTAAACGCCATCCATTTACCATCAGGGCTTGGATTAAACTGCGTGGCATATTTCGAAGTGTACAGTGTTTGCTGGTTGGCCCCGGTAGTATCCATCATTTTAAAGGCTTTTTTATCGCCCTCGCTGCTTTGATAATATATTTTAGCATCATCGGTAGAAAACTGTGGATAGATACCATTATTGATGATCATTTTTGGTATGCCGCCATTTGCTGAAACGGTATAGATACCGGGATTTTTACCAAATGCAAATCCAGATGTTTCATTCCCCTCGCCCTTCCTGTAAACTACCTTGTCACCTTTGTTAGAAAATTTGGGCGAATAATAAAATCCTTTTGCGGGGGTCAGCCTTGTTACCAGGCACGAAAGAAGGTCTATTTTATTAACCGATGCCTTCAACTCGTCGCTCCAGTCAACATAAACCAATGACTTGCCATCGGGACTGAAAGACGGCTCGTATTCAAAATCATTTGTCGCGGTTATGCGCTCAGGTTTACCATTAGGCAAAACTTTAATATAAATATAACCGGCAGCATTAAAAGCGACCATGCTCCCGTCCGGCGATGTGGTAAGCTGGCGGATCATTTTAACCGGGAACTCATCCTGGAAAACTTTTTGCTGGTAATGGAGCGCTTCGGTAATAGTTTGCTGGGAGGTAACTTCAAAGGGTATTTGTACGGCATTCAACGAATTTATATCCAAATTCCATATTTTACCTTTAGCATAAAAAATGATGTTTTTACTATCGGGCGTCCATCCAAAATTAGGGTATACGCCAAAAATCGCCCAGGTTTCCTGCTGATCGTGCGACAAATCATCATATACCGGCCATTCTTCGCCGCTGCTTAAATCATGAATGTACAATACAGATTTTAATCTTACGCGTTTTACAAAGGCCAATAGTTTGCCATCAGGTGATATTTGTGGCCTGCAGGCGCCACCCCATCCACCTGTTACAGTTTCAATTTCACCCGTTTGGCGGTTTAATCTTTGTATAGCATAGATTCCCTTATTCGGGTCTTTATTGTATTGAAAATCGGGCCCGGGGGTAACATCTTCGCTCCAGTAAACATATTTACCATCCGGCGAAACTATCGGTTCACCTGCATCCTGCTGATCGTTTTTACGTTTTGTTAGCTGTATGCCATCTCCCCCTGTTTTATGGTACAGCCACATTTCGCCTGCGCCTAATGACCGTGTGCCTGTAAAATGTTTACGGGCAACTAAAAATTGTCCGTCGGGTGTCCATGAGGCGTTGTTTAAAAGCCTGAAATTTTCTTTGGTGATGGAATGTTTATTGCTGCCATCGCTGTTCATTATCCAGATATTATCGCCGCCTTCTTTATCGCTGGTATAGGAAATCAGTTTACCATCCGGACTGAAACGGGGCTGTATTTCCCATGCCTTGCCTCCGGCCAACAGGGTAGCCTTGCCGCCGGTAATAGGTAGGGTATAAATATCGCCCAGCAAGTCGAAAACAATTGTTTTGCCATCAGGGCTAACGTCCAGGTTCATCCAGGTACCTTCATCGGTAGTAATTGTTACTTTTTTTTGAGGTGAGGGAGGATTATCCACATTCCATTTCTGGGCATGTAAATTAGTTGCGAGAAATAGAAATATAAAGGCAGCGTAAGTGAATTTCATTACATAATGTTTACAGCCGCGAATTTAGACACGATTTTTAGGATTTTTGGGGATTTTCAGGATTTATTATCCGCCTAAATTGTAGTGAGGGTGAAGCTATGATTTATAAGGCTTCCGCTTTATATGGCGGACACTATTTACAATAATGTCGTCACCCCAAATTTCATATATTAAAATATATGGGAAGCGATTAGTTTTTATTCTTCTATAAAATCCATTTATGTAAGAATAACGTTCAGGATGTGTTTTAAGATTATTATAGCAAGCTTCTATTTCTTCTAACAATTCATAACCTAACCCTTCCTTTTGTTCTTCATACCATTCAAAAGCTTCCTGTATTTCAAGTATGGCTTCTGTTTGAAGCGAAAGGTTATAAGCCATTACAATAATTTTTTCCCGGTGATGATTTGTTTGGCTTCCTCCCAGCTATATGTGTTGCTTTCACCGCTTAAACGTTTTTCTTTTCGTTTATCAAACTCTTTTATATCTTCTGCGGTAAATTCGTATTCAAAGTCATCATCATCTTCATTATATTCTTTTGCCACGGCGAATAGCAGCTTTAATAGCTTTTCATCACTATCATCGATATATTGATGAAGTTTCTGGCGAATTTGTGTTGTTTGCATGATCAATTCTTATTTTAACAAATTTACTTATAAATTATTTACGAAGTATGAATTCGGATATTAGAATTTCAATTTGGGGTTTATCTTTACCAAATCCGAAACGGCGAATGCCCTCTTGAGCACCGCCGAAAACAAACAATAGCGAAAAATCGTAAATCGTAAATCCGAAATCACCCATGACTATCCATCAAATCCTAAAACAATACTGGAACCATGATACCTTCCGCCCTATGCAAGAGGAGATCATCACTTCTGTTTTGTTGGGACATGATACACTGGCATTACTGCCAACAGGCGGTGGTAAATCGGTATGTTTCCAGGTGCCTGCAATGGTTAAGGATGGTATTTGTATCGTTGTCTCGCCTTTGATCGCTCTGATGAAAGACCAGGTGGAAAACCTTAAAGCAAAGGGTATTGAAGCAACTTCTATTGTATCCGGCATGAGTAAGCGTGAAATTGACATCGCGCTTGACAATTGCATTTATCACCCGGTTAAATTTTTATACCTCTCACCCGAACGTTTATTATCTGAACTGGTGCGCGAACGCATCAAATACATGAATGTGAATTTGATAGCCGTTGACGAAGCGCATTGTATTTCGCAATGGGGTTATGATTTCAGGCCGCCCTACCTGCATATTGCCGATCTGCGTGAATTGCATCCGGATGTTCCTGTTTTGGCGCTAACAGCAACAGCAACCGCCGAGGTAAGGGAAGATATACAACAAAAATTACGGTTTAAACAACCAAATATTTTCCAGAAAAGCTTTGAGCGGAAAAGTATAAGCTATGTAGTGCAAAATGAAGAAAATAAGCTCCGTAAGCTGCTGGATATAGCCAAAGGGGTAAAGGGCAGCGGGATTGTATATGTACGCAGCCGAAAGGACGCGGCCGAAATAGCAAAGTTTTATAATGACAACGGCGTAAAAGCCGATTACTACCATGCCGGGCTTGAAGCAGGCCTCCGTTCACAAAAGCAGGAAAGCTGGAAAAATAACCGTACCCGTATTATTGTGGCCACAAATGCTTTTGGTATGGGCATCGATAAGCCGGATGTTCGTTTTGTGATCCACAAAGACCCACCTGAAAGTTTGGAATCCTATTACCAGGAAGCAGGCAGGGGGGGGCGTGATGAACAAAAAGCCTATGCTGTTTTATTATGCAACACAGCCGACAGGTATAAACAGGAAAAGAAATTTGAACTTAGTTTCCCCACCATACCAGAAATAAAGCAGGTATATCATTACTTAGCCAATTATTACCAGCTTGCTTATGAGGCAGGCGAAGGATTAAGTTTTGACCTTGACCTTGGCGATTTTTGCAGTCGTTTTAAACAGGACATTATAAAAACCATCAATGCGCTAAAGTTTTTAGAACAGGATGAATATTTGTCATTTAACGAGAGTGTTTTTTTACCGTCACGTTTCAGGTTTGAAGTACTGAACGAAGAATTGTATAACTTCCAGATCCAAAACCCCGGCTGGGACCCTTTTATTAAAACTTTGCTGCGCTCGTATGGCGGCTCATTTGAAAATTACGTTCGTCTAAGGGAATTTGACCTGGCCCGCCGCACCCAAATGAGCGTTCAACAGGTTATTGAAGGCTTAAAACAATTGCAGGAGTTTAAAATTTTAAATTACCAGCAGCAGACTGATCAGCCACAGGTCACTTTTTTAAAGCCCCGGCAGCAGGCCAACGCCCTTTATATCAATAAAAAAGCGATCGACGAACGGAAAGCCACTTACCGCAAAAAAATGGAAGCTGTTTTTGCTTACGCCACCCATAAAAAATGCCGCAGCCAGATGCTTTTAGCCTATTTTGATGAACTTAACGCCGATAAATGCGGCATTTGTGATGTATGCCTTGAAGAGAAAAGACAAAGAAATGCTTCTGAAATATTTGATGATATTACCAGCGAGGTTATACAACAATTAAGTACGGCATCAATGGACCTTGCATCCCTGGTAACTTCAACCAACATAGGCACCGACAAAGAAAAAATTGAAACCATCAGGTTACTGCTTGATGCGGGGAAAATAAAATTTGCGGGGGAAAAGATTGTTATCGGGTAAACTGGAAACAGGGCAAAGTGTGCAAGATGCAAGAATCAAGGTAAAAAATAATACAGGTACTAAATAAACTGGCAAAACTCAAAAATTTATTCTTCCCTGCCCTTGCATCACGTATTATATTATCTTACCAATATAACTGTGAAACAATTATCTTTATACAATGGCGTTTTAGAAATTCAGAAAGCGTAAAGCCAATAAAACTACCCTGTGAAAAAAAGCTTACTAATTATTATTTGCATTATTGCTACTGTAAGCGTTTATGCTAAAGGCGATACTACAGCCTATGCACAGCCGGCTTCACTGGGGTCGAGGTTTTATTTTCCTAATTCAATAGGGTTTAGTGTACCCTTTAGGAATGTACATACTAAATTGAGGAATGGCCTTTCATTAAATATTGCTGCAGAATATCGCCTCGACAATAATAATCCATTCTATTACAGGATTGATTACGATGTTTTAAATAATAATTATACGAGTTATGTCCGTACGTTGCCAACGGATGTCATACAGGGAAGACTTTCTTCAGATTTTATTTTAGCGGGCGGTGGTTATCGTAAGAAGTTTAACAAGTGGGCTATATACCTGTCTTTGCAGCCGGGGCTTGGAATGCATTCATTTGACAGGGCCACGGAAAGTACTGATGGTGTAATCATCAGCAGGGTTACTAATGATAGCTTTGCCGCAAAATCAGCGCTTGGATTTGAGTATTACATAAAGTCGCATTTTGATGTTTTTTTTGAACCATCTTATTATAAATTCTTTTCTAAAACAGGATTTAACTCACCTCATTCACAATTTATGGGTTTTAATATAGGGATTTCGACTGCGAGATTTTGATTTAGAGGTTAGAAACTGGTGATTAGATATTAAAGTCAGAAAGAATATAATCTCTTAATCCTATCCTGTTCCGGGTTAACATTCCGCATTCTGCATTCAGGCACCCGCTTCACACATCAATTTAAGCGGCAAACAAAATTTTATTTGGTTCAGCTATTTAAGCACACATAGTGTAATAATTACACTATGATGAATAATTTCGCCGATAAAAACCCCACCTTTGCCGATGAAAACAAGGCGTTCATCTATTTTTTAAAATTTAGTGTAACGTTTTATAATCAGGCACGTCTTATAGATGTATTTAAAAATAATAAGAACACAAATTACTGACAATCAAAATAATAATAAAATGAAAACAAAGATAACCGCCATAATCACAATGTTTATTGTAGTATTAGGCATAGCAAATTTAACTTATGCAGCACCTGTAAATAATAAAACTGTTACTGTTTTAACCGGCATCAGCGCCATCAATAAAATCGAAGTTCATGGAAATGTTGAGCTGTTTATTTCCGACGGTTCCACCGACGAGGTAAAAGTGTATAACAAATATTATTCTGAAAGCGCTTTGGTACAAAGCACAAACGGTGTACTTCGCATCACTTCATACAACACCGAAAAACTGGTAGTATGGGTTACCGCTAACGACCTTCGTTCAATCACTGCTTATGACAATTCAGAAGTAAGGTCATTCGGTGACCTTTCAAAAATTGAATTTAATGTAGACCTGCACAACAGTGCCTCTGCCAAATTAAGCTTAGATGCTTACAGTGCAAATGTAACTGTAAACGATCATGCTAAAGCAGATTTAAGCGGCAATGCAAACGAGTTCACTTTGAGCCATAACGTTGCTTCAAGTGTAAATAACTTCAATTTTTCAGCAATTCACTACACCGAAAATAAGATCAATTTTCCAGCCGAAGATAAAGACGACGTGGTTGGCATCTAATCCTACTTTTGCAAAAGTTCAACATATATTTCAGGAAGCTATCTGTTTATGCAGATGGCTTTTTTTTATTTGGATTTCACCGATTGCCTGATAATTTCATAGATTTTAGGACAATCAGGCTGATTTGGTAAGGCAAAGGCTTACGAGGTTTCAAATCCCGTAAGCCTTTCGATGGTTTTAATAAATAGTTATCGTTTTTATTAATTCGCCTTTATCATTAAAGCATAGCATTTTGTCTTCAAATGAAATGGCGTCTTCATAAACCATTCTATTGCCGCTTGCATTATCCACCTCTACCTGGTATATGTTTTGCGCTGGCGTTGTCAGTTTTTGCATATTATCTATATGCCAGCTGGCGTAGCTGCTTTTTTTAAGGTATAACCTGGCTTGGTCAGGCAGGCTTGTGGTATGCCTTATGTTTCTTACAGTATTAAGCCAATTTCCATCGTAGGAGTAAGATGCCTTATATTTCTTACTATCCATAACAAATGAGGCTATGTACATTTTATCTTTTGTTTTCCAGCCCTTTAGCTGCACCTGTGGGTATTTAGCCGAAAATGCTGTAAGAACAGCCTGTGGCACATCCTTCTTTGATTTTTGTGCCATTGTACCATATGAAATCATCCCCATTGCCACAATAAGGATAATAGTTTTTATTTTCAAGTTTTTCATGATTTTAAATCTATATTATTATTGATTATGTTACCGTTTGCCGCCTGCCGGTTTGAACGGATTGCCAATAGCAATTCGCAGGATTACCAATAAAAAAGTTTAATCCTTTTTTAAAGGCAGCAGGCATGATTTGTAGTTGGTGATTTACCTGTTTTAAATAAAGCCAGGTATTAGGCAATCAAATCCTGATTACATGGTTTAATAAATAGGAATGGTGGTAAGCGGGTAAAAATTGAAAAACAGAGGCATTGCCTGCTTCAGTAACAGGCAAATGATTTATATTAATTAAAAGCGAAATAAGAAAAGCAGGTTTGTTTTTCGGGAAAGTTTTGGCCGGTTTGTTTTCATTAAATGTAGACCTGTCGTTCCGGATAAGATAATAAACGAATTCAGTGTTTCTTTTTAAAACAGGACTATGGTCCGGATTAAGGTTTCCCTGGAACCTCGGAACAAAAAATAAATGTGCTACAACAATAAAAAGGTACACTGGCATTAAAACTAATGCACCAAAATAAGCATAAGGATATGTTTTTTTCAGTTTCATTATATGCAGGTACGCTTAAATAAAACAAGTAAAAAGCCGGGTTGTTTTAAACTTACTTCTTCATTTGTTTATTATCTATTTAAACGCTTTAACAAACTGATTTATTACGATTTAGGCGGATATTTTTTATCCTCGGCTGGAATTTTTGTAACACGTTTATTCAGCTAATTTTACCTGGTGGCACGCCAAATTTCTTTTTAAAAGCATTGCTAAAATGCTGCGCCGACGAATATCCCAATTCAAAAGCAATCTCAGCGGCCGATTTTTTCTTTTCCAGCAAATCGGTTTTAGCCAATTCTAACCGGGTATCAGACAGATAGCCGAAAACCGTATTGCCAAAAATTTCTTTAAACCCTTTTTTGAGCTTATACTCGTTAATGCCTGCCACTTTTGATAATTCGGATAAGCTTGGGGGCATATCCAAATGCCGTATCAAATATTCCCTTGCATAAATAACGCGTTCCTTATCATATTCAGTTTTTAAATAGCGCGGCCCGGCATTTTGAAAACTATTATAAGCTTCGGCCTGTAAAACAAGCAGCTCAATGCTTTTTGAAAGCAAGAACATTTTTTTTAAACTATCCTGGTATTTACAGTTCACTATAGCATTTATAACATTCAGCATATTTATGTCCATAAACAGGCTGTTATTACATAATGCAACTGTTTTGCCTTCAGTTACTTTATCGCCAAAACGTTTCAGCGCCTCATTTGCATCCTGGGTTACCCTTAAAAATGCGTCTTTGGTAAACTGGATCATAAAGGTATTAACGGATAGTTCCTCGTTTTTAATTGTCCCCCCGCCTGTTTGCGAATAGAACAGGTTATGCTGATACTTGCCTAATTCAAAAGGGCGTTCAAAATGTTTGTTGCCGATGGTGGTTTTGCCTTTTATATTAAAATAAAGGGTAACCATATCCAAATCGCCCTTCCACGCCATTTCCACCTGGTCTTTATAATGCCAGTTGGAGTAACCAAGCCTGATGCCGTCAAAATACCATTGCTGCATTTTTGCATCGGCAAACGGTAGGTTAATATGCATGGTATTTTCAACAAGTTTATTGCTGTTAAAATCCTCCGCCGAAAGGTTGTTGGAATGAAGGATCTGATTATCCGCTTTATTTTTTAATTCAAATGGCATTGCTCCCGATTATATAAGTTTTGCTCCGTTTAATGTAACCTGGCCGGCTATGTTTTGATGGACTTTTGTAATGTAAATCATTTGTATTTATTAAACCCCTTAAATGGTGATAAGTTACAAGCGAGCAATTAATAATTTTATAAATGAACTTTAAAAATTTAAGACAAATGATAAAAGTAAAAGGAAATGGGAACATAGTTTCCAAAGAAATAAGCGTGAACTCTTTTATAAGGCTGCATATAAGTGTCAGCAGCACGGTTGAGCTTATACAGGCCGAGGAAGAAAAAATAATTGTAGAGACTGATGAAAACCTGCAAGAATATATGGAAATAGAAAATTCGGGCAGGACACTTTATGTTACGACCGGAGGAAAATGGCGTATACCTGATTTTACCTCGTTAAAGGTCAAGATTTTTTACCGGCAGCTATACACCATTTACAATGCCTGCGAAAAAGCATCGCTGGTTTGCTTAAATACCCTGAGATCGGGTGAGCCTGTTGAAGTAAAAATATACAGCGACAAAAGCACCACTAAGCTTGATATTGAAGCAACAGTCATAAAGCTGGTAACCGCCTGTGTTGGCGATGTGGAAATAAAGGGCAACTGTAATTTGTTCGAGATCAGCGCCAAATCCCAGGGCAACCTGGATGCCAAAAACATGAAGGCCAAAAATGTCATTCTTAAAAACTACTCGCAGGGAAATATTGACCTTTTTGCTGATGAAACCCTTATCATCAGCAACTATGGCGAAGGCAATATCCACTATTGGGGAAATGGTGTATTAAAAGATATTAAGCATCGCGGCGACGGGGAAGTGAGGCACCAATTGGTTGATTGAGTTGAAAATAGTTATAGAGGTTATAAGGGTTGCAGAGGTTGAAAATATAATCTTTACAACTCTTACAACTTATTACAACCCTTACAACATTTACAACATGATAGAGATATTCAAAACAAATGTGAAAAATAAAAGATTGGCAGGCAGGGTATTGAAAACACTTCATGCCAATCTGCCGGGCTACTTATTCAATTTCGATCTTGAAGATTGTGACCGGATACTTCGTGCGCAAAGCAGAGGTTTCATTATTGAAACCACGAGGATCATCGGGATAGCTAAAGATTGTTGTATTGAGATAAGTGTGTTTGAGGACTGAAAGGATCATTGTTTGAACTAAGATTTGTAGGATTAAAGGATGAATTACCTGTTAATCCTGTAATCTTAAAATCCTGCAAATCTTAGTTCGAATCCCGGTAACTCCGATGCATCGTTTCCTTTAAAGCTGTATAAAGCTCCCTGTAAATACCAAAACCGTTAGTATATACCCCTGTATTCGCAGCATTTGGCATAAAGGTTTTAAGATCGTTAGCGCCGGACGTTGGGTACTCATTTATTGCCCCAATACTTTTTAATGCCATAAACCCGGCTCCAATAGCCGAGGCATCCTCGCTTTGTACAATCACCAGTTTTTTACCGGTAATATCCGCCAGGGTTTGTACCCATACATCCGCCTTTACAAAGCCGCCGCTAACATTTATTTGAGTTATCGGTTCGGCATTTTGCTGCACGGCATCAAGTACATCGTTAAGGGCATAACAGATACCTTCTAAAACCGCCCTCGAAAAATGTGCCTGCGTATGCTGTAGTTTAACCCCAAAAAAAGTACCACAGCTTTCACTATCCCAAATAGGTGCGCGCTCGCCGGTGAGGTAAGGCAAAAAAAGTAAGCCTTCACTGCCTGCTGGTATGTTGACTATTTGCTCAAATAGTTCTGCATAGTCATTATCAGTTGGTTCGGGTTTAATATTTTTAAGCCACCATTGCATGGCAATACCGCCGTTGTTTATCGGGCCGCCGCATATATAAGTTTGCTTATCCAGGATGTAACTAAAGGTCATTGCCTGTTCATTTGGCAGGGGTTTGCTGCTGGCTACCCTTACAGCGCCGCTGGTGCCGATAGTTATTGCCGCCACACCCGGTTTATCGGCCATACTGCCTAAATTAGCCAGGCAGCCGTCGCTTGCGCCGATATTGAAGGGAATGCCGGGTTTAAGAAAGCTTAGCTGGGGATCATTATCTGTTGGATTGAAGTTTTTAATGTAATCTGTTGAAACCGGCGCAGAAAGCTTTTCAGCTGTTATCTCTGCCAGGTCAAGCGCATCCTGGTACCAACATAGCTTCTCAATATCAAATAAGCCAGTACTTGATGCGCCGGAATGGTCGATGGTAAATTCATTAAAAAACTTGTGCCAGATATATTCCTTTATGGATATAAATTTATGAGCGCTATTGAATAAAGCCGGATTATTTTCCCTTATCCAGATGATCTTACAGAGGGGCGACATGGCATGAAGCGGTGTACCTGTTGCTTTATAAATATTTATTCCCCTGGCTGTGGCCCTTAAATCAATGGCAATTTCCGAGCTCCTGTTATCTGCCCAGGTCATCAAAGGGGCAAGGGCTTTGCAATTTTCATCAACAGCAACCAGGCTATGCATGGCGCTGCTTAAACTAATGGCTAATGGCTGTGTACCAATTTTATTAATAATGGTTTTAAGGATGTCGATAAAAGCATTTTGAATTAGTTCCGGATCCTGCTCATAATAACCCGGCTTTGGTGCACTAAATGAATAATGCTGCTGGCAAACCTCGAACGACTGGCATTGAAGATTTACAGCAACCGCTTTTACACTGCCTGTGCCAATGTCGATCCCTAAAACGTATTTCATAGTGGTGATTGTAGGTGCAAGATAGGGATTTTGGGGAGTTTTGCTGTGGATTTCTCCCCACCAGACTTCCGAAGTTTCCAAAACTTCGGAAGTCTTTTTCTATTGCCATGATCTATGAACCATCAACCATGAATTTTTTAAGAATTTTCACCGACACCTACCCCTGCTTTACCGACAAAACCCCCTTCTACGCCTAATACAGGCCATTTTGCTGTAACGTATCTTATTTGTGATGGTCTTATTGGTGTATTTAAAAAGAAAGAAAAATTAATCGAACAATCAAAATTATAAATATCATGAAAACTCAAATCATAACCATATTCGCTGCACTTGTATTAAGCACAGGAATAGCAAAAACAACTAACGCAGCTACTGCAAAAAATGAAACAGTAACCGTTTTAACCGACATTAGCGCCATCAACAAAATTGAAGTACGCGGAAATGTTGAAGTATATATCTCCGACGGCGCAACAGACCAGGTAAAGGTTTATAATAAATATTATACCGAAAGCGCATTGGTTCAAAGCAAAAACGGCGTACTGCGTATCGCATCGTACAAAGCTGAAAAATTGGTAGTATGGGTTACCGCCACTGACCTTCGTTCAATTTCAGCTTATGATAATGCTGAAGTAAGATCATTCGGCGACCTTTCAAAAATTGAATTTGAAGTAGACCTGCACAACAATGCATCTGCAAAATTAAACTTAGATGCTTACAGCGCCAATATCACTGTAAACGACCAGGCAAAAGCTAACTTAAGCGGCACTGCAAATGAATACGATTTAAAATACAGCCACGCAGAAAACATTAACGAAAAGAACTTTGAAACCATGCATGCTTCAAAAACATTAAATATCGCAGCTAAGGTCGCTGTTAAATCAGACCTTGACGACCTGGCTGATCTTTAAAAATTAGTTGATTAAGTTAGATTGTGTTTATCCGGTTGATTAGGTTAGGGCGTCCGCCCGCCTAATCAACTTTTTTGATTTGATAAAAGCTAAAAGCTGAAGGCACAAAGCACAAAGTTAATTGGAGTAAGGTTTCTAACTGAGACCAACCACTCACCTAATCAACCTAATAAACTTAATCAACTTACTCAACTCAATCAACCAAAATTCTTACATTTGATGTAACTTAAATCCTTAATTGATAGTCAAATAAAATAAAGACATGAAAAAGATACATTTAGCATTGGTAATAATTGCGGCTGTTACCTTAAGTGGTTTGTCGGCATGCCGGTTTAATTGTGTACACGGTTCGGGCCACATGGTATCTGATGACCGTAAAGTATCAGATTTTAGTAAGATCAGTATTTCAGGCGATTATAAAGTGGTGTTGAAGCAGGATAGTTCCATGTCATTAAAAATTACTGCTGATGATAACCTGCTAAAGTATATTAAAACAGAGGTCAACGGCGACAGGCTTCGTATTTACAGCAAAAGAAATTTGTGCAATAATGACCAGATGACCATAAATATTGGCATCCGTAACCTGGAGGAATTAAAAGCATCGGGGGCGGTGGAGGTTGAATCGGATGGTAATATCCATACACAGGACCTTCATTTTGAACTATCAGGGGCTACAAAAATAACCATGGACCTGAATGCTGCCAATGTAACCACAAGCGGCAGCGGGGCCACCGAGCTCAATTTAAAAGGCCAGGCTACCTCACATGATATTGACCTTAGCGGCGTGGGCCATGTTTACGCGTTTGATTTTGTAGTGGGCAGCTGTAATATCCAGACTTCGGGTGCAGGCCATTGCGAGGTTAATGTGTTAAATTCATTGAGCGTACATTCAAGCGGCGCTTCGGAAGTAAGGTACCGCGGTAACCCTTCAAATGTTACTAATGATAAATCGGGAGCTTCATCGGTTGAGAAGGTTAATTGAGGTGGGGAAGTCCGAAAGTCAGTAAAGTCCGGAAGAAGTTGCGGTTATTGGGTTGCAGCTAAAAGTCTCTCGCTTATATAAAACACTATCAACCCTTATGTCATTGTGAGCGCAGTGAGGCAATCTCGTCGCCGACAGGTCGACCTCTATGTATAGCGACGAGATTGCCTCAATCGCAATGACAAATTTTTTTTACTTCCGGTCTTTCGGACTTTACTGACTTTCGGACTTCTCAACTTTTTTCTTACCTTTGCCCCTCCAAAATTATTAAATATAATACCGGCAAAAAGATGAATATTTCACAGGAAAAAATAGATAACCTGAACGCTATTGTAAAAATCAATATCAACCCCGAAGATTACCAGCCACGTGTTGATAAAGCGATAAAAGATCATGCTAAAAAAGCAAAAATACCTGGTTTTCGCCCGGGAATGGTGCCCGCATCGCACATAAAAAGAATGTATGGCAAAAGTATTTTGGTCGACGAGATCAATAACATGCTTTCAGATACACTGAATAAATACCTTGAAGATGAACAACTGGAAGTTTTAGGCCAGCCGCTGCCAAAAGTTGATGATCCAAAAGAATATAACTGGGATTTCGCCGATAATTTTGAATTTAACTATGAAGTTGGCCTGGCCCCTGATTTTAAGATCGACTTTTCATCAATTGATTATTTAACACAATACAACATCAAGGTTGATGATGAAACTTTGGCCTCGCGTATAAAAAATATCCGCCGCAGCTATGGCAAAATGACAAACCCTGACGTATCGGCAGACGATGATGTGCTTTACGGCGATTTAGTCCAGCTTTCGCCCGATGGTTCTGTTTTTGAGGATGGGATTAGCAACACGGCGTCGGTCCGTTTAGAACAAATACAGGATGAAACTATAAAAGCATCCCTTATCGGTTTAAAAAAGGGCGATGAAGTGACGCTGGATATTCAAAAAGCATTTAATAATGATGCAGCGAAGGTTGCAGGCTTATTAAAAATTGATGAAAATACAGCGGCTGATCTAAGGTCGGATTTCCGCCTCACTGTTAAAAATGTTAACCGTTTGGAAGAAAGTGACCTTAACCAGGAGTTCTTTGACAAATTATTTGGTGAAGGTACGGTAACTACCGAAGAAGAGTTCAGGGCTAAAATCACCGCTGAGCTGGAAAGCATGATGGTGCAGGATGCTGACCGCAAACTACAGGATGATATTTATAAATACAGCCTTGATAAAGTTAAGTTCGATCTGCCTGACGACTTTTTGAAACGCTGGTTAAAAGCGACTAACGAAAAACTAACTGCTGAAGAATTAGCAGGCGGCTATGATGATTTTGCAAAAAACCTTAAATGGACTTTAATTGAAAACAAGATCATTAAAGAAAACAACATCCAAATTCAATATGAGGAGGTTTTTGAGTTAGCAAAGGTACGTTTAGACCAGCAGTTCAGAATGTACAGCCCGCAACCCTTAAGCGATGAGCAATTGAGCCAATACACTGTACAATACTTGCAGAATAAGGATAATGCCAACAAGATATTTGAAGAAGTGAAAGCTTTCAGGGTGTTTGATTATATAAAAAGCGTTGTTACTTTAGAGCAGAAAGATATATTGTATACTGATTTTCAGGCGTTGTAGTGGTGAGAGATTAGAGGTTGGAGATTAGTTTCCAACCTCTATAACCACTATGACAGGCGTCTATTTCTGACTTTCGACCTCTTACTTCCCGCTTCGTTCCTGCCAAATAAAATTACTTTTAACAAACTTTCTGGTACAAAAAGCATTTAAGTAACAACTATATTTATCGCGGTTAAAATCCGCACCTTAACAAAAAAATCATGAGTAATATTGATAAAAATGAATTCAGGAAATATGCTGTTAAGCATCACCGCATTAACAGTATTTATGTAGATAAATTTATCGGCGGCGTTGAAAGAAATGCCCTGCCAACAGGAATGACGCCTTATATCATCGAGGAACGCCAGCTAAACGTAGCGCAAATGGACGTGTTCTCGCGTTTGATGATGGACCGTATCATTTTCCTTGGCGATGCGATTTATGAAAATATTGCAAACATTATTCAGGCTCAATTGCTATTCCTGCAATCGGCTGATGCTAAACGTGATATCCAGATATATATAAATTCACCTGGTGGTTCAGTTTATGCTGGTTTAGGGATATATGATACCATGCAATTTATATCAAATGATGTAGCCACAATTTGCACAGGTATGGCTGCTTCAATGGCTGCGGTACTTTTGTGTGCAGGTACTGAAGGCAAAAGGGCGGCATTACCGCATGCAAGGGTAATGATCCACCAGCCATCAGGCGGCGCACAGGGGCAGCAATCAGATATAGAAATTACGTATCACGAGATCACTAAATTGAAAAAAGAATTATACCAGATCATTGCCGATCATAGCGGTGCACCATTCGAAAAAGTTTGGGATGCGTCAGACCGTGACCATTGGATGATTGCTGAAGAAGCAAAAGAATTTGGTATGGTTGATGAAATCTTACGCGGCACTAAAGGGAAAAAATAAGTGCGGCGGTCAGATGCCTGAGGTCAGAAGTCGGAGATGAGTAAAGAACCCAACATCTTCGTCAGACCTCTGACTTCAGAACTCCGATTTCTGACTTCTGATAACACAACAAATTACCGGTAAATCCGTAAGAACTAAGTCCGGGATTAAGAATAAATTTTTACTTCCGGACTTTACCGATTTCGGACTTCCGGACTTTTTTAATTAACTTTGAATAAGAAACATAACCAACATGAATAAAAGCAGCAAGGAAATCAGGTGTTCGTTTTGTGGGGCCGGTAAACAGGATTCCCTGATGCTGATCGCCGGGCTTGATGCGCATATTTGTGATAAGTGCGTAAACCAGGCGAACGAGATTCTGGCCGAAGAATTAAAAGTACGGAAGGTTAAAACATCGCCTTCTACACCGGCCATGTTAAAACCTGCAGAAATAAAAGCACACCTCGACCAATATGTAATTGGCCAGGATGATGCCAAAAAGATATTGGCTGTTGCTGTATATAACCACTATAAGCGTTTAAATCAACGTGTTGATAAGGATGAGGTAGAGCTTGAAAAATCAAACATCATTATGGTGGGCGAAACAGGCACCGGTAAAACGCTGCTTGCCAAAACCCTCGCTAAAATTTTGAATGTTCCTTTTTGCATCTGCGATGCTACCGTATTAACCGAAGCCGGTTATGTAGGCGAGGATGTGGAAAGTATTCTTACGCGTTTGCTGCAGTCTGCCGATTATGATGTTGCCACTGCCGAAAGGGGCATTGTTTATATTGATGAAGTGGATAAGATAGCACGTAAAAGCGATAACGCTTCCATTACGCGTGATGTATCTGGTGAAGGTGTGCAACAGGCGCTGTTAAAAATACTGGAAGGCACCATGGTGAATGTGCCGCCGCAAGGTGGCCGCAAGCATCCCGATCAAAAAATGATAACCGTTAATACCAACAATATCCTGTTTATATGCGGCGGCGCTTTTGACGGCATCGAGCGTAAGATCGCTAACCGTTTACGCACCCAAACCGTGGGTTATAAAATGAAACGTGATGATGGGGAAGTTGATCTTAAAAACCTGTACAAATATATTACCCCGCAGGATTTAAAATCATTTGGCCTTATCCCTGAATTAATAGGACGTTTGCCAATACTGACTTATTTAAACCCATTAGACAGGGAAGCCCTGCACAATATTTTAACCGAGCCAAAAAACTCCTTGCTAAAACAGTATAAAAAATTGTTTGAATACGAAGGTGTAAAACTGGACTTTGAGGACGATGTGCTTGAGTTTATTGTTGATAAAGCGGTAGAATTTAAACTTGGCGCCCGTGGGCTCCGTTCAATATGTGAAGCGATAATGATTGATGCGATGTTTGAATTCCCATCAAAAAAAGATATTAAGCGCTTAAACATCACTTTGGATTATGCTCACGAAAAGTTTGAGAAATCAGACCTGAAAAAATTAAAGGTAGCTTAACACAAAGCACATAACATTTATTTATATTTGATATACGCAAACCCTGGTTAACGCCGGGGTTTGTTGTATTCCCCCTTGCCCCCCAAAAGGAGGAATAAGAATGATAAGCAAATATAAAGCAATGAATGAACAATTAGATATAAAAAAGGATCAGCAACTAATTGAAAAAGAGAATAAAGCTGTCAAGGTAACAGGCCCTATAACGCCAGGTTTAAAAACCAAAGAAGCGATTGTTGCCAACTGGCTACCGCGTTACACCGGTCGCACACTGTCCGAGTTTGGGGAATATATTATCCTCACTAACTTTTCTAAATATATCCAGCTATTTTCATTATGGAATGATAATGCGCCGATATTGGGTATCGATAAACCCATGCAAAGCGTTACCGCCAATGGCATTACTATTATAAATTTTGGCATGGGCAGCTCCGTAGCGGCCACCATTATGGATTTGCTCACCGCTGTACACCCGAAAGCTGTTATTTTTTTGGGGAAATGCGGCGGCTTAAAAAAGAAAAATAAAGTGGGCGACCTGGTTTTACCAATAGCGGCCATCAGGGGCGAAGGTACATCAAATGATTACCTGCCTGCTGAGGTGCCTGCGCTACCTGCATTCGCCCTTCAAAAAGCTATCTCAACAACTATCCGCGATTTCGGCCGCGATTATTGGACAGGTACCTGCTATACCACCAACCGCCGGGTTTGGGAGCATGATAAGGAATTTAAAAAATATCTGAAAGAATTAAGGGCGATGGCTATCGATATGGAAACAGCCACCATTTTCACCACTGGCTTTGCCAATAAGATACCAACCGGCGCATTGCTGCTGATCTCAGACCAACCAATGATCCCTGAAGGTGTTAAAACCGCCGAAAGTGATTCATCTGTGACTGAAGAATTTGTTGAAACACATTTACGGATTGGTATTGAATCATTAAAACAACTGATCAATAGGGGGTTAACGGTGAAGCATCTTATCTTTTAGTTCATTAGTTCATTAGTTCACTGGTTCATTAGTTTATTAGTTGCATGGTTGACAACATATTCCAACTCAATAAACCTCAATGTTCGTATTTGAATTTTTTGTAGCGTTCCACCCTTTGTTTTTAAATACCTCATAGCTCACATAGATGCCTACCAATAATCCTGCGATTACGCCGGCAGTGTTTATTAAAAGTCTCGGAGTAACCTCTCCGTAGGTATAACTATCTGTAAAACTGGCATACAAACCCATACCTGCTAATGCAATACTTGTAAGTGTTGTTATAAGCATAGCAAATTTTCTTTTTGAAGGAACGAATAGACAAGAAAGAAATACAAAAAGGGAAAAGCATATTAGATTTACAAATCCGTGGTAGTACAAATAACTTCGTCTATAAAGATCATTCTGATTAATCATTGACTCGAAATCTCCAAATAACATAATTATCCCGCCACTTATTAATAAAGCTAATGGAATACCAAAAATCCACCTAAGTACATTCATAGTCAAATATAAAATAATGCGGGTGACAATTGTTAAAAATAATTGAGCCACAATTCCTCCCTCATAAAGTTAATATCCAATTATTATTGAATCAGTGAACAACTAAACTAAATCATTTATCTGCATAAATATGTCATCTGAGAAAGCTAATTTTGAACTATAATCTACAAGATTGATAGACATTAAATTATGTGGTATAACAATATATTAGAAACCATTGGCAATACGCCCATGGTTAAGTTAAACAAGGTAACTAAGGACATCCCTGCTACGGTTTTGGCCAAGATTGAAACTACTAATCCCGGCAACTCTATTAAAGACCGTATGGCCCTTAAAATGATCGAGGATGCCGAAAAGAGCGGCAAGCTTAAACCAGGAGGGACGATTATTGAAGGCACATCGGGCAATACCGGTATGGGTTTGGCTATTGCGGCGGTTATAAAAGGGTACAAGTGTATTTTCACCAGCACGGATAAGCAATCTAAAGAAAAATTTGACGCTTTGCGTGCCTTCGGCGCCGAGGTAATTGTTTGCCCAACCAATGTGGACCCGGAGGATGCCCGTTCTTATTACTCTGTTTCCTCGCGTTTGGAGCGGGAAGTACCCAATTCATGGAAACCTAACCAGTATGATAATCTATCAAATACGGACGCCCACTATGAACAAACGGGGCCGGAGATATGGGAGCAGACTGAAGGTAAAATAACCCACCTGGTGGCAGGAGTAGGCACAGGCGGCACTATTTCGGGCATTGCAAAATATTTAAAGGAAAAAAATCCGGCGATACAGGTTTTAGGTATTGATACCTATGGCTCAGTATTTAAAAAGTATAAGGAAACCGGTATCCTGGATAAAAACGAGATTTACCCATACATCACCGAAGGCATTGGTGAAGACTTTTTACCGCAAAACGTCGATTTCAGCCTGATAGACCATTTTGAAAAAGTAACGGATAAAGATGCCGCGCTAATGACCCGCGAAATTGCCCGCAAAGAAGGCATTTTTGCAGGTAACTCCACAGGCTCTGCCGTTGCCGGGGTTTTGCAAATGAAAGACAGGTTTAAAGCAGGTGATGTGGTAGTAGTCATTTTCCCCGACCACGGCTCCCGCTACATGGGCAAAATGTACAAGGATGACTGGCTGCGCGACCGCGGATTTTTAAAGGACGAAAAACTTACCGCCCGCAACATCATCCAAAAGAAAGACAACCAGCAGATAGTTACTATTGATTGCGAGAAAACGGTTCTGGAGGCTATAAACACCATAAAATCTCTTAATATCTCGCAGATTCCGGTTACGCAAAAAGGTATGGTAATAGGCAAGATCACCGAAAGTGATATTTTAAACTCTTTAATAGAAAACCCATCCATCAAATCCCAGCCGATAAAAAATATTACCACTGCCCCGTTCCCTTTTGTTGATCTGAATACGTCTATTGATAAAATATCGGCTATGATCAATAAGGATAACATTGCCGTATTGGTTGAAAGCGAAGGAAATATTGAGATCATTACGCAGTATGATATTATAAATGCGATATCTGCTTAGTAGTGGTTGAAAGGCGAAAGGTAAAGGGCGAAAGGTTTTTTAACGCATTAGACTTAGGTGGTTTTTTATGCTCGACAAGTTTTTGAATAATAAATTGACCCTCTGTAAATAATTTCCATATCACAGCTTGACACAGAATACCTTTTCTTCCTTTAAATTTTTTTTCGTAGTTTTAGATTCTATCCTAAATCCATGTATTCAATCAAATACCTCTTTGTAAGCCTTTTTATTCTAATAAGCCTATCAGCGTCTTCTCAAAACACGGATGCCGTATTCATGAAATGGAAATTAAAAGCCAACGAAGTGCTTTCATATAAAACTACTATGGAAGAGATCGATACAGCGAATCATAAGGATTTCGTAATGAATGGCTTTATGAAGGTAATGGATAACGATTCTGTACAAGCTGATTTAAAAAAGTTTTTTAAACAACTTAATATTGAAATACCTCATCCAAATTATATAACACATCTTAAGAAAAATGAAAAACATATCATTGATATAGAGATGTTTGCTAGTGACACAACAACACCAAAGCCCATTACAGATACAGGGCAGGCTGGTACAGCTGAAAAAGCTATGCGGCTGATGATGAAAAAAATGTCTACTGGAGTAGTATTAAGGGGGGCGTTACATGAGGACGGCACTATAGAAAGTTTTTATACAGCAAATGCGCAAAGGAATCTGATAGCATTCTTTTTTGAATTACCCGGCCGTGCTGTAAAATTGGGCGACTCATGGCCGATTTCTGTAAATTTGCTTTCAGCAGACCAAAATTTTAAGTGTGATAGTTCATTTAAAAGGAATACTGTGACCGTAGTGAAAATTGAAAATCGCAATAATGAACACATAATAACCCTAAAATATGATATTATGGAATACATATCAGGTGATTTTAATTCACCTATGGATAATAGTACGCAAAAATTAACAATGAAAATGGGTTTCAATGCGATGGCTAGTTTTTCTGTTGAAAAAGGCAAATGGGTTACTTATGATGGAATAATGTTTGCCTTTAATACTGGTTTTATAGAATCCAGAGAAACAAAAAGGTTTTCGTTAGTTGAGGAGTAAGCTGGTAGATTTTCATTTTCAAATCATTAAGTTACCAAATCCCCAAACTAAACTATCGGGTTAATAAGAATATACGATGATATTACTATCAATGAGGAACATAATTATTTTGAAAATGGAAGTTCACGGTCTTCTCTTTCATTCCGTTCCCATTCTGCCGCATCACCAAAAGACGATTGTCCTGTTGCTTTGAAGTTCAGGATGCGTTTTTTTAATTCCTCTTTCTCATTTTTATCTTCAACTACTTTATCGCGCTGCTCTATTAAAACATCAAGTTTTTTAGCTAAAGCAATGATCTTAGCAATACTATTTTCGTTGTTGGTTTTCAAGATAAGTTCCATAAAGTTTGTTTTACAGAATTAAACAATACAAATATAAGAACTTAAACGCTAAGCTTAACTACAATTTTTGATTTACGACCAGATCCATTTTCAAATCATCAAATCGCCAAATTTTCAAATTAAAACCTCACCACTTTTTAAATATCAGAAACACAGCCAGCACAATCAATCCAAAACCAACCAGGTGGTTCCAGGCCAGCTTTTCCGATTTAAAGAAAACGATGCTAAATACCATAAACACGGTTAAAGTTATAGCTTCCTGTATGGTTTTTAGCTGTACCAATGTAAACGGGCCGCCATTTTCTTTAAAACCGATACGGTTGGCCGGCACCTGGAAAGTATATTCAAAAAATGCCAGCCCCCAGCTGATCATGATAATGGCGAATAATCCTAGGTTTTTACCCCAGTCGTATTCTTT
>Ga0206864_1069_pt1 | contig 35576 bp, 35 predicted proteins | sample Alteio_BWOrgCont_42_FD_152632 | JGI IMG/M metagenome (GOLD analysis project Ga0206864, IMG submission 152632) | Enriched cells from forest soil in Barre Woods Harvard Forest LTER site, Petersham, Massachusetts, United States -... | ecosystem: Environmental > Terrestrial > Soil > Temperate forest >...
TATTTTCAGTTTTATTTTTTAGTCCCAATCTTCAAAAAACGACGCTTTTTTTACAAGCGGGCCACAAATGTACAGAGAATTTTGGTGCCAGCAAAATGAATTTTTGAAAATAACAAACGGCGCATTGTAAGTAGCTGGAAGTAAAGAATTTTAGCGATGGGATATTCTATGCCGGCCAAATTAAATTTTCTGTAACCAGACCACTATATTTGAATTTAATGGCCAACGAGCAGATTTTTCCTGAGAAGTTCCTGGATTCGCTATCCGGGGTCCCGGGTTTTGAACGCGAAAAATTTACAAATGTTCATAAATATTCCGAAACGCCTACGTCCGTCCGGGTCAATCCGCTTAAGAAACCGGTGATAAAAACTGATAGCGCGGTACCCTGGTGTGCCGACGGCTTTTACCTGCCCGCCCGCCCATCCTTTACCTTCGACCCTCTTTTTCATGCCGGCTGTTATTACGTGCAGGAAGCATCGTCCATGTTTATGGACCATATTTTTAAACATATCCGTGAAGGCACGGGCAAATCTATACAAGTACTGGACCTTTGTGCCGCGCCGGGCGGCAAAAGCACGCTCATCAGTTCGGCCATAAGCCCGAATGATCTTTTGGTTGCCAACGAACTGATCAAGACGAGAGTGCCGGTATTGTATGATAGCCTGAACCGCTGGGGTAGGGCGAACACCATAGTCAGCAATAACGACCCCAAGGATTTTGGCCGCCTGAGCGGTTTTTTCGATGTGATCCTGGTCGACGCCCCTTGTTCGGGTTCGGGGATGTTCAGGAAAGATCCGGGAGCTGTTAAGGAATGGAGCGAAGCGAATGTAAGCCTTTGTCAACAACGCCAGCAGCGGATATTAGCCGATGTCTATCCTGCATTAAAAGAAGATGGATACCTTATATATAGTACCTGTTCTTATTCCCAGGCAGAGAACGAAGATATATTGGATTGGCTTTGCGGAGAATTCAACCTGGAAACCATGCAAATGCCGGTACATACCGCCTGGGGGGTTGTCGAAACCATTTCACCAACAAAACAAGCCTGGGGTTATCGCTTTTATCCCGACAAGCTAAAAGGCGAAGGATTATTTGCGGCTTGCCTGCAAAAGAATGAAACGGCCAGAGCTGTCAACCCGGCAAAAAGAGAAAACGTGAAATTGCCGGCGAAAGAACTGGATTTGGTCCAGGGCTATTTAAAAGATGCCGTTGATTTCCATTATTTTAAAGCAAACGGGGTTTGGATGGCCATTCAGCGCGAACACCAAAGCAGCCTTGAACTGCTTCAGAAATATCTTTACCTGAAGAAATCGGGTACGCGGATAGGCCAGGTGATCGGCCACGATCTGGTACCAGAGCATGAACTGGCGCTAAGCATCCACCTTAATAAGGATGCCATTTTACAAACCCCGTTGGGTTTAGAACAGGCGATCCAATACCTGAGGCGCGACCCCCTCGATCTAAATTCACCTCAAAAAGGCTGGAGCATGATGACTTTTGAAAATCATGCCCTTGGATGGGCTAAGGTGCTACACAACAGGGTAAACAATTATTACCCGAAGGAGATGCGAATATTGCGCGCCCAAGCCCTCGTTGGTTAGCGGGGCGTTTAGATGTAAGACTTATAAATCAACTTTGTACACTCCCCGGCCAAACAGAAAGGATAACGCCCATTATCATCATCGTAATAAGCCAGAATGCATTGTCGAGGATCCAAAGGCCCCAGGGTTTATTTTCATAAAGCTTGGTAACCAGTGTAACAGTAGCGACAAATCCCAGCCATATGAAAAAAGCTCCTTCAAGCCCGGCCGGAACACCAGTCATTTTTAGATACGCGTCTCCAAATACAAGTGAGTGATAGAGAACAAAGGCCATTACGAACATGGAGATCAATACAAGGATAAAGTTAACCGGCTTGGGTTTCATGTCGGTTATCCCGGTAAGGCGCTGCCAGGTTTTATTAAAAATGACGCCGTACCAGATGGCGCCAAAAATGTAGCCGGCTACAGTTGCAGCAGCAACAGCCCAATAGTTTACGTGAACTTCCATAATTGTGTTGTTAGGATTGATTGAATTATAATTATTGAAACGATATCACCTTAATATTCTTCTGTTACACGTTACAACCCGCATGTTGCGGTTAATATGCAAATGGAGAAATAATTCCGAAAACGATTACCAAAGCTTATCAAGCCTTGATTATCAGTGAGCTACGGCATGAATTGGTGTATCAAAACTAACAAAAAAATATTCACATTTCCAAATAAATATAGCCCTGGATTTTTTTTGGCACATCGAATAATTTCGGAAGATTCACACAACCCGGATAGTCGGGATTTTAGATTGTGAGCCACGACGGGGGCAATAGCCAAATCCTTGATTTAGCTGCTGTTTGCTACATTTGCTGCCGATGATTGAGGTGATCTTAAAAAAGGGGAAAGAAAAGGCCGTTTTGCACCGGCATCCCTGGGTATTTTCGGGCGCTATTGAAAGGGTTAAGGGAAAACCGGAAAACGGCGATATCGTGCGTTTGGTCGACGCCAAAGGGGCCTTTATGGCCTACGGTTTTTACAACGAGCACTCGCGGCTGGCGTTACGCCTGCTGGAATGGGATGAAGCTATCGAAGTAGATGAAAAATGGTTCAGGCAAAAAGTGGCTGCCGCAGTGGCACGTCGTGAGGGCTTACTTGCAGACGGCCAAACTAACACCTACCGCCTTATTTTTAGTGAATCCGACTACCTGCCTGGGCTGATCGCGGATAAATACGCTAACCACCTGGCTTTGCAGGTGCTTACGTCGGGGATAGAAAAAGTATTGCCTGTAATACTGGATGAATTACAGCAATTGCTGAAACCGGAAAGCATTTTCGACAAAAGCGATGCTTCATCCCGCAGCCATGAAGGTCTTGAAACCCTGCAAACGTCGCTAACACTAAATGCCCCGCCCGAATTTGTAGAGGTTATTGAAAACGGCATACGGTACCACATTAACATTGCCGGCGGCCAAAAATCGGGGTTTTACTGCGACCAGCGCGACAACCGGAAGATCGTTTCAGCCCATGCCCAAGGCAAAAAAGTGCTGGACTGTTTCAGCTATACGGGTGGCTTTACTTTAAACTGCCTTCAGAATGGCGCAACTTCGGTAACGGCCGTGGATAGTTCGGCATTGGCCATAGAAACTTTGAAAGAAAATATCGGTTTGAACCAATTTGTCGCGCCAAAAGTAACGGCGATAACCTCTGACGTGAACAAACAATTGCGAAAATTTAAAGAAGAGGGAGAACTGTTCGACATTGTGGTGCTCGACCCTCCTAAATATGCACCCTCACGGTCTGCATTGGATAAGGCATCGCGCGCGTACAAGGACCTGAACCGCTTGGGCATGTTACTGCTTAACCCGGGCGGCCTGTTGGCGACTTATTCGTGCTCAGGAGCGATGGATATGGAAACGTTTAAACAGGTATTAGCCTGGGCCGCGCTTGATGCTGGTAAACAGGTTCAGTTTATCCACCAATTTTGCCAGCCGGAAGATCACCCGGTGCGGTCGTCCTTCCCGGAAGGGGAGTATTTGAAGGGATTGTTGTGCAGGGTGGTTTGAGGGGGAGTTCATAGTTCATGGCCGGAGGTGTTAAGTGGCAGCAGCAGTAGTGGACTCGTTCATGGTTCATAAGGTATAGTGAAGTAGTGATGCCCGTTGGATAACTTAAGACAGTAACATCGGAATGGTCTTTGGGGACACAGACCATAGGGGGCGAGAAATAATTTTCAAGTGTTTGTCCCATTTTATAAACCAAAGTCGTCATCGGGCAAAAACTAAAATATTATAATGATGAAAGAGTTTGTAATGCTTTTTAGAAACGCCCCTACGGGTGACGCCAGGCCATCGCCGGAAGTGATGCAGGAATTTGCGAAAAAGTGGGATGTCTGGCTGGCCGCGATATCCGCAAAGAACAGGTTTGTCAGCGGCAGCCGGCTGAGCTTTGAAGGCCGGATATTAAAGCCCGGGAACGTAGTTACCGATGGCCCTTACGCTGAGGTTAAGGAAATATTAGGTGGTTTAATAATGGTAAAAGCCGAATCATTAGACGATGCTTTCGAGATGGCACACGGATGCCCGATTTTGCTGCTTGGGGGATATGTTGAAGTGCGGCCGGTTATGTCTTAAGTCGGAAGTCTTGGGTCAAAAGTCCTGAGTCTTACTTGTTTTTTTGACCAGGACCAAGTGCTAATGAGGCAAGATCCGGAAAATAAATGATTCGGACATTGTCCAAGTAAATCGGGGTCGGTCGTCATGGAGGTATAAACTTTAAAAATTAAAATCATGAAAGAATTTTTGTTGATCTACAGAAACGTTCCACCGACAGGTGATGCAGTACCGACAGCCGAAGAATTGAAAGACATTAGTAAACCGTGGCTGGATTGGATGGGCAGCATGGGGGCCCAAAACAAGCTGGCCAATGTTGGCAACCGCCTTGGTTTCGAGGGCGCTAGTTTAAGAGGCGATTTGGTTACTGACGGCCCGTATGCTGAAATTAAAGAGCTCATCCTTGGTTACTCTATCATCAAAACTGAGACGCTTGCCGAAGCCATTGAACAGGCAAAGGGCTGCCCGGTATTGGCTGATGGCGGTAGTGTGGAAGTGCGTGCGATTGTGCCGATGAACAGTTAATTTAGTGGTGATGACAGGAGGAATCTTGCACAACATGTCCGGAGTCGCTTGTCGACAGGACCTGATTTACAAGATTTCTCCTCGCGTCGACCCTGAGGTTTGATAAATTGGATATGTCCGCAAATAATGAACTGATCCCACACTTATTCCGTACCGAATTTAGCAAGATAACGGCCGTGCTGGGTAAATCGTTCGGGTTTGAGCATATCGAGGTTGCGGAGGACATTGCCAGCGACACATTTTTGCTGGCAGCCGAAACCTGGGGAATGAAGGGTGTGCCTGATAATCCCGTGGCCTGGCTTTATACCGTGGCCAAAAACAGGGCGAAGGATTACCTGAAACACCATCAGATCTTTGTTGACAAAGTTGGCCCGGGCGTAAAGCAATCAAGTACGGAAGGGTACGAAATCGAGATCGATCTGTCAGCACAAAACATCACCGACAGCCAACTGCAAATGATGTTCGCCGTCTGCAACCCGCTGATACCGGCAGAGGCGCAGATCGGTTTGTCGCTCCGCATCCTTTGCGGATTTGGCATCGAAGAAATTGCCGACGCATTTCTGAGCAATAAGGAGACTATTAACAAACGCCTGTTCCGGGCGAAAGAAAAATTGCGGGCTGAAAATGTGAGGCTGGAATTTCCGGCGCCCGGCCAAGTCGACAAGCGACTGGAGGCCGTTTTAACCACACTGTACCTGCTGTTTAACGAAGGTTATTACTCCTTATCCCAAAATACCACGCTGCGACAGGACCTTTGCCTGGAAGCCATGCGCCTTAACTTTCTGCTGGTTGACAATAAAACCACCAGCAAACCTGCCGTTAAAGCACTGCTGGCACTGATGTGCTTTCATGCCTCGCGATTTGAAGCCAGGACGGGCGCTGAAGGCGAACTTATATTGTATGACGACCAGGACCCGGCGCTCTGGAACGCCGAGCTTATACAACAGGGTAAATATTACCTTAACCTGGCGGCAGAGGGTAATAAAATTTCGAAATACCATATCGAGGCGGCGATAGCCTGTGAGCATACGGTTAAAGCTGATGTGCCCGAAAAATGGCAAAACATACTCGGGCTTTATAATCAACTGCTTTTTATCGAATATTCCCCGGCAGCAGCACTGAACCGCACGTACGCGCTGGCAAAAGCCGATGGGAAAGAAATAGCCATCCGCGAAGCGGAGAAATTAAAGCTGGTTAACAACCACCTGTATTATTCATTGCTTGGGTATTTGTATACGGGGGTTGATAATGAACGAGCCATTGCGCATTTGAATACGGCCTTAAAGCTTGCGAAATCGGTAGCGGATAAAGTGGCTATTCAAAAAGCCATTGATAGGATTGAGTGAAAGTTTCCTGACCTGTATCGGGCTACAGATCAGTTCGAAAGTTCGCAAAGTCCAAATGAAACATCAAAGGCTGTTAATTAAATGAAAAAGACTTCCGATTTGCTAAAGCTTCGGAAGTCTACCCATATTACACAATTCGTATGTTTGGATCAATCAAAATTCACACCGCCGTAGCTTGTGTGGATGTTGACGGTGGCATCACTGCCATCCCTGCCGAAATGGCCCTTATAGTTGCGCGTCGGGCCGATGTGTTTGGCGCCGTCGGGTGGGTTTTTGCTGGTTATGATTGCCTTACCTGAATCATAATCAAAGCCGCCATAAGTGGTGGTAATATCAAAGTTAAAGTTGTTGCTTCCGGGTACGCCAACAGCTACGCTGGAATAGGACGCGTCGACTTTTAGTTTTTTGAACGAATCGGCCAGTTCTTCGATTTTGAAGCCGCCTACATAGGAAATATCAAGCTCGGCCGAGCCAGTGAGTTTGCCCAATTTGAACGAGCCATAGCTCAGGTCGGCTTTGAGGTTATTGCAGCCGTCGATATCAACACTTCCGTAAGAATAATCGAGGTGCGTGCCATTGATCATGCCGGCTTTCAAACTGCCGTAACTGCCTTCTATCTGGTTTGCCGGATTGCTTAAATTTTGGGCGGAGACGCTTCCATAAGAACAGCTGATCTTCACCTTGCCGGCAAGGTCGGGTAATTGGATACCGCCGTAGCTGTCCTCAACATCCAAATCGGTTTTAGCCGGCATATATACGGTGTAATTAATTTCAACCTTGTGTTTTTTGTTGCCGCCAAAGTCCCACAATTTCCAGCTGCTGCCCAATTTTTCGATCTCTGTGCGGAAGGTTACGCCGTCAGCGTCTTTACTGTCATGAATCTGTACCCCATCCAATAACTTTTGGGCGGTTCCATCGTCTTCGGCCTGGGCCTTTATCTGTACATCAACTTTAACTTCGTGCCGGTCCCACGTATTTACCTGGATACTCCCGTACTGGTTGTTCAGCTTAATTCGGTCATTCCCGTCAAGGGGATAGGTTTTTGTGTAGCTTTTTGTTTTTACTGCACCGGATTTGTCATCACTATTGTTCGAATAACTGAACCCGTCGGTATTGACGTCGACCTTAACATCAGACAATATATCGCTGACGCCGGAAATGATCTTTGGCGCAATGCCGGCCAGTTGATCCGACAGGCCTGAGCCTAAATTATTTAAATTTAACACAAGGTTTCTGCTCAAAACATCGGTTTTGTCCTCAATGTCTTTGGTATTCACTTTAGCCTTTACCACCACGTTGCCGGATGAGGAGGGCGTATTTACTGAAACGGAAATTTCCTGCGCGAAGCCCGCGGTACACGCCATCAGCGTCATTACCACAGCCATCACCGGTTTATATATCTTTACTATCATTTTTTTCTTCGTTTTTCATTTCATTGTACTGCGATATCACTTTCAGCTGCTGCGAAAGCACCTGTGTTTGTATCTGCAGGTTGTTGATCATCTGGCGCAACACCAATTCCTGGTTAGGGCTGGTTTTAAGCTCGCTGTTTAATTCTTTATAAGTTGAATCCATTTCGGCAATCTGCGAGCTGAACTGCTGGTATAGATCGGGTTGCGTTTTGGCAATGGATTTTAACTGCTCGCGACGGGTTTCGATCAGGGAGGCGTAATGCACCTGCTGTTTGGCATATACGGGGTTTATAGACGCCAGGTCGACGCCTTCCTTTTTCTGGCTGCTCAAATAAGCTGCAAAGCCGATACCCATTACCAATACCACTATCGCCGCTACGCGCAGCACAAAACCCAGTGTAAACATTTTAGCTTCGCGCTTTTTCGGCTCATCAAATTGCGCCGGCAGCCTGCTTTCAATCTTAGCCCACAAATCGGCAGATGGCTCCAACTCATCAAATTCCTCCCGGTTCATCTTTATAAAATCTTCCAATCGCTTGCTCATGATGTTATCCTTTTTCTATTTAAAATTTCTATCAACTTTCTTTTTGCCCTCAAAAACTGTGTCCTCGAGGTATTTTCCGATATATCGAGTATCTGCCCTATTTCTTCGTGGTCGTAACCCTCTAATAAATATAGCGAAATTACTAACCTGTAGCCTTCGGGCAACTCTTTTATTGCTTCTTTAACCTGTGCAGCCTTATACTGCACCTCTTCATCGTCCTCGGGTTCCTCTCCCGCTATGTTTTCAATCTGCTCACCATCCAGGTCCACCATGTCCATTTTGCGCTTACGCAGCAAATTGATGGAGCGGTTGGTCACAATCTGTTTAAGCCACAACCCAAATGTGGTGTCCTGCCTGAAATCTTTCACCTTGTTAAAGGCATCCAGAAACGACTCCTGCAAAATATCCTCCGCCTCGCCAATATTACCAACTATCCGGAAGGCGACGTTTAACATCGCTTTCGAATACAAACGGTAAAGCTCATAACAGGCTTTTTTACTCCCCTGTTTACACTCAACCACCAGGTCATAATGCTTATCAGTATATACGGCTTCCAAATTTTAATCAGCTTGCATGTTATATGACGCAGGGATTTTGGGAACGTTGCATGGGAGGTGTAATCAATGCGGAAATAGGAATGCCAAATGCGGAAGTGGTATAAATGCGGAAGTTATTTAATGCTGCTTTTTGATAAATTCGTCGATTGCCCTGATGGCAGCTTCATATCGCTCCTTGCCTTCTCCGGAAATTACCAAATAATTAGCATTTAATGCCTGCAATTCCTGGTGCCATACCTGCATAAAATGTTCGCGAAGGTGGGGGAAATCACGCAGGGGGTCTTCTTCCCAGGGCAGATCGACGTCCAGCAGCAGGTATAAGTCATAAGGATGGATCAGTAATTCGTCGAGCACCTCCTGTGGTGACCGCCCGAAGGTATAATCGCTCCATATTTTTACCGTGATGAACGTGGTGTCGCAGATGAGCAGCTTGTTTGCCTTGGGCGCTATCTCCGCTTCGAGGGCCAGCTGACCGTAAAACATATTAACCTCGTCCTGCCAGGTAGGCGGCTCCGTCAGCTTCTCGCAGTATTCACGGGCAAATTCGGGAACCCAAACCGTTTGGTAGTGGTTGGCAAGGTACGCGGACATGGTGGATTTACCGGTGGATTCGGGGCCGACGATGGCGATTTTCTTAATTTCGGTCCCGATAGCTATCGGGATCGGAATTTCCATTTCGGAATTTTTCATGATTGCGCTTGCAGGAATTGTTTTCTATAATCCTTTCTCCAGTCAAAGTAACCGACCAAAGCGATGATCACGTAAACGCCGTACATAATAGCAGTCAATTCGAGGTTTTTGAAAATATAGACGCCAACATAAATGATGTCGACAAAAATCCAGATCAGCCAGTTCTCCAGTACTTTGCGGGCTAAAAAAACCTGGGCCACCAGGCTGCATGCGGTGCAAAAACTGTCAATAAAAGGATAAGATGCAGGGGTAAGCTTTAACACCGAACCCAATAGGAAAGTAAAAACAACCACGGCAACAGCTGAAAACAACAATTCGCGAACGGTTACCCGCGCGACCGGTGACTTCTCCTCGGTGACCGGTTTTTTGCTCCAGTAGTACCAACCATAAACGTTCATGACTAAGAAATATACCTGCAAACCCATGTCGGCGTAAAGCCTGGCCCCAAAGAAGATGAATATGTATATGGCAACGCTGACGATAGCGATGGGCCAATTCCAGATGTTGTTAACGGCCGCCAACCCCACACAGAGCAGGCCGGTTATAACGCCTACGATTTCGAGCCAGGTTTGGCCGTGCCACCAATCCCTTAGTTCATTCAGCATGTGCATGGTAGCAAATATATGTAAAGTTTCCAAGCCTCCGGTTTGGCGCTATGCCGTAAGCAAACTTTTACCAAATCTTTACCCGTTTATCCGGGTCGAGCCACATTTTATCGCCCTTTTTGATGTGAAAGGCTTCGTAAAACTCGGGGACATCCGAAAAGGGGCCGTTTACACGCAAAAAGGCAGGCGAGTGTACATCTGTCATAACACGGTTGGCCAATAATTCGTCGCGGTCGTTTTCGAGCCAGCTTAATGCATAGCCGAGGAAGAAACGCTGCATGGGTGTAAGACCGTTTATCTTTTTGCCCTCTTTATATTGCTTCGTTTTTTTAAATGCATCAACCCCTAACACGATGCCGCCAAGGTCGGCTATGTTTTCACCAAGGGTGGCTTTTCCGTTTATGTGCAGGCTATCCAGCACCACATAGCCGTTGAACTGGTCGACCAGCATTTGCGCGCGTTTGGTAAACTGTATGGAATCCTGTGGTGTCCACCACTCTTTCAGATTTCCTTTGGCATCGTACTGCCGGCCTTCGTCGTCGAAGCCGTGGGTGATCTCGTGGCCTATCACGGATGCCGCCACATAGCCATAGGCCATAGCATCGTCCACGTCGTCATCCTTAATACCGGGAATGAGCAGCTGGGCGGCCGGTAAGGTAATTTCGTTATTGGAAGGGCTATAGTTTGCGTTATAGGTTTGCGGCGTCATGTTCCATTCCTGGTGGTTGACCGGTTTACCTAACTTATTTACATTAACAAGGTATAGCCAATGCCGGGCCTGCATCACATTGCCGGCGTATGACTCACGGTTAATTGCGAGGGTAGAAAAATCCTTCCATTGATCGGGGTAGCCAACTTTCGGATGTATGGCGTTTAATTTTACCAAAGCTTTTTGCTTGGTTTCGGCGCTCATCCAATCCAGTTTCATGATGTGCTCACGATAAGCCTGCCGTATGGCTTCCACTTCCGCTAGGTAGCGTTGTTTGGCCTTTTCGGGGAAGTAGGCCTTCACGAACAGCTGGCCCAGTAATTCGCCCATAATGCTGTTTTCGGTTTGCAATACCCTTTTCCACCTGGGAAGCTGCTCCTTTTGACCGCGTAACGTTTTACCAAAAAAGCGAAAATCCTCGTCGCTCAATTTGCCATTGAGATAAGGCGCGTAGGTACTTATCAATTTCAGACGCAGGTAAGCTTTCCAATCGTCGACGGAAAAGGTTTTGAGCGCCTTGTCGACAGCGCGGTAATATTCCGGCTGGCCGACGATCACCGTGTCGACCGTTTTAAAATCCAGGGTTTTAAACAGGCCGTTCCATTCAATACCAGGCGTTATCCTGTCGAGGGCAGCGACGGTCATTTTATTGTAATTGTGGTAAGGGTCACGGAGATCTTCCAGTTTGCGGCAGCTATCCGCCAAAAACTTCTCTATTTTAAGCGCGCTGGATGCGCCGGCAGTTGCTTTTGCATCATCCCAACCAGTGAGGGTCAGCAACGTTGGGAGGTATTTGGTGGAATAATCGTTACGGATACGCGTAGTGCGGGCGTCGGTTTTAAAATAATAGTCGCGGTTTGGTAATCCAAGGCCAGCCTGGCCAAGCTGCACCATCATTTTTTCGCTGTTTTTATCATCTTGGGAGACACGTAAGCCGATAATATTGCGTACCCCAAGCGTGGTTAAAACTGCCGATGCATTCAAGATATCCTGGGCACTGGTTGCATTATCAATAAAGTTCAGCTGTTCCTGCAGCGGCGCAATGCCCGACCGTTCCATGCCCACGCTATCCAGCCCGGTATAATAAAAATCGCCGATCTTTTGGGTTGCCGAGCCTTTGGGTACCTTGGCATACAAGGCATCTTCATTTATTTTTTTGAGGCGCACGAGTATCTCTTCCGTGACCATGTCGCCGATGCCCCACCTGGAGTAGGCGGGGGGAACGGGGTTGTTTTTTAGCCAGGTTCCGTTAGCGTACCTGAAAAAATCTTCGCCAGGGCTGACTGACGGATCGATGTTTTTGTAAATCGGGTCGTTGGGCTTATCAATCAGTTGTTTTGTTTGATATGCGCATAAGGCCAGTAGCGGCAGTGCGACAAGGTAAGCGATCGCTCTTTTCATAAATTTTTCCATCGGACAGCTGTTAAAATTGGATACGAATATACACCGGAGGCGCAAGGTTTTTTGTATCTCTGTTACTTTTCATTTCAGCGCTCACCGTCATAAGGGCCCAAACGACGCCCGGAATTTTTTCAGCTGCATAAAAATTTAATTTTTGGCTGCGAATAAGCCAGTATAAATAAATATTCAATATGTCAAAGAACTAAATACCAGTTAATTACTGCCATTTTTTAAATCAAAATCGTGCATTATAGTGATGATCTGATGGTGGGTTCATAGTGATCTAATGGTGGTTCTATGGTGATTTTATAGTGGCTTCATGGTGATTTAATGGTGGTTCATGGTGATTTGCCTCGTCCCGAAACGTGTTTTCTGCCTTGCCTCGTCATCTGCCGATAATCTATTAGCCTTGAGTGCATTTTACCACGGAGACCGCGAAGAGGCGCAGAGGCCGCAGAGGGTTTTGTCCTTTTACCTATCGCGGTCCCACAAATGAGCCGGATTATGTGCCCTTTGTCATTTCACAACGACTCTTACGGGCAGACATTCAATATGTCAAATAACTAATTATCAGCTATCTACAGCTAATTTTACAGAAAAACACGGGTCAATCTCTGTGTATTTGTTATGTATTGCCTGTGGTTTTATTGTGTATTTATTGTGATTTTGTTATGATTTGTTTGTGATTGTTCACGTGTTGTTTGTGTTTTTATGGCGTTCAAGACAACCGCTGCCCCAAGTTTCACCGATTTAGCGGCGCTCAAAATAGCCGTTTGGCCGATTACCTTTGCCATTTATTTCCCAATCGGTGACGCCGATCCTATCGTACGAACCGTAATGTATTGTCGTCGGTAACACGTTTTGCCGCAAACATAGAAAAACTGAAATCGCCTGCAAATATGTTGTGCTTTTATGGAACGAAGAAATCGGGTTTTGCTAAGCTAACAGTAACTGTAAGCTCACGTAACACCATGTGTTAGCTCACGAATTTTTAATTGCCTGTATTCCAGTCTGTAACACCGATTTTCACAGATAGTTATTTTTAAAAAAACAAACGACCCCAAAAACACCCCTTTTTCAAATCTTGGGCACAAATAATGGGGGGACAGTGGTTGTGGGGACACAACCACCAGGAAGCTGGGTATGTGTGTGTTAATGATTTGTCTTTGCTCAAAAATCGAGGAGCGGCTCCTTGAACACACACGATTTGTGGACGGCGGTTGTGGGGACACAACCACCAGTGGAAGGTTTTTATTGTATGGTGATAGTGCTACTCTGTTACCAAATCTTCACTCTTTTGTCCGGATCGAGCCACATTTTATCGCCTTTTTTGATGTGAAAGGCTTCGTAAAATTCGGGAACGTCGGTAAATGGACCGTTAACCCGCATAAAGCCGGGTGAATGCTCGTTGGTGAGTATCTGGCTGGATAATGCCTCCTTTCTTTCCTGGCCCAGCCAGCCCAAAGCATAGCCCAGGAAAAAGCGCTGAACGGGAGTAAGGCCGTTGATGGACTTGCCCTCCTTATATTGATCGGTTTTTTTGAAGGCATCCAAACCAATGACTATGCCGCCAAGATCGGCGATGTTTTCGCCCAGGGTGGCTTTGCCGTTAACGTGCAGGCCATAAATACTGTACCTGTTGAACTGATTCACCAGCATTTGGGCGCGCTGCGTAAATTTCACCGAATCCTGGGGGAGCCACCAGCCCTTTAAATTGCCTTTTGCATCAAACTGGCGCCCCTGGTCGTCAAAGCCGTGGGTCATTTCGTGGCCGATGGTGGATGCCGCCGAATACCCGTAAACAAGGGCATCGTCCATATCCTCGTCCTTTACACCGGGAACCATAAATTGGGCCGCAGGCAGCACGATCTCGTTATTCGACGGGTTATAATAAGCATTATACGTTTGAGGCGTTATGCCCCATTCGGTGCGGTCGACAGGTTTGCCAAGCTTATTGGCATCGTAGCGGTGCCAAAAGTTGTTGGCACGCATAATATTAAGTACATAGGGCCCGCGATCAATTGTTAGCGATGAAAAGTCCTTCCAGTGATCGGGATAACCTACTTTGGGCATTACCTTGGCCAGTTTGTCGTAGGCTTTTTGTTTGGTTTGTTTACTCATCCAATCGAGCCGTTGGATATGCTCTTTAAATGTCTGGCGCATCGCTTCCACCATCTCAACATACCGCTCTTTTGTTTTTTCGGGAAAATAGTCTTTTACAAACAACTGGCCCAGCACTTCGCCCATCAGGTCATTTTCCTCGTCGATTACCCGTTTCCAGCGGGGAAGCTGTTCTTTGCTCCCGGACAATACCGTTCCGAAAAACCTGAAATCTTCCGCGTCGAATGGTTTGCTCAGTGAGGAGCCGAATGCTGTGACCAGATTTTTCTCCAGGTAGTTTTTCCAATCCTGGATAGTGAATACCTGCAAAGCCTTGTTTAAAGCCCGGTAGTACTCGGGCTGGCCTACAATAACGGTATCCACGTTGTGGTAGCCCATTTTTTCAAACGCATCTTTCCAGTTAATTGCCGGGGCCAGTTTGCTCAAAGCGGCTAAAGGCAGTTTATTGTAGTTGTGGTAGGGGTCGCGCAAGTCCTCGAGTTTGCGGGAACTATCGGCCAGGAATTTTTCCAGGTTGTAGGTATTGCTGCTTGCCGCACTGGCTTGTGCGGCGGTTAACTCCGACAACCCGAACAGCGTTGGCAAATGTTTTTGCAGGTAATCGGTGCGGATGGCCACACTATGCTCATCCGTGTTAAAATAATAGTCGCGGTTTGGCAAGCCGATACCACCCTGGTATAATTGTAATAGATTTTTATCGCTGTTTTTTGCGTCCTGGCCAACTCCCAGCGAAAAGGGAGTAGTTACGCCAATGGTTTGGAGGTGTGCAAACTCGTCAACCAGGTCGGTTATGGTTTTAATTTGACTAATCTTTTCGATCTCCGGTTCAAGCGGCTGAAGGCCTTGTTTTTCGATATCCACCGTATCCATGCCGCTGTAATAAAAGTCGCCGATTTTCTGGGTGCTGCTTCCTTTAGGTGCGTCGGTCTTTAGTGCGTCGAGGTTAATTTTCTTTAAACGGTCCCTTAGTTCCTCCTCCACCACGTTTCCGATTCCCCAGGAAGCGTAAGCCGGGGGAATCGGATTTTTTTTGAGCCAGGCGCCATTGGCATACTGAAAAAAATTCTCGCCCGGTTTTACCCCAGTGTCAATATTTTTAATGAGCACATCGTGATCGGCGAATATTTTCGACCTATCCTTACACGAAACCAGTAGCGCAGCCGTGCCAAAGCAGATCGCTGCATTTTTTAGGGTGTTTTTGTTCATTTATTATGTGTTTGTAGTCAATTAAATACAAGGCTTGTCTGAAATAACATACATCGTCTAACAAAACGCACTAGAATCCCGGTTTATCCAAAATCGCCCGGAAATTTTTTTATCATAAAAAAACGCGGAAGCGCTCCACATTAAAACAATATTAAAGCTTTTTGTGAGTCTCGTTTTTTCTATAGCTGCGCTTTCTCAAAACAAGCGCTAACAAGCTAATAATCAATAATTACCAATACGAAGTTTTGCCAAATTTAGACATTCGGGCGCGCATGCTCCACAAAAGTATAATTTTAAATTAAAGTTGATCATGGCCCGCACTGGGCGTTTTTTTGGCTCCTGCGTCACAAGGTATTGTTCGGAACAAAATTATGGCTCAGCTTTTGATAATAATTTTGCAGCCTTGCATATTATCTGTGGAAAACATAAAACATCTACCTGTGTAAAAACACTTGTTTTTGAATTCTCAGACGCCCAAGCTGAGGTTATACGTTCTTTGTTTTGGGTTTAATCAATAGTTTAAATTAATTAGGGGAAAGGGAGCTTCACAAAAGGCTCTCTTTTTTTTTGGACGATTTTTTACTGTGCATGCATAAGATTACTTTTGCAGCGAAATCGATTAAAAATGTATTTTAAATTTACCGAAGAACAGGAAATGATTCGCCAGGCGGCGCGTGATTTTGCACAAACTGAGCTGAAGCCAGGGGTAATTGAACGCGACGAACACCAAAAGTTCCCTGTCGAACAGGTAAAAATGATGGGCGAGTTGGGGTTTATGGGTATGATGGTTAGCCCGGCGTACGGGGGCAGCGGCCTGGATGCTGTTTCGTATGTGCTGGTGATGGAGGAACTGTCGAAAATTGACGCGTCGGCGTCGGTAGTTGTTTCGGTTAACAATTCCCTGGTTTGCTTTGGCCTTGAAAAATATGGCTCGGAAGCCCAGAAGCAAAAATACCTTGTACCACTGGCCAAGGGTGAAAAAATAGGCGCCTTTTGTTTGTCGGAACCAGAAGCGGGATCGGACGCCACTTCGCAGAAGACCACCGCCATCGACATGGGCGACCATTATTTGCTGAACGGTGTAAAGAACTGGATCACGAATGGCAGCTCGGCCTCCACCTACCTGGTGATGGCGCAAACTCACGCGGAAAAAAAGCATAACGGTATTAATGCCCTGATCGTGGAACGCGGCATGGAGGGTTTTACAGTTGGAGCCAAAGAAAACAAGCTGGGAATACGGGGTTCGGATACCCACTCGCTGCTGTTTACGGATGTGAAGGTGCCGAAAGAAAACCGTATCGGCGATGAGGGGTTTGGGTTTAAATTTGCCATGGCTACTTTGGACGGCGGCAGGATCGGCATCGCCTCGCAGGCCCTTGGCATTGCCGCAGGCGCTTATGAACTGGCGCTTGCCTACTCTAAAGAGCGGGCAGCCTTCGGAAAAACCATTTCGAACCTGCAGGCTATTCAATTTAAATTAGCCGATATGGCTACTGAAATTGAAGCTGCGCGCTTACTTTGCCTGAAGGCGGCCTGGCTGAAAGATAAGGGCCTGCCTTATGCGCAAGCCAGCTCGATGGCTAAATTATATGCATCAGAAGTTGCAATGCGCACCACCGTTGAGGCCGTACAGATACACGGCGGCTATGGTTTTGTAAAAGAATACCATGTGGAGCGTTTGATGAGAGATGCCAAGATCACGCAGATCTACGAGGGAACGTCCGAAATTCAAAGAATTGTCATATCGAGGGAAGTGCTTAGATAATAACGCGTTTTTTGATAGGTTTGAAAATGCTTATCCAGAAAAAACTTATTCTTTCCCTATTGCTTGTTTTTACAGGCTGCTATGTTGCGTCTGCGCAAAACAAATTACAAACCGGTACCTGGCGCGGCGTGTTAACCAATTCCACCGGTCAATTACTGCCTTTTAACTTTGAGGTGTCTGATACTGCGGGAGCACGACAAATAGCTATTATTAACGGTAGCGAGCGCTTTAAAGTGACTGATATAAAGACAGTGGGCGACTCGGTTTTTATTCATATGCCCTTATTCGACTCGGAATTTAAGCTGAAGCTGGATGGGGGGCGCTTAAAAGGCCAATGGATAAAGCATCTTGGCGTAAAGGACGCCAGCATGGCCTTTACCGCGACGCCAAATACAACCTGGCGCTTTTTTAACGATAGCGGATCAGCCGCTGGTAACGTTGGCGGCACGTGGACCGCGCCGTTTGGCGATGGCCCGCAAAAAGATACAACGGTTGGCGTATTTACTCAAACCGGTAACCATGTAACCGGCACTTTCCTCACCACATCCGGCGATGACCGCTTTTTAGAAGGTTCCGTAAAAAACGACAGCCTGTACCTTTCCTGTTTCGATGGCGGGCATGCATTCCTTTTTATTGCAAAGATCAGCGATGCCAATACGTTAACCGATGGAAAATATTATTCCGGTTACTCGGGGCTGGATCATTGGACGGCCGTCCGGAACGATAACGCCCAACTGCCTGATGCCTATTCGCTTACCGCGCTGAAGCCCGGCTATAAAAAAATAGCGTTCACGTTTAAGGATATCAATGGCAAGGATGTTTCGCTGAGCGATGATCGATTCAAAAACAAAGTGTTGATCGTACAGATATTAGGCTCCTGGTGCCCAAATTGCATGGACGAGACGAATTTCTTTGTAAGCAGTTATTATCCTAAATATCACCCGAAAGGAGTGGAGATCATTGGCTTGGCTTATGAGAGAACCACCGATTTTGCCAAATCGCAAAGAACGTTGCAGCAACTGAAAACTCACTTTAACGTTCCCTATCCCTTGTTGATCACCGGCTACACCCCATCGGGCGGCGACCCGGAAAAAAGCCTGCCCATGCTGGCCGATTTCAAGGGGTTCCCGACGACCATCATTATCGACAAAAAGGGGGATGTTCGTAAAATACACACCGGCTTCAGCGGGCCGGGAACGGGCGTTTATTACACGCAATTTATTGACGAGTTTGAAAAGCTGACGGATGATCTGCTAAGTGAATAAGAGTAATCAACAGGAATGAAGTTGCTTAAATGCTTTTTGTCCTGTATTGTGTCGGATCTTAAAATACGCTCAAACTTCTACCTTAAACGGTTTAGCATACAGGGGCTTTAGCATTTTCCATATTATTTTCTCAACCGGCTTGCCATCCAGCATTGCAAATAGTACCGCCGGGTATTTCTGAGTTTGAAAGTACTGTGCGGTTTCCTTACGTGTTTCAAATTGTTTAAACGAGTTTTGGCTATCGGTAAGCACGGCATTATATTGTGCGGTTAAGTCGCCTATCGTTTTCTCAACCCATTCATAAAACTCATCAGGCACTTTTTCCAGCAAATCCTCAAACGACCTTCCTTCAGCTAAATGTTCCAATATAATGGTGTTCGAAACACCTGTAATTATCCGGTGCAGCCGCAAATATTCGGCAAACTTGGCTTTTACGCGCAACCCGCTTCTGAATTTTACGACGAAGCCTTCCCGGTTTTTTTCTTCTAAATCTTTGAGTGCCTTCAGATCGTTTATCCCATCATATCTTTTTACAACAGGGAAACCTATTTGCGGGATAGGGATATCCATCCCGGTATTATTGTCTATCACAGCAATTAATATTAGGTCGTCCTTTTCTGCATAGTCAATTACGATCCGGTTGCCCGGGTAAATTATTTCGAATAAATAGGTAGCCTGCCGGTTTAGTTTATTAAAAACGTCCAGGTACTTTTCATTTAAAACTTTAGTGGCGTGTGTCGCCTGGTCGCTTATAAAACTGCCCCTTGTGGCAATAAATGGCTTATCATTCAGCCAATACAAGATCCCCAACGAGCCATCTAATTTTTCGTAAACCTCAAAAGTTTCATCAGGGATGTCGTCCGCAGGGAGTTCTTCGAGGTTAAAAAACTTTTTAAATGGCCGGGCGACAATATTGAACCCGGCATCAAGTATCATGCCCCTGCTTTGCAAGGTTACCTCGTTCCAAACCCTATCATATTGTGCCTTATTGGTATAGTTGTATATAAACAAATTGGCATCGGGATGCTTTTGAACGATTACAAGCCGTTCATCCAGCATTTGCTGAAGCAATTGTTTATTGATCATTTAGGACTTCAAAATATCCGCACATCAATATTGTTTAGTTAAGAACATATTCACGCCTCACCCTAAATCCCTCTCCGGGGGACAGGGACTTTAGCTGCAAGTTCAAATGGATAGGACGTTCTTTTTATTATTTATTTCGCTTAAATAAACGACATTCATCCACACATCTGCATATCGGCACATCTGCGCATCCGCACATCTGCACATCAACCCCGTTCTTCCCATATCGCACATAAATGCAAAATGGTTTCCACAGCTTTTTGCATATCCTGTACCGACACCCATTCCTGCCGGCTATGGAAGGCGTGTTCACCGGCAAAAATATTGGGACAGGGCAGACCCATGAACGACAGCCGCGACCCATCCGTACCACCCCTGATGCTGCAAAGTTTCGCGCCCATGCCGGCGCGCCCGATCGCCTCGAGGCCATACCCAACAATTTTGGGATGCTGATCAAGCATGCGTTTCATGTTGCGGTATTGCGGCCGGGTTTGCAGTTGGAAGTTAGAGCCAGGGTAATCTTGCAATACCTGGCCTGCAACGCGGCGAATCACATCTGCATGCTGCAACAGCTTTTCGTCGTCAAAGTCGCGGATGATGAATTCGATCCTGGCGTTTTCTACATGGCCTTCGATAGCTACCGGGTGAACGAATCCTTGTTTACCATCGGTGGCTTCGGGGGATAATAGGGGAGGCAGGGCTGCGATGATCTTTCCTGCAATTTTTATGGCACTCTCCATTTTGCCTTTTGCGAAGCCCGGATGCGCGCTTACCCCGTTGATGACCAGGGTTCCGCCATCAGCTGAAAAAGTTTCATTTTCAAGGTTTCCGGCGTTTTCTCCATCGATGGTGTAGGCTGCACAGGCGCCAATTTTGGCAACGTCGACTTTATCCACTCCCCGCCCGATCTCTTCGTCTGGCGTGAACAATATCTTAATATCTCCATGTTTAATGGTTGGGTTATTTGCCAGTTGGTAGCAAGCATCCATAATTTCTGCAAGACCGGCTTTGTTATCGGCGCCGAGCAGGGTTGTGCCGCCGGCAGTTATAATGTCGTTACCTGTTTGATTTTTAAGATCAGGGTGATCGGCCATCCTTATCACCTGGGTCGGATCGTCGGGCAGAACAATATCCGCGCCCAGGTAATTTTGGTGAACAATGGGTTTAACACCCGCGCCACTACAGTCGGGAGACGTGTCCATGTGCGAGCAAAAGCAAATGGCTGGCACGGTTTTTTCGCTGTTTGCCGGAATAGTAGCATAAACATAGCCGAATTCGTCGAGGTGGGCATCGCTAATCCCCATTTCGAGCAATTCATTCACCAAAACGCGGCCAAGATCCTTCTGTTTTTCAGTTGAAGGATAAGTGGGCGATGAGGCGTCGGACTGCGTATCAATGGTTACATAACGTAAAAAACGTTCTTTTACGGTAAAACGCTGCAATGAATTAAAATTCATGTGTTTTATATCAGTAAATTTTTTATTTTTGGACAGGCTCCTAATATTGTAAAATATTGATCAACTTTTAGTATTGAAAAAATTTATTTTATTTTTTACCGCAGCCCTTTTTGCAATGGCGGCAAAGGCTCAAAGTGGTTATAACTACCAGGAGTGGGGCATTGGAGCCGGCGCAAGCTACCAAAGGGGATACACCAATATACAAAGGCAATACAACGATCCGGGATTCAACCTTAACGTCATTTATAACTACAATCCGTATTTGCCTGTAGAAGCTGAATTGCAATTTGGAAAATTATCGGGAGGAGGGACAACGGTAAACCTTGATCCTTTTGGCCGTAAATACGTCAACAATTACAAGGCGCTGATAGTTCATGCCGATTTTCAATTGGGAGGAGCGATAGATTATTCGGACAGCTGGTTTTTAAATGCGGTTAAAAACTTCTATGCGGGCTTGGGCATTGGGCTTGTGGATAATGATAATACGGTGCAACGCACGAACGTCATTGCCTCAAACGGCCCCCTTACCTATGTTTTTCCGGGTACCGATAGCAGTATCAATGTGGACCTCGTCTTTCGCGTTGGTTATGAATTTAAAATCTTTGATGATTACAATGAGCCGGCCTTTGCCATTGACCTTAATTATATCCACAGCATCGTATTCGATTCAGGGCTAGATGGTTATAATGATAATCGGGCGGAATTCAAGCATAATTCCGAAGACCAATACCGTCAATTCAACATCGGGTTCAAATACTATTTCGGGCACGTAACGTCCTATACCAAACTGATCCGGCAATTCAATTAGTCATTTGAACTTAGAAGAACTTCGCGAATATTGCCTTGCTAAAGCGGGCGTAACCGAAGGCCTGCCCTTTGGCGAAGATACCCTTGTGTTTAAAGTTGGCGAAAAGCTGTTCCTGCTTACCAGCATTAGCCTGGGCAACCAGTTTAACGTAAAATGCGACCCCGAGCTTGCCGTTGAACTGCGCGAGCAGCACCCGGAAGTTACCCCCGGCTATCACATGAACAAGAAGCTGTGGAATACGGTGAAAATGGACGGAAACCTTACTGATAGACAAATGGCCACAATGATAGACCACTCGTACGAGCAGGTATTTGCGGGACTGCCGAGGAAAGTGCAAGAGACGATTAAGAGCGCGAAGTGAGGGGTGAACTGTGAGTGGCAGTAGCAGTTGCGGTAGCAGTGTTGAAGGGTGGACGGTGATCCCGATCAGCTATCGGGAGTGAATTGGTAGTGGTGAGTGTGAGTAGCGAGTAGTGGATTGGCAGTTGGTAAGGCTGATCATGACACATTTTTACCTTTTTGTACCCATCACCCGATATATTTGTCAAAAAATCCCTGATGAAAAAAGCCATTCTGCTGGTGCTTATTTGCATTGCAACAAAGCAAACTTTTGCGCAGCTAACCCCATTTGAATTAAGCGCGGATAAAAATTACACGGCTACTTACAGCCAGGTGATTGCCTATTACCAAAATCTGAGCAGAAAATATCCGCAGATGAAGCTTTTTAACGTTGGGACGACCGACATCGGCAAACCGCTGACATTAGTTGTACTATCACGCGATAAGGTTTTCGATCCCGCCATCGTCAAAAAGCAAAACAAGCGGGTGCTGCTGATCAACAACGGCATCCATCCCGGGGAGCCGGAAGGCATTGACGCCAGCATGATGCTTACCCGCGACCTGCTTAAAAGCAACGCACTCCCAAAGGATGTAGTGATCTGCATTATCGCTGTTTACAATATCGATGGCTGCCTGAATCGCGGGCTGAGCCGTATTAACCAGAACGGCCCGCAGGCCTACGGGTTCAGGGGGAACTACCGCAACCTCGACCTTAACCGGGATTTTATCAAATGCGACAGCCGTAACGCCCTGGCCTTTGAAGCCATACTGAATACCTGGAACCCGGAAGTGTTCCTGGATAACCATACCAGCGATGGCGCCGATTACCAGTATGTAATGACGCTGATAGAAACGCAAAAGGATAAACAGAACCCTATCCTGGCCGGCTATACGTCAAAAACTTTTTCGCCGTACCTGTATGCTCATATGAAGCAAAGCGGTTACGAAATGACGCCCTACGTAGAAAGCGAGGAAACCAGCCCGGATTCGGGGATCGTAAGCTTTTTGGAGACGCCGCGGTTTTCTACCGGCTATGTCGCCCAGCATAATATCATCAGCTACATGACCGAAACCCATATGCTGAAGACCTTTGATAAACGGGTTTATGCAACTTATGATTTTATGCAGGGGCTGATCGCCATCTGCCAGCGTGATGCCAAACTTATCGGGGATTTAAAGCGACAGGCGGACGAGCAGGTAAAGAACCAGCAAACATTCGCGCTGAGCTGGGAACCGGATTTAAAGCATTTCGATACACTACTTTTTAAGGGTTATACTGCAGGTCATAAGCCCAGCGATGTAAGCGGTTTGCCCCGTTTATATTATGACCGGAGCAAGCCCTACACCAAACCCATCAAATATTTCGATAACTATACCGTATTAGCCTCGGTGGAAAAGCCGGGGGCTTATGTGATCCCACAGGCCTGGGGAAAGGTGATCGAGCTATTCAAACTAAATCATGTTGCCATGCACCGCCTTAGCCATGATACCACCCTTAACTTGCAGATGTATTATATTGCCGATTACAAGACGCCATCCAGGCCGTTTGAGGGACATTATCTGCATAGCAATGTTAAACTCACGCCGACAGAAATGCCGGTGAAATTTTACGAAGGCGACTACGTGGTGTATACCGACCAGGCGCTGAACCGTTATATTGTGGAAACACTGGAACCGCAGGGCGTGGACTCATTTTTTGCATGGAATTTTTTTGATTCGGTACTGGGGGAAAAGGAATATTTCTCGGATTATGTGTTTGAAGACGTGGCGGCCAACCTGCTAAAAACCGACGCCGATCTGAAGAAAAAGCTGGATGATGAAAAGCAAAAGAACCCGCAACTGGCCAATAGTGCATCGGCGCAATTAAATTTTGTGTACCGCAATTCGTCGTATTTTGAAAAGACTTACCTTCGCTACCCTGTTGGCAGATTATTGACCAACGTAAAACTCGACTTGAAATGATGGATATTATAATGGCGGCGCCGGTTGCGTCAGTCATTTTTGCAATAACATTGGCCACTTCGTTGTGGGCATTCTCAAACGACAATGCCTACAGCAACATGATCCTGCACCCCTACAGCGTGGCGCGCGGGCAGAGGGTTTATACCGTAATTACCAGCGGTTTAATCCACAACGATTATATGCACCTGTTTTTTAATCTGTTCACTTATTACTTCTTCGCTTTTCCATTGGAGGGTATGTTGGGACATTGGGAATTTGGCGTGTTGTATGTGCTCTGCCTCATCTTAAGCGATGTTCCTACCATATACAAACACCGCAATGACGACTGGTACCATAGCCTTGGCGCATCAGGTGCGGTGAGCGGGGTGATATTCAGCTATATTATGTTTTTGCCCACCAACCTGATGTACCTGATGTTTATCCCGATTGGTATTCCCTCAGTGGTGTTTGGCTTCCTTTACCTGATCTATTGTTCCTACGCTTCGAAATACTCGAGGGATAATATTAACCACGACGCGCATTTTTTTGGCGCATTAAGCGGACTCTTGATTACAATCGCGCTCAATCCGCATATTCCGCACGATTTTATCCAAAAGATCAGCGAGGGAGTTCAATCGTTGTTCCATCGATAAGCTCCCCATCGCTGTCAAAAAGAAAACTCATTGGTTTTTCGGGGTTTTTGATGATCTCGAATAACAAAAAGCCCCAGTTTTTCCAGAAGCTTTCGAGCACCTGGCCGTAGGTTTTACCTATCCAATCATCAAACAAGGGCTTGCTGCTCATGCCCCGCAGTGGCATGGCTTCGATATAAGTCTCGTCGCAGGCAGGCAGCACATTGTATTCGGGCAAACGGTTAAACAGGTAGGCGGAGTAAAACACCCGGCCGCAAAATTCTTCAAATTGTATGGGATGCAAAATGGCTTCGCCGATCTTGTTTACGCTTTCTTCGTGGTAACGCAAATTGGCGCCGTTATCCTGGAGACACATCACCAGGCCAAAATCATTTATCCGCAGCGACAGGGTGAGCGTATTGATCTCATCCCGATAGTAAAACTCGTCGGAGGCGTTGTCTACCTTAAACAGGAAAATACTATAGGGCTTGAACCCATCCAATATGATGGGCAGGTTGATGCCTTGCAACATTAAATGCAGGTTGCTGAACTTGTGGATGAGCGATTGCGAGATATTAAAAACCTCGCCCTGCGAATGCTGCAGCCTTATACCCGCTTGTATTTCGTTATAGAGAATGCCGTAGAGCAACTTGCCTGTCCATTGAAATAATCGCAGTCCGTCGATATCTTTAACTGCATCGTAGCCTGCGTCGAAAGCATCGGCGATCTCCTTTTCGAGGGGCTCGAGGTACTCGATTGCTATCACCGGTGAACAAGGTATTTTGATGTCGGCATAGGTGGCCATGCTTTCGTCCAGCATTTTGAAAGGACGTTCTGCTAATTGATAACGGTCCATTAACCATTGCGGGAAAACGGGTATTTTTTGGTCGGCCTCGTCTAATAGTTCGCCGGTTAAAAAACAATTACGGTTACCGAAGTTGAAAGTTTGAAAAGGATAATAAATTTGCTGCGGCATGGCGGCAAAGATACGCATCGGCGCGTCACCGAAAATTTTACCTTTGAATTTAACATGACCCTGACTTACCAACCCTTCGAGCTGCTGCTAAAGCACACGTTTACCATCGCCAAATTTTCGCGTACCTCTACGCCGGTCATGCTTCTTCAGGTGGAGCATGAAGGACAGGTTGGTTATGGCGAGGCTTCCATGGTGCCCTATATGGGCGAAAGTTTTGAAACCGCAAGCGGCTTCTTGAGTAAGGTAGATGCCAGGCAATTGAAATACCCCTTTGATTTTGAAGCTATACTTGCTTACCTGGACAGTATTGCACCCGGCAATCCAGCCATTAAAGCTGGAATAGATATTGCCCTGCACGATCTCGATGGCAAGCTGCGACAAAAGCCCTGCTGGCAGCTGCTCGGTAGCGATCCTTCTAAAATGCCGCTCACCAGCTTTACCATTGGCATAGATGCCCCGGAAGTTATGATCCAAAAGGTGAAGGAAAATCCGGACTGCCACATCATCAAAGTAAAGCTGGGCCGCGACAGCGATAAGGAACTGATCAAAACCATCCGCTCGGTTACCAACCTGCCTCTGTTTGTTGACGCCAACCAGGGCTGGACCGACCTGGAGCAAAGCCTGGACCTAACATATTGGCTTTATGAACAAGGTGTGTTGCTGATAGAACAGCCTATGCTCAAAACCGATCCGGAAAGCAACGCCTGGCTAACCGAACGAAGCCCGATACCGATCATTGGTGACGAATCCGTGCAACGATTGGCGGATGTGGAAAAGGCGAAAGGCGTTTATCATGGCATCAACATTAAGCTGATGAAATCCGCCGGGATGTATGAGGCACACCAGATGATCAAAAAAGCAAGGGAGCTGGATCTGAAAGTAATGATCGGCTGCATGAGCGAAACCAGCTGCGCAACCCTCGCCGCCGCGGCCCTGGCCCCCCAATGCGATTGGGCTGATTTAGACGGACCGTTCTTAACGAGTAATAATCCTTATGAAATGCCGGAGTTTAGGGATGGGAAATGGGTATTGGGAGATGAGGCGGGGTTGGGGATTTTTGATTTATAAAATTTAAAACGGTTAAAGCAAATGCCTTTCTTAGTCTGTCAATAAATTAGTTATTTCTTCTTCCGATAGGGGCAAATGTTTAACGACTATCGACCAAATAATTTCGTCGGAAACGCTATCATAACCATGAATTATTCTGTTCCGGGTTACAACGATTTTTCTGATGTCTGAAATCTTTATATCGGGTTGTTTTGCATAAATCGTTTATTTGCTGCATGTGGTCTCTCAACTCCTTCATGATAGATCAAATTTAGGATAAAACCTGCAAAGTTTTGCACACAATCAATACGCACGGATTAACACTTCTGCGGGAATATGCAAAACCTCGTTAAGCTTTCTTATCATAGCCAGGCTTAATTTTCTTTTGCCCGAAAGGATCTCGGATTTCCGGGACCGATAGCCAAGTATTTCGCCCAATTGTTTTTCTGACATTCCCATTTGGTCTAACCTGAACCTGATCGCTTCCAAAGGATTCGGAGGCGAAAGCGGATAGTGTTCAGTCTCATAAATCTCAATTAGGATACTCAATACTTCCAATTCATCCGATTCGTCTGAACCTTCGATTACGTCCTTTTGCATCAAGTTATATGCCTTTGAAAGTGCTTCGTTATACTGACCTTCAGTTTTAATTGGCTTTAACATAAATCATTGTTTCCGCATCAAGCATATTCCATAATCCGATAAATTCCACCAAATTTAAGCAAGTATTTTGATGCTGCTAAGGATTTCTGCAACAACAATTAATTCATTATTGTGCCAATCCGAACCTAAGAAGGCTTTGTCGAATGAAAGTGAGCAAATAAACAAATCATTTTTCGACCCGGTTATCCAGAAATAAATTGCTCCATCTGCGTCGGTTTCCTTAGTATAAAAGACCGCTTCCCATTTGCCCAACTTAACCAGGATGGCATCAGGATGTTTAACGAGTTCTGATTGATTGTAAAGGAATGAACCATCTACCCCTGACCCATCATCATTTTGCAAATAAAGATGGGATATCCTTAAATTACCGCTCCATCTTTCGGTATTAAAAAAGGCAAAAAGGTCGTCGTCATCGTCATATTCGGACCAACTACCAGGGAGTTTTAAGCTAAACTGACTATTGTCGCTGGTAAAATCCCAATAGTCCATTTCCCATTCGTGAAATTCGCCCTAATTCGTGAAATTAGTGTCAATTAAATTCGTGTTACTTGTCACTCAGCATAATCGGATTACCCTTACCCGTACCACCCATGATGATGATCTTGGTGTTTGGCGATAGGGCGATCTCCTTTTGTGCGAGGATGCTTTGGTATTGGAGCTGCTGCTCGGTTAAGCCCTGCGAAATGATCTTCTGGTAATCAGCTATACCCTGTGCTTCCACGCGTTTGCGGTCGGCTTCCTGGCGCTCCTTCTGCAAAACAAACTGCATTTTTTGGGCGTCCTGCTCGGCTTGTATTTTGGACTCGATGCTCGCCCGAACACTTTCGGGCAGCGTAATGTTACGTACCAGGATCTGCTGAACTTCCAGCCCGTTTTTAGCGAAGTTGTCGGAAATGGTTTTGTTTATTTTGTACTGGAATTCTTCCCGTTTGGTGGAGTAGAGATCAACCGCCTGGTAATTTACGGCGTTGTCCCTGATGGCAGTGCGGGTAACGGGGCGGACGATATTGTTCTGGTAGTTTTCGCCGATGTTCTGGAGAATAAATGGCGCTTTGGCGGGGTTTATTTTGTATAAGATGGACAGGTCGATGGTAACCTCAAGCCCGTCGGACGATAAAACCCTGATGGCATCATCGCCCTGAACCTGGCCCTCGTTATCCTTGGCGCTCATGGTATAGTTTTGGGTACGTACATCGAAGGTAGTGACTTCAACCACCGGGTTGATGATATGCAGTCCGCTTTCGAGCACTTCATCCTGCACTTTTCCGAAAAGCACCTGCACGCCAACCTGGCCCGCATCGATAATTTTTACGGACGATATCAATAAACCTAAAACAACAATAACTACGCCAACGATACGAACGGTACCGGCATAGTGTCCGCCAGGTTCGGGCGAATTTTTGAGTGCTATACCCGCAATGAGTACGATCACTCCTAAAATGGCAATAAGCATAAGAAAGGGGGGATTATGGTTTTTTTAGTGTACTATTTATGTGCTTCAAGAGTTTGATCTTGAGAACGGTAAATATAACGACTAAAACAACAGCCGCGGCAAGAAATCCGTACTGCTTTTGTTCGATGCCATATTGGTAGCCTGTAATGCCCGATACCGCTATCCCAATGGTAAGTAATATATTGAAAATGTAATTTCTACGCATGACTTAATAAACGTTGATCGTTGGGTCGATCTCATCCACCCATGCCAGTATGCCACCCCGCAGGTTGTATAAATTGGTAAAGCCTTTTTGCTCCAGCTGCATAATGGCTGCCGCGCTGCGCTTGCCGCTGCGGCACATTACCACAACCGGTTTTTCTTTATCGATCTTATCCGATTCGATCAAAATGCCGCCGAGCGGTATAAGTTGGCCACCCAGGTTCGACATTTCATATTCAAAGTCTTCCCTGACGTCAATCAGCTGAAAATCTTCGCCTTTTTCTTTTTTTTCCTTCAGTTCCAGTACGGTTATTTCTTTCATTTCGGGTAAAAATTTGCGCCAAATATATGCTTATCAGTTAAATAATAGGTCTGAATTTTGTAACAATCATTGCCCATACGCGTTTATTAAACTAAATCCGTATTAAATGAAAAGGGTAACCCGCTTTTTTTGGTTCTGCTCGGGCGCGCATATCGGTACGTTAAAGAAATACCCCATTGAGCACAATAAATATGTGGGCATTGGGGCGACTATATTTTTCACAGCTATATTTGCATCGCTTTCGGCCGGCTATGCCATGTATTTTGTTTTTGCCGGCGACCCGCTGGCGGTTGTATTTGCGGTGTTTTTTGGCCTGGTATGGGGTACCGCCATTTTTAACCTTGACAGGTATATTGTATCGAGTATTGATAAACAGGGCACTATTAACCAGCAAATATTGCAGGCAACACCGCGTATTTTATTGGCGATCATGATCGGTGTCGTCATATCCCGTCCGCTTGAATTAAAGATATTTGATAAAGAGATACGGCAAAAGTTAAAAACGGCCTATTTGAAAGGTCAGCACCGAAAGATCGATACCCTCCAAAAAACCTACAATCAAAAATACGTGATGGAAATGGGTAAAAACGTAGACCTGAAAAAAGAAAAAGACTCGCTTGAAACCGACATCAACCGCTCGCGGGCGCAACTGAACCAGGAGGTATTTGGCGACAAAACCGATCAAACCAGCGGCATTGTGGGCTATGGCACCTACGCAAAGCAAAAACAGGCGATCCTGCAGGAAAAGGAAGACCGCCTAAAAACGGTAATGGACGACCAGGCAAAAATGGATCAATACCTTTTAGCCCGTAAAGATTACGAAGGGCTCAACAGCATGCGGCTTTTCAACGACCATCAGCTCGACAGCCTGGCCAATGTGGCCGGCTTTTCGGACCGCAACTGGGCGCTGGGGCAATTATCCTATAATGAGAACGGCACCCGCGATCTGGACACCTACCTGGCTGAATCATTTATCAGCTTCCTGTTCATTTTATTTGAATGCCTGCCGGTGTTTGTAAAGTTAATGTCGCCTAAAGGTCCTTACGATATAGCCGTCTCTAAACTTTACGAGGCCGACCTTCATTATGCCGAGCGCGATAAGGAGCGCAACATCGAAGTTACCGACAGCGTGTATGACCATCACCTTGAGGAGGAAATCCAAAAGCAAAAGCGGATCATCACGGCACAGTCTGATTACGATTTGGAGCGGCACAGGTATGATTAACTAAACCTTTATTGTCCGAAGAACAAGTTAGTTCTGTATAGCTAAAGTCTAAAAGTTTTACCACGGAACACAGAGGAGGCACAGAGGCCACAGAGTCTTAATAGCTTTTCAATTTTTTCTCTGCGTTGTGTGCATTCTTTGCGATCTCTTTGGTTAAAATGCACTTCTAAGAGTTATCCGCCAGCTGGCGGACATAAAGCCTTTATTTTTGACTTCTGTATAGCTTGAGTTATCCGCCAGCTGGCGGACGTCGGTCGCAGCGTCCTTCGGACTTTCGGACTAATCCAAACCATCCTTTACTTCCCATCTTTTTCCAACCGCGCTTTCAGCGTATCGAACCGCACCCAATACAAGTGGCAATCTTTGGGACTCGTGCCCTTTGCATAAAACAAATATTTGGCATCAGGGGTGACGTATTCACCCCAGCGATGGGCGTTTCCGTCGTTGATGAGCGGCCCAAGGTTTATGGGCGCCGGCCAGGTACCGTCCGACCTACGGAAACTGATGCCCAGCTCGCATTCATAGTCCGGCTTTTCTTTATAGCTCACAATCATGTACGACTCATCCGGCGCCACATAAAAATCTCCATCAAAGCCCGGCGTATTGATCTCAGGCCCCAGGCTTTCAACAACCGTATCGCCCTTATTAATCTTCAGGCTGCAAAAATCATAGGTCTGGAAGTTATTGATCTTGCCCTGCCGGGCATTGCTCCCCACGTAACACGTCCCGCTTTTGGTGGGCATAAAGTCATACAATCCAAAATCCACCTTTAGGTACACCTCCGGGTCCGACCATCCCTTGCCCTGCCGGTGTGCCGCATAAACAAAAGAATGTTTGCGGTCGCCTTTGCTGCCGGCCATGTACAGCGTTTGCTGGTCTGCAGAAAGGGTGGGACAGTAATAACCCTGGTTTAGCACAAAAGGGCCCTGCCAGCGGCCGCTCTCAAACCTAAAGTACCTGATCTTCGATTTAGTGGCATTAAACCAGGTTTGGGCGTTGCAATAATAATATTCCTTGCCGTCGTTTGAGAAAGCTGAACGGTCCATGGCAATCCCGCTATCCGGCAACAGCATTTTGCCGGCAAATATCAACGGGGTATCCAGCGGTCGCGGCTGGCCTAAGTAAGCATCTTTCGATTTCCAAAAGTGCCCTTGCGACATCACCGTCAAAGGCAATAGGGCAGTGATCAATAAAATTAAGCGTTTCATATCATGTTTGATTTTTTAATAGATTTACTGAACGCGAACAAACATAGTCTGTTAACGAAAGCCAAAAGCTGCTGTGGCCCTCTCAAGTTTATTCAAGTTATTTCACGCTGATTTTCAATGGATAATGCAAAGAAGAAATTAGTAAACGTAATTGTGGAGCAAATGGGCTGGGGGCCGGTGGCCGGTTGGCAGGGGGGAGATTTTCGCCGACTTAGCGCAATGATATTTGATAAAACAAAGATCAGCCTCAGCGAAAGCACCCTCCGGCGCATGATGGGCAAGGCTGATTACCCCCACCTGCCGAGCGAAACTACCTTAAATACGCTTGCTGTTTTTGCCGGATATCCAGGCTGGCGGGCTTTCAGTCAATCATTAAATGGTAAAACGGTTAAACCATTTATCCGGTTGAAAGCCATCGTATACGGATGCGTCGCGACGTTGATCATCGCCTTAACCGTGACATCGTATCGTTATATTCATCGTAGATCGCCTGTCCGGTTCAACTACGCCTTTTCCAGCAGGCCAATCACCCGGACGGTGCCCAACTCCGTTATTTTTACCTACAGCGCCGGCAGGGAGTCAAAGCCTGTTTACATCCAGCAGTCATGGGACGACCGTACCCGCACCCGGGTGGCGGCAAACGGTAATACATTCGCTTCGGTATATTATAAGCCAGGCTTTTACGAGGCAAAACTGGTTGTGGGGAATAGCGTCGTTAAACAGCATTCGCTTATTATTCCCACAGCAGGCTGGATAGGTTTGCTCAACCGCTCGCCTGTGCCTGTTTACCTGGCCGGCAGTGAATTTACACAACCGGACCGTCTTGAGGTAGCCGCTGCTGCATTTGCGAGTCATGGAATAAAAACGGAGCCCGACCCCGTCCGCGCCGAACTCTATAATGTCGGAAATTTCCCGGCCGTTACTGCCAGTGATGCCGGCTTCAGCGCGTTGATAAAATGCGGCAACGAGCGCGGTGCGGCTATATGCGGACAGGGCCTTGCTTTCTTAATTACTAACGGAATTCCTTTGAGCATCCCGGTATGCGCCAAAGGCTGTATAGCTACGCTCAGCCTTTTCAATGGCCGCACGCTGGTCTCAGGCAAAACAGCCGACCTGTCAGCCTTCGGCGCCGATGTATCCCGGTGGGTAAAGGTTGAATACCGGGGGAGTGGTGGCAAAATCCAGTTGCTGGTCAACGGCAATATAGCTTACCAGGCGCCCGCCCCGCCCCCTGAACTTAAAATATTAGGCATTGCCTTTGGTTTCGAAAACGGCGGCGCAGTTAAATCCGTTCGGTTGGAGCAAAACGGGAAGGACGTTTTTAAGGCGTATTAAAGCGAAAATTTTAATCATAAGGCACACAGCCAAAAAGAAGCTTTTCCAGGGTGAAGTTGGCTCTCCATTCCCACGCCTCTGCCACCAGATTTATCCTGTCGTTTCACCTAAGCTAAAAACCGGAACTTTCCCCATAGCATAAAATACCTGTTAAACCCGTACATTAGCTTGCACCCACAGTCCAATACGGCGCATCAACATTCACCATGACGACAGCAGCATTCAACCAGGAATTTGAACACATTTCGGGAAAATTGAAATCGTACCTGTTAAGAATTACGGCCAACGCAGCCGATGCAGAAGATATGGTACAGGATACGTATTTAAAAGCCGTTGATAAGTTAGGAACGTTCAGGGGCGAGTCGTCTTTAAAAATCTGGCTATTTGCAATTGCTTCAAACATAGCGAGAGATAATCTGCGGACCCGCAAACGGTGGACAAAGGACGTGACAGATATTGCCAGGGCGGCAGCATTGTCGGATGAAGCGTTCTTCCAGGAAGCTTTGGAGATCAACGCAACATCGCCTTACGGCCAATTTGAAGCCAAAGAGCACATAGCCTTCTGCTTTACCTGCATATCGAAATCATTACCGCTTGAACAGCAGGTTTGCCTGTTGCTGAAAGAAGTTTACGAATTTAAAGTGAGTGAAATCGCCACCATTGTGGATTTAACCGAAGCGATGGTAAAATATTATCTCCATACCGCCCGGACCAAAATGATCAGCATATTCGACGGCCGCTGCGCCCTGATCAACAAAAACGGTGTTTGCCACCAATGCTCCGAATTAAATGGCATATTCAATCCCAAACAAAACACCCAGGAGCAATTAATGAAAATTGATTTGGTGAAGGCAGCCGAGACAGGGGACAAGGAGTATTTATTTGAGCTAAGGATGCAGATATTGAAGGAACTTGATCCCTTTAAATCAAGGGGCTCGGAACTGCAATCGCATCATTTGGCGTTTAACAGCCGGGTAATGGAAAAATATTTCGAAGAAAATGCAGGTTAGCCTATCGTTTTACGGCACCCAATCGTCAAAAGGAAGAACACATAAGACAAAGAACAAAGAGATGAAAATAGTTAAAGTAACCTATACCACCAAAGCTGAATATGCCGCACAAAACCAACTCAATATTCAAAATGTGATGGCCGACCTGCAACGGCTCGACCACCCCGGCATATTTTATCATTGCTGCCTGGGCGCCGATGGTAAAACGTTTACCCATACCGCCTTTTTCGATAAAGACGAATATCAACAGCTGCTTTTCAACCTGGATTCTTTCCAAACCTTTCAGCAACAACTTAAATTGAGCGGACCCGAAGCGCCGCCCAAACAGGAATTTTTGACTTTGGCAGGTTCATCACGTGATATATTTAGTGCTTAAACCCATGAAAAACCAAATCGGGACAAAGGAAAACCCAACCGCGTTAAAAACGCCGCCATTATCATCGGAATACACCATGCATTTGGACGTTAAAGACGGCAAGGAAGTACTGGTATGTACTGTGGGCAAAACGGTTTTATTTTACGACTATCGCTGTTTAGCCGACCTGCACGAAATGCTGAAAAAACAGGGCGACTGGATGGAGCTGGGCAGCGCCGACGAGCAAAAACCAGCCAGGGAGGCCACAGTTGAAGCCTGGGGTCGATCAGAAAATAACCCCATCGGCGGATGGTACGGGCTAAAAAAGGGGCTTCGCGGGCGTTTTGGCATGTATATTCCACCACTAATGGAGCACCTTGGACTCGCCGAAGTAACCCATGGAGCAAAGGGGAATAAGATGAGGGCGATCAGTTAATCAATGCAAATTTGACGTGAACCCATGCTTCAGCATTTTAATTTCCCGGTGGTTGCTGTCCTGTTTAAAGAGCGATCAAATGACTACAACATCCACCTGATCATCTGAAATTGATGATCCAATAGCTGTAAAATTGCTCACAACAAATCTTGGCATCATTGTGGTACCATAATCACTGCAATGTGCAAGAAAATACTAATACTCGATGATGACGCCGATGTCCTGGACATGTTATCCTATTTTTTGTCTGAAAGCGGCTACGAAGTACATACCCTGCTCAGAGGTGAAAAAGTGTTTGAAGCCATTGCAAGTTTCCATCCCGACCTTTTGTTGATGGACGTGATGCTGACAAACATGGACGGCCGCCTTATGCGCGCCAGGCTGAAATCAAAGCCGGAGACAAAAGCGTTACCCGTGATATTGATCTCGGTTACCGGTGATGTTTTCGAGTGGTACAGCCCGAACGGTGCACCATATGATTTTCTTGTCAAACCTTTTAACCTGGAAGACCTGCTGAAAAAAGTAGAATTGCAGCTCGCTGCTTAGCTTAAAGTTTTCCCCCTCTTCCCACGCCTCTCCCACTTCCCTTCCAATAATTCCGGACTTGAATTTTCGTGACTCCATTTTCGGCTACAACGACAGCAGATTCGGCTACAACCGCGCGTGCGTTACTGTGCAAATTTGTAATATCAAAAAACATCGATATGAAAATTATAGTAACAGGTTCATTAGGACACATCAGCAGGCCACTAACCGCGGAGTTGCTGCAAAAAGGGCATGCTGTTACGGTGA
>Ga0206864_1070_pt1 | contig 35563 bp, 28 predicted proteins | sample Alteio_BWOrgCont_42_FD_152632 | JGI IMG/M metagenome (GOLD analysis project Ga0206864, IMG submission 152632) | Enriched cells from forest soil in Barre Woods Harvard Forest LTER site, Petersham, Massachusetts, United States -... | ecosystem: Environmental > Terrestrial > Soil > Temperate forest >...
TAGCGGGCCCTAATGGCAATGGAACTCTTGCAAACGGAAATGAATTAAATCCTTTTGACGATCCTTACACAACCAATCCTTATTTTGCTGCTTATGAATTACAGGGAGCTATTCACCGTAACCGTTTTACAGGCGCGGCAAATTTAAAGTACACATTTGACAGCGGCTATTTTATTGGTTTCCAGGTTGCGGATGATTATACCAATGACAGGAATACAAATATCGAACCTCCGGGAACAGGTTATTTAGTAGATGAGGGCGTAGATGGGGATATGAACGAGCAAAATGTAAAACAAACGGAGCTAAACCTTGATCTTACATTCGGCAAAGATTTCAAATTCAGCAAGGATTTTTCCATGAATATATTACTTGGCAGTAACTATAGGAAATCGGTTCAGGAATATTTTACAGCGGGAGGCAATAACTTCGCTATTCCCAACCTGTATAACATTGGCAATCTTGAAAATCCATACACAACCCTTCAGACAAATAACGAAGAATATCAATCGCTGTATGGAAGCGTCGATTTCACCTATAAAAATTTCCTTTATTTAACCGTGACCGGCCGTAACGACTGGTACTCAACTTTATCGCCGGGTATTATTAATTACTTCTATCCGTCTGTTAGTGGTTCTTTCGTTTTTTCAGAGCTATGGCATATCGAAAATATGGATCTTGGCAAATTGCGGCTAAGTTATGCCGATGTTGGCGGCGCAGCCGACTCTCCATACCAAACACTTCAAACCTATGGCATAAACGGAACTTACATTCCCGGCAACGGGGGTACCTTTCCGATAGGTACGGCAGGAAATGGCACTGTTCCTAACAGCGGGCTGAGACCCTCCGAAAGAAAGGAGTTTGAGGTGGGAACAGAAATGGACTTTTTTAAAAACAGGATAAGGTTTGACCTGGCCGTTTATCAAAAGCAGATCATAAACGATATTATACCGGTAACGATTGATTACACTTCGGGATACAATTCGGCAATACTTAATGTTGGGACATTAAAATATAACGGTGTAGAACTTGCAGTGGGGGGTACTCCCGTTAAGAATACTGATTTTAGCTGGGATATTGATTTGAATGGCGCTTACGCCAAAGGGAAAGTGATATCATTGGGCGGTCAGCCCAATATAAATCTTGGCTCCGAAGCCCAGGATTGGGGCTCAACAGCGTATCTGCAGGATATAGTTGGCAAAGAGCCGCTGCAGATAATCGCGTTAGATCCCGCACGCGACGCCCAGGGGAATATTATTATCAACCCGCAATTGGGCGCTCCGGATCCCTCTGTGGCGCAGCCAAAGAGCTTTGGATCGGGAGAAAACCCCTGGACCGGCGGTATTAATAACTCGTTTAAGTATAAGCACTTGACGTTCTCATTCCTTATCGACGGCAAATTCGGAGGACATATATTTTCGAATACCAATATTGTTGCTTACCAGGACGGACTTTCCCAACTTACAGTTGCCGGCAGAAACAAGCTATATGGAACTGACCAGCAGAACGCCCAGGGCTACTACGGCGATTGGGCCTTTGCCGACCAGGGACAGTTTGTTTACAGTGATAGCTTTATAAAATTCAGACAATTAATAATAGGTTATGATTTCCCGACGACAGCATTTCATGGCGCTATACATGGTGTAAGGTTAAGCTTTGTATGCCATAACGTGTTTACTATATTTAAGGCGATACCGAATGTGGATCCGGAAGAAAGTTATACCTCTTCGATATATTCACAGGGACTTGAGGCTCCGGCCGTTCCTTATTCCAGGACACTTGGGCTAAACCTAAACATAAAATTGTAACTAAATACATATGTACAAGCAATATAAAGACATTAGTATGAAATTTAAGCGTATATACTTAATAGCAACAGCAGCCTTTGTTACGATGGCTGCGAGTTCGTGTAAAAAAGCCCTGACAGCGGCGAATACCAATCCGGACCAAATTACAGCCGCCCAGGTGAATCCAAATCTTTTGCTGACAACGGTTCAGCTGGCCTACACCGGAGCCCCAACCGAAGGTGGGAGTGTGTGGGTGACAAAATGGGGCGCGGTTGCCGGTTTTATTCAGCATGTGGCATCAACGAACACCGGATTTTATTATGGCGACAAATATTTGAATAATATTGGCGCCATGGGCCAAACATTCCAGGACAATTATACCAGCGCTGTTCAGCCTGTTGTAGAGTTATACCAGCTTACGGCCAATAAACCACAATATCGTAATCTTCATCAAATGGCACGTATAATGAAAGCCATGATATTTGAGCAGTTAACGGACCTTTATGGTGATATTCCTTATTTCCAGGCAGGCCTGGGATATTACGACAGGATATATACACCTGCTTATGATAAACAACAGGTTATTTATCCGGATTTGCTAAAAGAGGTATCACAGGCAACCGATAGCCTGATTGAAAGTGGTGATAAACCAACCGGAGATATCTTGTATTCGCAAGCAGCTGATCAAATTTTGGAGTGGAAAATGTTTGGTAACTCTTTATTGCTGCGGATGGCTATGCGCTTAACAAAAGTTGACCCCACAACCGCTCAAAAATATGTGACACAGGTTATGGGACAGACCATGCAAAGCAACAATGATAACGCCATTGTTCTGCATGTGCTGAGCGCTAACTCACTTACAGAAAACCAGGATGGGGCACAAATCCTTAGTCAGGATAGCGTGGACATAAGGCTATCAAGCACTATTATTAGTGACATGAAAAAAAAGAACGATCCGCGTTTACCTGTGGTAACCTGGATTGCATACGGCTTAGATAACAACGGCAATTTCCCGGGAACTGCGGACAATACCCCGGCTGACCAGATCGGTTTGCCTCCCGGGTATATTATCGGGGGCCTCAATCCGGCAATAAACCTTCTTATCGCTGCCAAGGATTCGCTACCCGCAGAAGGTCTTGCGGGATATTCACGATTAAGTGATAACGTGCTTTCGCTTAATGCGCCAAGTTTGATACTTACTTATGCAGAAACTGAATTTTTGCTTGCTGACGCTGCACAGCGCTGGGGAGTTGGCGGCAATGCAACCACTCACTACAATAATGGCGTGATAGCAGCCATAACACAATTAGCTGCATATGGGCCTGCTGCAGCTATCAGCACCACCGATGCTCAAACTTATTTAACTTCCCAACCTTATAATTCTGCAACAGGGCTTTCACAGATAAACATGCAATATTGGCTTTGTACACTGATGGATGAATATGAAACCTGGGCTAACTGGCGGCGTTGCGGCGATCTGCCTTATTTAAAGCCGACTGATTATCCCGGTAACATTTCTAATGGCACCATACCGCGCCGGTTAGTTTATCCTCCAAGTCAAAAAATTACCAATTTGCCCAACTATAATGCGGAGATAGCGATCCTAAACCAAACCGGTGGCGATAAAGTAACCACCCGTGTTTGGTGGGATGTGGCGAGCGGGCAATAAGTCAGTTGGCAGTTATCAGTGGTCAGTGGGCAGTTGGCAGTGTGTTGGCAGTGGTCGGTTGGCAGTGGGGCAGTAGTCAGTTGGCGGTTGGCGGTTGGCAGTTTGTAAGTTGAGTAGCGAATGGTGAGTGATCGGTCGATCATCATTTTAAAAGCAAAAAATCACTTAGGATCCAAGACTTAGAACTAATGGCTCAACACTAATCACATGGCGGCTCCTCGCCTGTTATCCGCCGTTCAATGCGTTTATCGGGGATAAACCAGATACAGGCGACGATACCATAGAGAACGACGCTAATGGTTGAGTTAAACAACGAAATTGCGATGGCGGCGGCATAAATACCTAACGATATGTTACCCTTGGTATCTTTTCCGACAGCTTTTGCGAGGAGCGAATCCTTGCCGTGGTGCCTTATAAGGGTAACCGAAAGCAATGTATAGGAGAATGCGTTCATTATAAGGATGATGCCATAGCACGTTACCGGTAACTTTGCGAAGTGGTTCTCCCCCATCCAGTCGGTTACAAAAGGTATCAGCGACAGCCAGAAAAGCAGGTTCATATTGGCCCAGAGGATGGTGCCGTTTACCGACTCAGCGGCCTGGAACATGTGATGATGATTGTTCCAGTAAATACCTACATAAACAAAGCTCATTATGTAGCCTAAAAATACGGGCCAAATTTCCACCAGTGCGGCAAAGTCGGTTTTTTGGGGAACTTTAAGTTCGAGCACCATAATGGTAATGATGATTGCAAAAACCCCATCGCTGAATGCCTCTAAGCGTCCTTTTTCCATTGCTTAAAACTACGAAAAAAGCGTAAAGCTGAAGGCATAAAGCTGAAAGCTAAAGCTATTGCCACTTTCTCTTCGGCTATAAATTGCGATTAATGGCCTCTCATCAGCTTTGGTCTTTTCGCTTTAAGCTTTCAGCTCTTTACGGCAACGCAAAACAAACATAACTATCGCCGGATTTACTGCCGATCTTTCCGCCGCCGCAGGCAATCACTACGTATTGTTTACCGTCGATGCTGTACGTAGCCGGTGTGGCGTAGCCCGCAGCAGGAAGTTTGGCTTCCCAAAGCTGTTTACCGGTCTTTTTATCAAAGGCGTGTATTTTCTCGTCTTTTGTGGCGGCAACGAATACAAGGCCTCCTTTCGTCACCAGCGGGCCGCCATATAGCTCGGTTCCGGTTTTCGGAATGCCTTTTTTGGTCAGTTCGGGGTACTCTCCCAGCGGCACCTTCCACAACAGTTTTCCCGATGTCAGGTCCACAGCGCCAAGCGTTCCCCAGGGCGGTTTGATGCCCGGGTAGCCATCTTTATCTAAAAAGCGTTTATAACCGTCCATCATATAGGGCACGGGATTTTGGACGTTCTTAGTCGACGAAACTGGTTCCTTCGGCATAATAGCTGCGTCTGAAGGTTTGGCTGGAATTTTCAGCAAAAACGCAAGGAGGGCCTGCTTTTGGTTTGCCGTAATTTGCTTAAACGAAGGCATCATATTGCGCCCTCCGGCTATAATCTGGCCTATCTGCAGTTCATTGTATTTTTTGCCAATGTTAACTAACGACGGGAATGATGTCCCGTTCCCTTTTAGCTCAGGTCCGTGGCAGCCAATGCAATACCGGTTGTAAATGGCGTGGCCTGCGCCCTGAAGTGTGTGCTCGTCCACATTTTTAGGTACATCGATCATCACCTGGGCCCATGGCATCTCGCTGCTGCTGATATACATGATCTTTGTTTCGGGGTCAACTGCAGCACCGCCCCACTCCCCTCCCCCGTCGAAACCAGGGAAAATCCAGTCGCCATCCTTGCTCGGCGGTGTAAACCGGGCATTGTATTTCACCTTGTTGTATTTCTCCATCATATCTGTATGGGTTTCGGGCGATATGTCGGTAACATCTTCCGGCCCAAAATGCTGGCGGGCAAAGGGCTGGGGCAAGGTTGGTATCGGCTGCGTCGGCGATGGTTCCTCGCCGGGCAGCGCATTAGTCGGTACAGGCTTTTCTTCTATCGGGAATATGGGCTGACCGTTGGTGCGGTCGAACATAAAAACAAACCCGTGCTTGGTGATCTGCGCCACCGCATCAATGGTTTTGCCATTATGGTTTATCGTTACCAGGTTTGGGTTTGCCGGCAGGTCGCGGTCCCAAAGGTCATGGTGAACCACCTGGTAATGCCAGATATATTTTCCGGTAGCCGCATCCAGGGCCAGCATACAATTGGCAAACAGATCGGGGCCTTTGCGGTGCCCCCCGTAAAAATCACCGCCCACTGATCCGGTGGGAACGTATACAATTCCGCGTTTTTCGTCTACAGCCATCCCTGCCCAATTATTGGCCGAACCCAGGCGCTTCCAGGCAGTGCTGTCGGGCCAGGTATTAAACCCGATCTCTCCCGGTTCCGGAATTGTGTGAAATATCCAACGCAGCTTACCTGTCATCACATCATAAGCCCTGATGTGCCCCGGCGCGGCGTCTTCCGATTCGTCCACACGCGCCCCTATGATCAGCAGATCTTTATAGATAACGCCGGGCGTGGTGCCGGATATATAGGAGGTCACCTTGCGACCCAGATCTTCGGCAAGGTCTAAATAACCGCCTTTTCCAAAATTCATTATAGGCTGACCGGTTTCCGCGTCGATAGCAAATGTTTTTGGGCCTACGCTGTAAAAAATGCGTTTATTTCCGCCAGCTGTATCCTGCCAGTACGTTACCCCCCTGCATATTTTGTAAAAAGCCATCGGATCGGCGTTTTTAGCAGTGTCATGGGTCACGGGGTCAAATACCCATTTTTGTTCACCGGTGGCAGCATCTAAGGCGAGCAGCTTAAGCCGGGGGCTGGTAGCATAGAGTATGCCATCGATCATGATGGGATTGCACTGATTTTGGCTACGGTTAGCGCTGTCCTTATCGTTCGAACTGTAAGTCCATGCCACTTGAAGCTGGCTTACATTTTCAGGTGTTAATTCGGTGTTTGACGAGTACCGGTCGCCATCTTTGGCCCCGGCATAAGTGGACCAGCCATCGTGGCCCGTACCTGCCTTGTGCTTTTTACAGGAAACAAAGAGGCATGGCAGCGCCAAAAAAAACAAGGAAATATATCTGCTCATGAAATTGCGTTTAACTGGTTGGTTTATTCCTTAAAGCTAAACACAATATGTGGGAAACAAAAATTGATTTGTTATTGCCAAACGGTAACTTTTAAATTACGGTAAGCGCCCGCCTCGCTATTGCCCAACCAATAGCCGGCTGATCCTGCTGAGAGGCTGCTGTCGAGCGCCGGATATACCATGGCCGGCTTAGCCTGGCCGTTCACAAAAACAGAAACCGAGCTGCCTTTTACTACCAGCTTTACATGTATCCAATCGTGCAATGGCAGGATCGCATTTGCCTGGTATTTATTGGCCTCATAGTCCCACCAGTTAAAATCTGCCTTCTTTTCGGGCATGTACTGGATGGCATTGATGGTGCCGGAGCTCTCCGGCCTTAAATAAACCACTTCGTAATGATGCTCGTCGCTCACCCTAAAGGCCAGTCCTACAAATCCGTTCTGTTTGCCGGTCCAGGCAATGTCAGCCTCAATAATGCCATCTCTAAATCGAAGGCCCTTTGGATAAGCCACGCTCGCCGACTTGTAGTTGGCCAATTTCCGTTTCATCAACAAGGCATTTTGGCCCTGGTACAGGCCGAACGAATAATCAAGCGTGTCCGTCCGAGGAATAATCCATTCCGCCGGGTTGATCTCCTGGTAAATGTACACGCGTCTCTGTCGGGCCACAATGCCGGTAAAAAATGTTGCTAATAACAGGATGATCGATATTTTCATTTGTAAATAGTTTATGCGTTCATTGTTCCCGTCTTTATGGGTTACTTGTGATCACCAGGTTGGCAAAATCGCCCGGGAGCCCGTCATCCCACAAACCGATCAAGCCGTTGATCCGACTATTCAGCTTCTTCACTGTTAAACTGGGCGTGACCGAATGATTGACATAAACCGTTATCGTTTCGTTGGTTACCACAATACGGGCATGAAACCAGTCTTTGGATTTTACCGATGGATTGATCGTGTTTTCGTAGACCAGCGGATGTTCTTTCCGGAGCCTGTCCCATGGAAAATCCGGCTGACTGATGTACTGGACCATATGCCTGTGCCGCAGACTGTCGACCGATTGAAAATTAAAGGGCCTGAAATAAATGGCATCATAAGTAATTGAATCGACGCCGTGAAAGGCGATCCCCAAAAAGCTTTGCTGAAAAACGTCCCTTCCCCTGAGGTCGATGTCGATCGCACCGGTTGAAAAATTCACGCCGGTTAACCAAACGATGCCGCCGCAAGTGAGGCCCTTATATGTATTGTCCTTTAGCACTTTCGCGCTGCTTCGCGGGTTAACAATCAGCTTCTTCTCAACGAGCAGCCTGCTTAAATCAAATTTGCGCGCATCCTGCGCATGGCTGGTCAATTGCAACGATAAAAACAAGACAATAGCGATGCCGGCAATTTTGACCGCCGGCTTAGCGCCTGCGCGCGGCGGGGGCGGCAAATGATTCAGCCTGCGCTTAAATAACCCGTTCATCTGATTGCGGTTTGATGTACCAAAGTTCTTAAATCACCTGTGATCATGGTGTTCAAAAGCTTTTCAATTTTGTTCAATCATGATGTAACACTTTTATGGTTTAAGCAATCAATAGCTTTAGTACTTTTAGGCCGCATGGAAAGAGAAAAACAATTGCTGAACCTTTGTTGCAGGCAAATTGAGCAAATGCTTGAATGGGGCAACAGTGAGGACTGGACAAACGACGATTTTGAGCAGCTGAGCGAGAAAATATTTGGGAAAACCAAAGTACAGCTAAGCGTATCGACGTTAAAAAGGCTTTGGGGGAAGGTGCGTTATGAGAATTTCCCGGCAACTTCTACTTTAAACGCACTTGCTGTGTTCCTGGGTTATGAAAACTGGCGGGCGTTTCGCCAAAAGAATGATCTATCGAAAATTAAACCACCCATAGTAAATGCACCCATTATTACCGGCGAAAGCGCTTTGCCGGCACCGGGGGTCATTCGGCCTACGGCAAGAAAAACTTATATAATGCTGGGTACTGCCGGCCTGGTGGTAGTGGCTTGCCTGATCATATTCGTCCTACAGAAAAAGTCCCGCGCTTCCATCGACCTTTCCAGAATAAAATTCGAAGCACTAAAGGTGTCGGATACACTGCCAAATTCGGTTATATTTAATTACGATGCTTCTGCCTTTCATTCCGACAGTGTTTATATCCAGCAATCATGGGACCCAAGGCGAAGAGAAAGAGTAGATGGTAATGCCAAACAGTACACTTCCATCTACTACAATCCCGGCTATTTTATTGCAAAGCTTATCGTCAACAACGATATCAAAAAAGAATGTATTGTAAATATTCAAACCCACGGGTGGAAGGGAATTATTGAAAAGGACCCTGTTCCCACTTACTTATCGGCGAAGGAATGCCGTGCTAATGGCTTTTTAGGAATATCCGCAGCCTTACTTCAACAAAAAACGGGAACGCCGGTGTTTAATGATACCTGGGTAAAATTTGCAAACGTGCATGATTTTGCAACTATCGATCCAGACAACTTTGTTTTCGAAACCAGCCTACGAAACACATCCGCCGTTGAAGCTTCAGTTTGCCGTCGGGTAAATGTGCTGCTTTTGCTGAAGGGCTCAGCTATCATTCTGCCCTTATGTGATAAAGGCTGTATTTCGGACATCAACCTGTTCAGCGGCGAAACCTGGATTTCGGGCAAAGACCACGATCTGAGTGCTTTTGGATGCGACTTCAGCCAACTCCAGCATTTGAAGTGTACGGTTGAAGGCCGTCACTTAAAAGTTTATCTTAATGACAGGAAGGTGCTTGACCTGTTTCAGAAATATAAACTAAACCCCATCGCAGGCATCCGTTTTGAATTTGAAGGTGCAGGTGAAATAAAAAACGTAAAGCTAACAACGCCCGGCGCCGGGAGCTACGAAGATAATTTTTAGCCCGAGCCCGGGCCTAAAAACACAAAAGTCTTAAAGTGTATACCACTTTAAGACTTTAGATGCGAGTTTCCACGCGCAGCGCAAGGCTTTTTTACTCCGTTTTTACTTAACTGCCACAGCGGGCGCCTGATCGATATGTACATCCCAAATGCGGGCTTCTTCGATCAATGCGGGATCGTGGGCACAAACAAACACGCCTAACAGCGCGTCGTCCGGCATAGTGGGCATTTCATGACTACCCACGGTTTCCAATGGCTCACCTACATGGCCAACGCGCATCACAAGTCTCTTACCGATACGTTGCAATTGTATTACCTCAAATGTTTTCTCAGGAAAAAATATTTCGTCATCAGGATCTTTCATTGTATCGCCGTTTTGCGAGCGCCACTGCAGAACTGTGAGGCCATCGCCATGGGAAACGGCGTTTACGGACATGGATTTTTCATCGGTTGACTCGCGAAGCATCCAGCCAATTTTGCGATGTGCATTACCGGTAGTCCCCAGAAAATCAAAATTTGCGGTGGCGGTAAAATCGCCTTTGATCTTTTTGTACATGTAATGGAATTCGTCCCTTCCAAACCAAATATTATATCCGGAGCCTTTTATATCGTAGGAGTGTGTTACAGCGTCGTATTTGCCCGATCCGGCAATTTTGGGATGACCCACGTCAAACTGCGCATCAAAAAGGCCTAAGGGGGCAGGCTGTGCTAATACAACGTTAAATATGGCAACAAAAAGAACCAAGTACAATTTTTTCATATCATGCATTTTTTCTAAAGATATGATATAAAAATTATTTCAGAAAAAAAATCTTGAACTTCTATACTTAAGTAAAACTATTTAATTAACAGTTTGTTACAGGCCCTCCGCTTTTTGTTTTCCGTTTAATTATTATCCTATTAGCTGATTTTGCAAGTATGTTCCTGCCGATTAATTACTGAAAATTTCGGATGTGCCACGCGGTGAAATTAAAGCGCCGCCACGGCCGGAACAAGGCCGTTCCAGCCTGCGTAATTATTGCGTAAACACAAGGACGACTGGTTAGGTTAGTTGCTCGCCGGGACGGATGTAGGGATGTTTTTCATCATAGCTTTTTCATAATCGCCCATCACGCTCATTACACGCCGCGATTCATACATCGAAAACTGCATAAATTTAGACAATTCAGCAGGGTTGGTTGCTATTCTCTGCCGCATGGCTTCAATCTGCGGCTTAATTGATTTTTCTTTTTCCTGGTACTGCTTGTTTAGGTCGGCTCTTCGCTGGGCTGCGGCTTTGGACGTATCAGTCGACAGGGTTTTAAATTCCGTCATATAATCGGTAACCGCATCGTCGTATAACGCGCACACCTTTTTTTCGTCAGGATCGGTAATATTCAGCGAATCCATCACTGAACTTCCCTTTGACGAGGCTACGATACTGGAGGCGGATGAAGCCGATGAAGAATCGTTTTTCCCTTTGCATGAAACGGCAAGTATTGCCGCGCCAGTCAACACCAAAATGTTGAATTTTAAAAAAGTTTTCATTTTCTGCCTGATGTTAAGTTGTCCGTTTAAATTATTTGCAAGCCGCTATTTGGGTCTTTACCTAACAAAGCAAGGGAAAAATACGGCGCTATTATATAAGATAAATTGGTTATTTTGGTGAGTGGTGAATGATGAATGGTGAGTGGTGAAAACGAAGTGGCAGTGGCAGCAGCAGTTGTTAATAGATCATGGCCGAAGGTGAGCCGACCCCAGCAGATAGCGAAAAGACCAGCGCTGAACAGGGTGAAAGTTGAAACGTGAAAGGTGAATGGTTGAAATGTCTTGAGCCAGGTTAATGCTTTTCTGACTCAAGACTAAATATTATTTCATCATTGACACAACGCTTGACGGAAATAAGCTATTTTTCTGCAAATACTGCCTTATAAAAAACAGCGGCAACTAAACCGCCAAGAATCGGCGCTACAATAAACAGCCACAGCTGTCCAAAGGCCTTCCCGCCTGCAAAGATTGCAGGACCTAGGCTTCTTGCGGGGTTTACCGAAGTACCGGTAATAGGTATCAGCACAAAATGAATCAAAACGAGCGTCAAACCGATCGCCAATCCAGCCATAGTGGGGCTGGCCCGCTTTGCGGTAGTTCCAAAGATCACCAGCAGGAAAAGGAATGTAAACACGGCTTCGCCAATAAAGGCCGATTGCATGGAATACTTTCCGAGGTAATCAGGGCCCCAGCCATTCGCTCCCAGTGCGTACTCGCCCATGGCAAAACTTGCCCTACCTGTTGCCAGCAGGTATAAAACACCCGAAGCGGCGATAGCGCCGATGCACTGGGAAACCACGTAACCTACAGTGTCTTTCAGGCTCAACTTACCGGCAGCAAGCATCGAAATGGAAATGGCGGGGTTAATGTGGCATCCTGAGATGGGCCCGATGGCATACGCCATCACCACAACGGTAAGGCCAAAAGCGAGGGAAATGCCCAGCAGTCCTACGCCTGAGGGCGGGATGTCCGTTGAATTAGCGCCCGAGAGCACTGCCGTGCCGCAGCCAAACAGGACAAGGCAAAACGTGCCGATCAATTCGGCAACGTACTTTGTAATAGGTTTTACTTCCATAATTTATCAATTAATTAGGTTAATAACTAACTAAAGTTAAAGAACAAATTTTCATTTTTTAGGATTTAACCAAAATAAAACGCTAATTAAATATTATAGTAAACAGTGTTTGCTTTTCAGTTATTGTTTTTAATGTGAAATCAAAACTATGATTTATAAGTATTTCCCGCACCAGCGTCAAACCTATACCCTGCCCGTCTTTTTTGGTGCTGTAAAATGGTGAAAACAAGTTTGCCGACTGTTCAGCACTGATGCCTATGCCAGTATCCGAGATAATAAGGCTTTTTTTATCGGCGTTAGTATAAAATGTTATGGTTCCTTTTAAATCGATTGCGTCTATGGCGTTCCTTACAATATTAATTAGTACTTGCTCCATTTGCTGCTCGTCGGCCATGATGTTGAATGCTCCCGGCGTCAAATCAAGCACAAATTCGATGTCTTTTTCCTTCGCCTTTATATACATGAGTTGCGAAACAGATTTAACCATATGATTTAAATCAACAACCCGTTTATGAGCTTCCGGCAGCTTTACAAGATCGGCAAAGTTCCTCATAAACAGGTTAAGGTTTTGGTTGCGGTCAATAGCCACCTGCAGAGCATCCTTTAAATTATTAAACTGATGTCCCTGCCAAAGCGGGTGGGTTTTTAATGCCGATTGCAAGATAGAATTGACCGGCCCAATCGTATTGTTGACCTCATGCGCCATCATCCTTATCACTTTTCCATATACATTTTTTTCGGCAGCCAGTATTTCAGCGGTCAAATCCCCTATCATAATGAAGTGTCGTGAAAATCCCCTATCGATAAAATGTGATTTTTGCAGCATATAGGTATTTACCCCGTCGAGTTTAACCGTCGTAGCTTCACCCGACTTTAATTGCTTAATTTGCTTCAGCAAGGGGTGGGGATGTTTATCCACCGGATGCCCGACCAGGTTTTCTGGCGCTACTCCAAAAATCTGTAATGCCCTTGGGTTAACCTGCTGGATGTTATCATCAAAATCTAAAATAACAATGCCTGTCGGCGATGTATGGATCAGCTTTTCCAAAAAAAAATGCTGTTGCTCCTGCCGGGTACGTTCGGTGCGCAATTCATCCATCATCTGGTTGTAAACGCCGATCAGCTGATCCATCTCGTGTTTGCCGGTTGATAAAAACTTAACATTAAAATCGCGGTCTTTTATTGCTTCAACCCCCTGCATCAATGCTTTTAGGGGCTGTATCAGTTGCCGGTATAGCTGCCAGGCAATAACTATCGAAATAATGATGAATACTTCGGAAACAATAAAATAGATCTTGTTGTCCTCGAAAATAAAATAAGAAAGCACCAACGCGATCAGGTGCAGGATTACGACAAATAAAACGTACTTAGTCCTCAGCTTCATCGTAAGGGATTTGGTATTTATCCAACCGGCGGTATAATGCACTGCGGGTGAGGCCGAGGGAAGCGGCTGCTTTGGCTATTTTATTTTTATGATATTCCATTGCCCTTTTTATCATCTCAACTTCCACTTCCTCCAGGGTCAAAGTACCGATTCCCGGAAGCTGAATATTTCCTTTTTTAACGGGCGACAATTCCAGTTGCGACCTGAAATCTTCGATGTCCAGTTCATCTCTCCTGCTCACCAATATGGTCCGTTCAACCAGGTTTTTCAATTGCCTTATGTTGCCCGGTAAGGGTAATTGCTGCAGCCATTTCATGGCGCTGTTTGCAACCGATAACGATGGGCGACCGTATATTTCTTTTAAATTATTTATAAAAAAGTTAACCAGCAAAGGTATATCCTTCGGGCGTTCCCGCAGTGGTGGCAAATAAATGGTGATCAAATTTATACGGTAAAGCAAATCTTCCCTGAAAGTGCCCCGGTTTACCATTTCGCCGAGGTCTTTGTTGGTTGCGCATACTACCCTGACGTCAACCGTTTTAGTGCGGCTGCTGCCGAGTACTTCGTATGTCCGGTCCTGTAAAACCCTTAAAAGCTTAACCTGGCTGCCCGAGTCCAGGTCGCCTATCTCGTCCAAAAAAATGGTGCCTTTATTGGCCATTTCGAAGCGGCCTGTCCGATCAAATCTGGCGTCTGTAAAAGCCCCACGCACATGACCGAACATCTCGCTCTCGAACAATGAAGTTGAAATTCCACCCAGGTTCACTTTTATAAAGGGCTTATTGCGGCGCGGGCTGTTTTGATGGATTGCCTCTGCAATCAGTTCCTTGCCGGTACCGCTTTCGCCCATTACCAGGATGGAAGCATCGGTTCCTGCAACCCTGCCTATTGTTTCGAGGATATTCAGCATTTTAGGGTCCTCCCCTATGATATGCTGAAAATTATAGCTTTTATCGAGTTGTTTGCGGGTGTGATGTTCGATTTTTTGCTCCTGCAGATCAAGAAGGGTTTTAACCGATTGCAATAAGTGATCATTGTTCCATGGCTTATTGATGAAATCGTTGGCCCCGGCTTTCATACCCTGCACCGCTAGCTCGATACTGGCCCAGCCAGTGATCAAAATAATCGGCAGGGCCGTATTGATCTGTTTAATCTTGTGCAATAATTCCATCCCCTCTTTTCCCGAGGTATCATTCGAAAAATTCAGGTCGAGGAGGATCAGTTCAGGTTCATTTTTTTTGATGGCCCTTATCGCTTCGGCAGGCCCGGCGCAGGCATATGCGTCATAGCCCTCATCTTTTAACAAGAGGAGCAATGAGGTTCGTACGGCAATATCGTCATCAATGATCAGTATCATATATTCAATATACAAATTCTGTCTGAACCCGAATTTTTAGAATTAATGAATTACTCGAATTTATATTTACGGAAGCGTATTCTGAAAATTATTTAATTCTGAAAATTCCGGTTCAGACGATTATCATTCTTCGTGCAAAGCAACAGCAGGGTAAATCGACGCGGCCTGTTTGCCGGGGTACAGCGAACAAACCAACACCAGTAAATAAATAAATATTACCGATAAAAATATGGCGGCAATGTAAACAGTTGCAGGCAGATCGAATAAATTTAACAAGGGGAACTGCATGGCGAAAAAGGATCCGACAATTAACGACAAAGTTGCCAGGATCATCGCCTCGTTAACTAATTGGGACGATACCGATCTGCCGGTGGCGCCCACTGCCCTGCGCAAGCCTATTTCGCCGCGCCGTTTATTGATATTATACCAAAGTACGCCAAATAACCCCAAAGCTACATTGATGATGAGGAAACAGGCTACTATCAACAACACAATCATGGGCACTAATGTAAAATAATTTATACTCGTCCGCTTATCCGAAAGGTGCTCAATTTCAATATCAGAGTTTTTCATGTAGTTGGCAATAGTTTTATAAAGCCTGCCCTCAAAAGCTGCGTCAGCATCCGGTGTAACTTTTACCAGCATTTTGCCCAGCCACCTGAATGAACCTGTATCTACCCGCTGGTAAAGTCCTATGTCGGTATTTGCATAATCACCCTTCATTTTAATTGCCTGCACCACACCTATCACCCTCATTTTGTTTTTATTGTCCCGATCGGCTATAATTTCCCCGATCGCCCGCCCGCTTCCAAAGAGTTTTTCCCTTAAATCGGAATTTATCACAATGAGGCGGTCTTTTGTGGCATCGTCTCCTTTGTCAAACCATCTTCCATCAAGCAACGCCATGTTTAAAACATTTTTGTAATTATCGTCGACAGTGTACCAGTTAACGCCGTCCATTATCTTATTATTTACGGTTATGCCTCCACTATTGATATTTTGCGTAAAGGGAGTGTTGTCGCTGGTAAAGCTTACTTCCTTTACCTGGGGCATTGATTTTATGGATTTAACCAGGGTTTGGTAAAACAATTGGAGCGAATCGGCATCTTTTGTTTTGTATGAATTACTATAGTTAATGATCCATACATCCTGGTATTCAAGTCCCATAGGTTTTTTATAATTATGGAAATAATACACCACAAGGGTAAATACCGCGAATATGACGAGGAACGAGACCAATATCTCGGACATCAATAAAAAGTTTTGCTTCTTTTTATTCCAGATCAGTTTAAATAAATGCTTGAACATGATATTTTGATTTAAATGATTTTAATTATTGACGCCTCACCCCCAGCCCCTCTCCAATGGAGAGGGGAGTTGTTAAAGCCCTCTCCTTTGGCCCCTTCTTCTTTGGAGAAGGCGGGGATGAGGCCGGTGAGGCGTTAGTTGTTTATTGTGCCTTGAGAGCAGTTACGACGTTTAATTTCGACATGCGCCAGGCCGGATAAACACCGGATAACAGCCCGAAAAACAAACAGATCAATAACCCGACAAACAGTACCATAAAGTTTATGGATAGTTCGAGGTTGGCAATCAGGTTGAGGCTGTTTATGAAATAAATGGCAATAATGGATAAGATAAGCCCGATCAATCCGCCCAATAGCGTGAGGATGATATTTTCGACAATAAACTGGTAAACCAATGTTTTTGACGAAGCCCCGAAGGCTTTGCGGACTCCGATCTCCGATGAACGCTCCATAATCCTTGTGATATTGATATTGACGAGGTTGAGTGTTGGCAATAACATAAACAAGAAGACAAATACGCTTATTACGGTAATCACCAATACTATCCCCGATTGATTTTCATTGCCGGTATCCAGGTAAGCAGCAAGATAAGTATCTGCATGGCTATATATATGATCGAACATCTTATTTGACATTGGCACCCTTTTCACCATCTGTTCATATTCATCATGCATTTTTTGCATATCCGCTTTGGAATGGGCTAACAGTATCCCTGTGAAATCACCGCCATAATCATTGTTCTTGTAGTCGTTTTTTGAAACCGTGTACGGAAGATAAATATCACTATAAGTTAAATAGCTGGTTACGGGAACATTTTTCACAACACCAATTACCCTGTATCTAACATTGTCCGCCTCAATATATTTGCCGACTACCGAGGGGATATCTCCGAAATACTCGTTTTTCATGTCCTCTGATATTACCGCTACTTTATCGGCATTGTCTACCTCCTTTTTTCCAAAGGCTTTCCCCTCTAAAAAATCGTATTCCAATATATCCCAATAGGCAGCATTGGTGTATTTATAATTGACAGCTATTTTTTTATTGTTAACATATGTATTTGTTCCGCTGGAGCGGGAAGATATGGCAATTTTAACGGGTGTTTTCAGGCCCTTTGTATAATGGTCTAAAAAATAAAAGGATAATGCGCCATTGTTAATATTTCCTTTTCCTTCTTGAGACATACGCACAACATATAGTGACATGTCCCTTTTCCTGTCGGGATAGTTATTGCCCACCACTTTATCAATAAAAGCGGTTAAAACCAATAATATGGTCAGCGTGAAGCTGATACCAAACAGGCTGATGAAGGTGAAGAACTTTCTTCGCCTCAATACGGCTATGGCTATTTTGAAATAATTTTTAAGCATGATCTTAAATTTAAGCTGTTTGTTTATTGTACCTGCGAACCATCGAATAGCCTTACTAACCGGTGGGTTTTATGGGCCATGTTTTCATCGTGTGTTACCATCACTATGGTGGTGCCGTCGCGCTGGTTTAGCTGCAGTAAAATATCGAGGATCTCGCTGCCCATAGCGCTATCGAGGTTACCGGTGGGCTCATCAGCCAAAATAATTTCGGGGCGGCCAACAATGGCACGCGCTATTGCCACGCGCTGTTTTTGGCCGCCTGATAGTTGATTGGGGAAGTGTTTAACACGATTGGCAAGACCAACCTTTTCGAGCGCCTCGCTTGCCAGCATTTTTCTTTCTTTAGCTGTGCTTGTACGGTATAGTAGCGGTAGTTCCACGTTATCCAGTACCTGCAGGTCATTGATGAGGTGATAGCTTTGAAAAATAAACCCAAGTTTTTTATTCCGGAAGGCGGCCAACTGCTTATCGGATAGGTGATCGGTTTTTTGATCATCAATTTTTATATGGCCTTTTGAGGGTGCATCAAGCAGGCCCATAATATTGAGCAGGGTGCTCTTGCCGCAGCCCGATGGGCCCATAATGGATAAAAATTCGCCCTTTGCTATATCCAGGCTGATGCTGTTTAATGCCAGGGTTTCAACCGTGCTGGTGCGGTAGACTTTTTCTATGTTTTTTAATTGTATCATGGTGTGTGTTGTTGGTCCCGATAGCTATCGGGAGTTGTAATGTTGAGTTGATGAATTGTTGGATGTTTTATTATTGGATTACTTGTATGCTATCTTTTCATTTGTTTCAAAATCATATAGTGACAGATACCGCAGTTCATAGTATGCGCTCCAGAAATCGCGAAGGGATTGCACATAGTCGCGTTTGGCCTGGTCGTTTTCGGTGAAGGCAATGCTAAGGTCGGTTATGCTCAAATCGCCCAATACATAGCGCTCCCTGGCTATTTTGTATTTCTCGGATGCGATGCTGTCAGCTTCAGCCGTGTAGCCTAGTTGCTCTTTCATCTCGTTAAATAGTGAAACCTGGGTTACTATCTGCTGCTTAAATGTCTGTTTATCCCGCTCTACCGAATCGACCGTCAATTGCTGGTTTGCTTCCGCAGTTTTTATCTTGGCTTTGGACCTGCCCCAATCCAGCACGGGTATCGAAAATTGCAGCTCCAGTAATTGCTGGTTTTGCGGCGAGCGATATATTCCAGGTATGCTCGACGACGTATTTGAAGTGCCCAGGTTGGCCGTTAGGGTGGCCGTTAAGCCTGTTTGCCCATGAGCTATGGCTACGTCCCGTTGCGCTTCGGCAATGCGCCTCACAAATGCTATCGCATCCGACCTGTTTTCATATGCTTGGGCCAAAACCTTGTCAGCGTTTACTGTCATACTACTGATGGCTTCGGGTACTATCAATTCAATATTTTCGTTGCCTTCCAGACCTATATAGCTGCGTAAATTGAGGGTGGCAATTTCCACATCCCTCCTGGCGGTACCCTCTGCTTTTTTTGCATTGATGTTTTCTAATTGAAGTTGTAATATCTCATTCTTCGATACTTTTCCAAGGTTGAATTTTAAATTGGCAATCTTGAGCATCTTTGCGGTATTAATAAAATTCGCTTCAGCGGTGCCGAGGTTGACCTGTGCCAGCAGCAGGTCGAAGAAATAGCCGGTAACCGATATTGAAATTTGTTCCTGTGCTTGTATGTAAGCCTGTTTGCTTTCATTGTACAACAGTGGTTGTATCTTGTTATCCCATTTTAAACTGTTGTACTGGCCTAATGGCTGGCTTAAACCTATGGCATATGGGACACCATTGTACTGCACCATGTTACCGTTGAAGTTGTCAAAGCGCTGTAACTGTGTCATCCCGTAAATAGTGGCGCCTGTAGCTGTTATGGTTTGGCTGAAATTTAAGGTTAGCGCCGAATTATCATAATTTATCGACTGAAACAGTATCGAGCCGTTTGGCTGAATGACCGGGGTGCTTGTTTTACTGTAGCCGGGCAAGTTTCCGCTTAACGATAATTGGGGCTGGTAATTTGACTTATAGGTGCGCCATTGCCAGTACTTGGTTTCGCGGGTAGTGGAAGCCTGTTTGGCTGCTATTGAATTTCCTTTCGCCATTTCAACCACCTGCGGCAGCGTCAGGCGGATGGTATCACCGTCAGCAAAACAGAAGGCTTTGAAACCGAGGGCAAAAAACAATATAGTGTATAGTGACTTCATTTTAATTTATTGGACTCTGATAACCTATTGCTACTCTATTACTATTTCTTTTGAATTTTTGAACCCGCTCATATCTGATGTTATTACTACATCGCCGGGTTTTACACCATCCTGTATTTCTACATAATCAAAATTGGTAAGGCCGATGTGGACCGTCCGTCGTTCTGCTTTGCCATTGCTTACTACAAAAATGTCCTGGAGGGTTGGGCCCTTAAAGGCGGCGCCGTTGGCTACACGCATCACATGGTTATGGGTTGCCGTAATTAGGTAAACGTCGACCTTCATGTTTGGCCGAAGCAGTTTATTATTGCGCTCATCCAACTGAATATCAAATGAAATAATACCATTCTGAATGGAAGGCGACACATTTGCTACGTGCCCGCGCAATTGGGCATCATTAATCAGAACGATGACGGGAAGTCCGACGTGTACTTGATCGAGTGAATTATCCGAAACGCTTCCCTGCACTTTAAAACTGCTTAAATCAGCAATACGGGCAAGCGATTCCCCGTCTTTTATATTTGCCCCTATGTTTTTATTTACATAAGTCACCACACCAGCGCGGGTAGCGACAATGTTTGCCAGGTCCAATTTGTGTTTAAGTACCGCCAAGTCACTCGCCAGTATATCGGCCGCAATTTGTGCTTCCCTTATTTCGATCTGCATGGTTTGCTGGTCGTTTTTTATCTCGTTCTCAATCTGTTTCTTTTCGAGCTGTGCTACTTTGAGGTTTAGCTGCGCCTGTTCGATAGCTTCGCGTGTCCCGCCGCCGGTATCATAGAGCCTTTTTGCGTTTTCTACGGCATCGGCCAGGTCACTGATGTGCAATTGTTTGATGTCGTTGTTCGATTGTATGTCGAAATAGCTTTTGTTGAGGTCGAGTTTGAGTTTTTGAATCTCGCTTTGTTTTGATTCAAGCTGAAATTTCTGCTTGTCATAGTCATTCTGGGCGGACGATTTATCAAGGGTGAGTATGGATTGCCCGGCCTTAACAGTGTTGCCCGCGTCCATGGTTACATTTTTTATGGAAGCATTGATGGGGCTGCTTATGATTTCCTCAAACTCCGGTAAAACTTCGCCTGTCGCGTTAATGGTATTTTCAATATTCCCGACTTCAACAACTGCGGTTGTTATATCGGCTTTTTTAACGGATGATTTAAAGATCACCCTGACCAGCCAGACTGCGGCAATCAGTAAGACTACGCTGATCAGCGTGATAACAATTGTTTTCCTCCTGTTTTGCAATGAGACTTCCTGTGTAATTTCTTTGTCCATAGTACCTTGTATTGCATAGTTATATGCAATAGGCGTACCAAAAATAACTGACTAGTAATAAGGCATTTGGAATTTTTAACATTTGAGATTTTGTCCGATATCGGACGAAATGTTCGGTATCGGTCGGAACTCGAATTTTTAGAATTTGGAGGATTTTTGGAATGCAGGGTGGTGGCTCGTACATTCTTTACTTCCGAATTCTGATCAGGCAATTCGGAAAATATCCCTGGATGCCCTAATGGCTGCGTGATATCCACACATGCCATGTACTCCTCCGCCGGGTGGCGTTGATGATGAACAGATATATAGCCCTTTTGCCGAAGTGCGGTATGGCGACCAGCGCAATGCAGGCCGGGTAAATAGTTGGCCAAGGTCGATTATGCCACCATTAATATCCCCACCGATATAATTAGGGTTATACTCTTCCATTTGGCCGGTATTAAACGTATGGCGGGCCAGTATCCGTTTCCTGAAGCCCGGTGCGAATCGTTCCACCTGCGCTTCTATGGCATTCGTCATGTCAACTGTTGAGCCATTTGGGACGTGGCAGTATGCCCAGGCTGTATGCTTGCCCTCGGGTGCCCGGGAAGGGTCAAATATTGACGGTTGAGTAAAGAGAACGAATGGTTCATTTACGATCTTCCCCTCCGAAGCCTGCTTTTCACCCAACGTGATCTGTTCAAAAGTACCGCCGATGTGCACCGTACCCGCGTTGCCACATTCGCCGGCCGCAAACGGCGTGGGTCCGTCAAGGGCCCAATCCACTTTAAAAACGCCCATTCCGTAACGGTAACGCTTCAGTTGCCATTTGTAGATGGAAGAAAACCGATGCCCTGCTATCTGCAGCAGCTGTTTCGGCGCGACATCGAGAAGCACGGCGCGGCTCGACGGCAGCTGATCCATCGACTGTACATAAAAATTGGTCTCAATTTTTCCGCCAAGCGACAGAAACAGCGATGCAAGTGCATTGGCAATGCTCACCGAACCGCCTTTCGGTATGGGCCAACCTTTATTGTGCGCCGTTGCCAGCATTACGAGGGCGAAGGCGGCAGTTGGTGAATTGGTGAGCGGTTGGATGGCATGGGCCGCCATGCCTGCGATTAAGCTCCTGGCTTCGGTAGTTTTGAAGCGTTTAGCAAGTGTTGCTGCCGACAATAAACCCGTCAAGCCGAACCGGGCCATCTTCAAGGGATATTTGGGGTACTGCAGCGGCCCTAAAACATCAGGGGCAATAAGAGGCCAGTCATTGACAACGGGCAGCATCAGTTTCAAATAAGCCTTTTCATCCGTGCCGAGCAATCGGGCGGTTTCTTCGACAGACGTTTTTATAAGGGCAGCGGTTCCATTATCCAGAGGATGCGCAACCGGTGTTTCCGGGTAAATAAATTCCAGCCCGTGCTGCGCTAAAGGCAATGTTTCAAAAAACGGCGAAGCAACAGCTAATGGGTGTACCGCCGAGCAAACATCGTGGATAAAGCCCGACAAGGTAAGCGCTTCGGTGCGCATGCCCCCGCCGATCTTGTCTTTTCCTTCTATGAGCAATACCGAAAGCCCTTTTTGCTGCAAGGTTATCGCTGCAGCCAGCCCGTTGGGGCCCGAGCCAATAACAACCGCATCATAATCGGGTTTTCCGGGCTGCATTTAAAAGTCGGAATAGGCTGTGGGATGCAGGAACAGGATCTCGGCCTTGGAGACGTTATGCTGGTATTCGGGCAGGGCAACCAGTTTTTTCCAGTAGGGGTCGTTGGAAAATGCGTCCCAATGTTTGTCCCGGTCCTGCTTGCTGTTAAAAGTGGTCATGTACATCAGGTTGGGCATATGGCTGCCGACGATTACTTCGGCGTAAAAAACAGCGTTAAAATTCAGGCGTTTAAATAAGCCCACTTCGTCGCCATCATTAAACATTTTGACTTTATTTACATTGTAGGCCTCGGTGGGGCTCTCATAGCTGCGTAGCTCGTAAACCCGGTCGGGTTTATCAGCAGAAAGCGCCGGTACGGCCGGCTCCAGCATTTTCGGGAAAGCCCGCAGGACGATGGTTTCTATCCGGGTATAAGGCTCGTCGTTGTAAGCCGCATTGATGAAATCTTTTCCATCGCTGATATATTGCTGGTCGGCAGCCAGTTTTTCATCCAGGCCTTCCAGTTGATTCCAGGTCTTGAACGGGATCAGCACGTACATACGCAGCCCCAGCGTATCCGCAGGCAAAGGCTTAAATACGCCAACATTTTTTATACCCATCCGGTGCAGTGCTGGGAGGTAAGCATTTTGCAGGTAAGTGTCCATCCGGTCTTCCTGCGTTTGGGTTTTAAAGTGGTAGAGCTTGATTTCATAGTAGTAACGACCATCGGCAGTTGCAGTTGCAACGTTAAAAACTGTCAACCCAAACAACAACAAGGCAGTGTATAAAACAGTACAGGATTTTAATGCAGGCTTCATAGTAAATATAAATTTATAACGAAATTACCTTTTTGTTTGTGATTTGGCGGCACCTAATTTATTTGTTAGCACAAGAAAATCAAAATAGAAACATCATTAAATATTCAAATAGCTAAATATCAAGCATCTACCGGTATATTTTAAGAAAACGAGGCCATTGTCCGTGTACTTTCGAGGTACTTTTCGTGTACTTTCAAGGTACTTTTCGTGTACTTTCAAGGTACTTTTATAGTACTTTTGATGTCCTTTATGGTACTTTCGAGGTGCTTTTTTCAGGATATAATCTGAAAAACACATTGGCGCCGACGCTAATTATTTAGCCTGGAGTGCATTTTAATCACAGAGGAGACCCAGAGGTCGCAGAGGGTTTTTCTCTTTACCAATCATATACCCACGATTTAACCGGCAAGGGTGCATTTGTTCTCGCACGACTTCTATGCAAGACAAAACACTCTATATGTCAAAGAACTAATTATCAGCTATCTATAGCTATTTTTTTGGTAAAGCAGGAAATTATCCCTGTGTATTTATTTTTTGGGATTCTTCACTGGGTTATCTTTTTTTCAGTGGCGTTCAGGAGAGCTATCGCGGTTTCAGCGATTGTTTTTTGATTTCATTGATTATTCCCGCATTCATGAGGGCTTCCGTTTTAACTTCACTGTGCTATTTTTTGTCGCTACTTTGTTGTGATCCTTTTCAGGATTATTAACGAGTTGTTTATTTCTCAGCGGCGTTCATGAGGTCGCTGCGCTTAGTTTCACCGATTGTTTTGTGAACTGTTTTTTTCTGCTGCCGGATTATTACGGATACGCTAACAAAAATGAATGATTTTTATGAGAGAAGAAAATTGGGTTTTCGTAAGCTAACATTACGAGTAACGTTAGCTTACCCGTAGTGTTAGCTTAGTAAAATTAGATTCGTCCCTGGTGGCGTTGATTTGGCAGTTTCTGTGGCCGGATAAGGTGGGAAATATAACAGGGATTGGCGCCTGTCCGGGATGTCCCGGTCACGTTTGCGCTTTTGGCGAATTGTCTGAACCATTGATATCGGTACCCACAATAACTGCACATCCCGGCGAGACTGGTCATCAGCAATGCGAAACAAGTTATTATTTAACCCATTTACTTTCCAGCAGCTTCATAAAGTAGCCACCGACTACGCTGCGGGCCTGGAAGCCTACCATTTTGCCATCGATTGTCTCATGCCAGTCGCTCAAGGGCACGCGCGTTGGCGTTTCTGTTGCGTATTTATAAACAGGGTCGATCAAAGCTTTAAAGTCTTTTTGGTTATCGGCCAGCGCTGCTGTCCATAATATCCAATCGGATTTCGTATAAGTTTTCCGGCTATCCAGAGGCAAGCCGAATTTGTTTTGTTTGGTGAGGTAATAGCTAATCTCCTTTTTGTAAACCGCCGGTGGGAATAAATGAAGGCCTAAAACCTTATCCCAAATCAGGTTGTATTTTTGGCTCCAGGTATTTTTACTATCAAATACCAACCCGTAGTGGTCGCCGGCATCGGCAAGGGTTTGCCATTTGGATGCCATGCCTGCAGCCAATGCATGATACTGTGAACCTGCCGATTTTTTTCCGAGCCTTGAAGCCAGATCCGCGTAGGCGCCCAGGGCTTCGATAGCCTTTACCGATAAATTGGCGTTGCGCGCTAAATGGCCCGCAAAATCATCTGTACAAAGCTGGCTACCTGGATCGAAGCCGTTGTTGCTCAAATAGGCCGCCCAGGTGGTGAGCGTCTTCCAATGTTTTTTGGCAAAAGCGGCATTGCCTTCCGCCTTGACAATGGCATCCGTGAGGATGATCATATTGCCCGATTCCTCCACCGGCATATTTTCGCCATAGGTTTGGCCGTTGGCCAATGGATAAGTGCCCAAATCGTGTGCGGCAAAATTATGCTTCCAAAGGCTGCTCTCGCAGTAATGGAAGATGCCGTTCAGCATGCCTTCTAACAAATGCGGGTTGTAAATCAAGTATAATGGCGCCGATGGATAGGTAACATCTACCGTATTAATAGAGCCATTGCTGAAATTTTCTTTCGAAAGGAACAGGATATCGCCGTCAGGGCTTTTTAACAGCTGGTGAGCCGATATACTTTGCCGGTAAGCCAGCACACACAGATTCGCATAGTTAGCGCCGCCTGCCATTATCGCATCACCATACATGCTCCTGTTAAAAGCATCACATTTTTTCATAATGGACGAATAGCCCGAAGCTGCATTGTTTAGCTCCTTTTCGATGGTCATCCCGCCCTGCTTCCACCAGGGCATCAAATTCTGCCCGAAGTATTGCACCGAGTATAGGTCGTCATAGCCCAACTCAATAAACTGCTCTTTAGATTGCGTACCAACGGTGCTAAAATTCAAGACAGTATTGAGGGCAAGCTGCCGGCCATCCGTTGCTGTAGATCTATATTTATTGGCGACAAATGATGTTAAAGCGTCTTGCTGCGTAGTAATATACTGGATCTCGTTTTTTGAATCGGGCACGGCAGTGTACATATAGCCCCAATCTATCCGCAGGTCATCCCCTTTCTTTTGCAGCACCGGCTGGCTTACTGTACCCGCCTTTAAAATGGATAAACCTACCGACGCATATTTTTGCGCCGTCACCTCCTGGGAAGGGGTGTTTACGGCGATATTGGTGGAGGCACTTAAAAATAACTTTACGGTGTGGTTTCGGCCGTCAATAGATCTTACCTGGTAGCTGATGTATGAAACCGGTCTCGAAAAAATATCGAGGTCGTCCATCAGCAAGGGTGATGTAAACGTTACCTGCAATTCCACACCGATGCAGTCAAAATCATAGATAGTTTGCGTGGCATTAACCACCACGCTTTTTTGTCTCGCCAACAAAATGTGGTTTTGCGGTTGCTTCAATTCATCCACCAATCCAACATCCAGCCATGACCCGCCTGCAGTATTGGCGCAATGGATAGCCAGTATATTATCGCCCTTTTTTAAACGGTTTTTAAATTTGTCTTTGAGTGCTATGTATTTGTAATCGCTGGTCCATCCGATAAAATTGTAAACTTCGTCGCCGTTCAGGTAAACCTCGATGTTATCGTCGTGGTGAAGCTTTAGCACCAGCTTGTTGACGGGGGAATCACCCAACGTGAAGCTGCGCCTTACCCAAATATCCTTGCCTGTCCATAAGGTCTTGGCCTGGTCTGTATCATCCGTAAATGGCGCGGCGCCGGTTTTCCAGGCGGTGTCATCGTATTTCAGACCGGTCCAATTGCCATCAGGCGCGGTTTCGGTGTATTTGCAAGTCCAGTTGGTTTCGTCGGCCGCGGGTAAGAGCGTGTTATATATTTCCGATTCGCGGCCCATAAAGCGATAGGTTTCGCCATCGACTTTGATCAAGCCGATCATGGGTTGATCTTTCCCTGTCCAATGTTTGGTTGGGGAATCATTCAACTTGTCGGTAAATGACCAGATGCTGAAATAAGTGCTATGATCGATTAAAGGGTATGCCGGGGCCTTGGTGGCCTGGGCGTGGGTTAAATTGAATAATAAAAGCAGGGGCAGTGTAATTGACAAGAATTTTCTCATGCTCATAATTCAGAGTTGGTTATCTGTGTTGGTCGATGTAAAAGCTATACACTATACTCCAGGCTTAAAGATTTTTACTTTGTGGTTTTAACCAAGGGTGCATGCTAACAGATCTACCCTTACACAAAACAAATTTGTCATTTCGCCCGAAGTACGATGAGAAATTTTATACATCGGAAACTACCGCCCGCACAGTCTGCTGGTATGGCGCAGGAGATCTCTCCTTCGTCGAGATGACAAATTTTTTATTTCGTGCTGCTGGATTTAACTATATTGATCTCACCCAAATATTCCTGAAGCTCAATGGCTTACTCTTATCGCCATGGGCCTGTAGTTTGATGGACGCAGGGCCATGGGCTTTATAAACGGGTTTACCGATGTACAGGGTTGGCCCTATTAATTCAAAGTTGTTTTCAACCACCACGCCGTTGTATAAAACGGTGGCTTTTGCCGGGGTTTTAAGCGATCCATCGTCATTGAAGGTTGGGGCAGTCCAAATTACATCATAGGTTTGCCATACGCCATCGGGCCTTGCCGGATTAGCGAGGGGTATTGCCTGTTTGTAGATGCTCCCGGCCATGCCATTAACATAGGTTTTGTTATTGTATGCATCCAGCACCTGCAATTCGTAGCCTGCATCGCCTTTACCCAAAGAGGCCAAAAATACGCCGCTATTTCCTCTTGCCTGCCCGGAGCCTTCCAAATCCGACGGTTCTTTCCACTCGATGTGCAACTGGTAATTGGTGAACTTTTGTTTGGTTTCGATGTTGCCATACTTTTTGTTCACCGTGAGAATGCCATCATGAACATCCCATTTCGCCGGCGACTGGTCGTCGGCCTGGACCCATTGATCAAGATTTGTTCCGTCAAATAATATGATGGCATCGGATGGTGCATCGGCGCAGGTTGCGCCTGGTGTAACAACTTTCGGCTCCGGTGTCCAAATTTCAGTGTCCTCGGGTTTGGCCTGCTGAGCGTTGGCCATTAAGGATGTGCCGGCTAATAAAGCGGCGGCAATTATTGAATATTTCATGGTTAGTTAAATTGGCTAATTAATAAATTTATATAATCATCCGCGGGTTACGAAAGACTTACGAAGTCTTGAAGACTTGAAGTCTTAGTACCTCTATACATCACAAATATGTATGGCATTCCTCAGCGATGCAATCTTGTCGGCTTTCGCCGGCACAAATTCCTGGGCAACAACTCCTTTAAAACCTGTTGCTACGATCGCGCGCATTACAGCCGGATAGTATAGCTCCTGGGTGTCGTCAATTTCATGCCTTCCGGGTACGCCACCGGTATGGTAATGATTAATGTACTGATGATAATCTGTGATATTCCTGATGATATCCCCTTCCATTATCTGCATGTGATAAATATCAAAAAGCAGCTTGAAGTTTTCGGAGCCAAGCCGTTTGCAAAGCTCAACGCCCCATTCTACATGGTCGCATTGATAATCTTTATGGTCAACTTTACTGTTTAACAGCTCCATCGTCAGGACGACCTTATTTTTCTCCGCGAGTTCGATCAATGGCTTCAACCCGGCGACACAGTTGTTCCAGCCGGTTTCATTGTCCTTTCCCCTGCGGCTCCCGCTAAAACAGATCAGGTTGGTATAGCCATTTTTGGCTACCAGCGGGATCATTTCTGAATATTTTTTAAACAAGGTGGCATGAAATTGCGGATCGTTAAAACCGTCAGTAAGGTTAATTTCCGCGCCATTGCACATCGCTGAATCCAAACCGAATTTTTGTAGCACCGGCCATTCGTTCGGGCCGCAAAGGTCGATAGCTACTAATCCAATATCTTTGGCTACCGAGCAAAGCTCGCCTAAAGTCAGCTCATGATAGGCCCAGGGACAAACGGAATGGTTAATGTTTCCTTTAAGCTTGTCGGTCAGCATTTCTTTTCGTTCTTCTTTTTTAAATGATGATAACAATCCGCCTGCGGTAATAGCCGCAGTGCCTGCCATCATATTTTTTATTGCCGATCTCCGGTTTTGACTATTAGCCATAATTTAGTTTATATCTGTACTTCAGGTGCAGGCTCTTCTACATCAAGGCCGGTCTGCAATTCGGTTTTATTTTTATCAGTAAAGGATACAAGGAACAATACCAAAACAACGGCTGCAATAGCCCCAGGGATTAGCCATATGGTTTGCCAATTGTGCGAAGTCGGTGAGGTTTGGTAGTGGTCTACAATCGGACCCGAAACGGTAAAGCCGATAAACATCCCCACGCCGTAGGTAGCCAGTGTAATAAAACCCTGCGCCGCACTTTTGAACCGGTCGCCGGCCAGCTTGTCGGTATAAATTTGCCCGGTCACAAAGAAGAAATCATAGCAAACCCCATGCAGGACGATACCGGCTATCAGCATCCAATATCCCATATCGACATTTCCGTACGCAAAGAAAACGTATCTCAATCCCCAGGCGAGCATACCTAAGGCCAGCATCTTTTTAACGCCCAGCCTTACAAAGAAGAAGGGCATGGCGGCCATAAATACAAATTCCGAAACCTGGCCAAGCGTTTGGACACCTGCGGCCTTCTTCATGCCGATCTCGTTTAAAAACGGGTTGGTAAAATTGTAATAGAATGCAAGCGGGATACATATAGCGATCGATGCCAGGAAAAAGATCAGGTAGGACCTGTTTTTGAGCATGCCGATGGAATCTAAACCGAGAATGTCCCTCAACGAAGTCTTCTGGCCTTTTTTTCCCGGTGGCGTTTCGGGAAGCGCAAAACTCAATAAGCCCAACACCAGCGAAGCAATCGATGCCATTAAAAAGGTCAACGACAAAGAATTACTCTGTTCCCAACCCAGCCAGCCGATTAGTAAGCCGGCCACAATCCATCCCAATGTTCCGAAAATACGGATAGGAGGAAATTCCTTGCTTGGGTTTAGCATCTGTTTAAATGATACAGAATTTACTAAAGCCAACGTAGGCATATAAATGATCATATAGGCCAGTATCACCGGGTAAAAGCTGCCGAAATTGGGGGCTTTACTCTCATAAAACATAAAGGCCGCGCCAATAATGTGCAATATGCCCAATATCTTTTGTGCTGAAAAATACCGGTCGGCAATCAGCCCTATGATAAATGGCGCAATGATAGCACCGAGCGCCTGCGTAGCATAGGCGGTGGCATTTTGGGTCCCGGTGGCATGAAGTGTCTTGCCGAGGTAGGTGCCCATTGTAACGAACCATGATCCCCAGATAAAAAACTCGAGGAACATCATGGTGGAAAGCTTGATCCGGACGGATACTGTCATTTATTGAAAATTAACGGTACTGTTTACTTTTTAAGTGACAAAATGTATTTCACAATCGTTTGGGCATCTGCTAAAGCCAGGGCCGGGTGTGCGGTCATCGGCACGGTGCCCCAATGGCCCGAACCGCCTTTGATCACTTTGTTGGCCAAGGTGTCAATATTCGCATCGGTAGCAGGGTATTTTGCAGCTATGTCAAGAAACGATGGCCCAATAACCTTGCTATCCACCTTGTGGCAGGTTCCGCAATCGCTGGCCGCAATCAATTTTGCGCCGGGGGCTGTTGACGTACCCGAGTTTTCGGTGCCGGTTTTGTTGGCATTGGTGTCGACGCTTGATTCCGATTCTTTGGCAGTCTGGTTAGCTGCAGCCGTACTGTCGGTGCTGCCGGTTTTTGAACTGCCGCCACAAGCGGCTAAAGCCGCGCTTATTAATACTAAAGCAAAAATTTTTTTCATGTGATAATAATTACTGATAACTGTATGGATTTTTAAAGTTACAATTTTATTAAACGTTTTGTTCTAAACGGCAACAGTTTTTAGCGGCGTCGTTTTTTTCCTGGATCGCATATAAATAACCAAGCCGGTAAAGGCGACTATTAAAACGCATGGGATGATCAGCGTGGTTTGCAATACCTGCTGACCGGCGGTACTATTGTCGCCATGTGCCGCGGCAACAATGTTGTCATAATGTTTTCCCATAAAGATCAGGTAAAGAGAAACGGCAAACATTCCTGCCCCGCCCATCAGGTTTAAACCAATCGCCCCCGTATTGGGAAGGTTTGTATTCACAAAGCCCAGCATCGTTGGCCAGAAATAACATACGCCCATCCCAAAGATGATCGCAGCTATGAAAACAGCATCGCCTGTTAATGTGCTTAGCAAATAAATACCCAAAGCCGCTAAAATTGTCGATATCAGCAGTAAAACCTGCGGCGAAAACAGTTTCAAAACAGGTTTTGCAAATGCCCGGCCCACAAACATCACCCCAGTATCTAAGGTTAATATCAAAATAGCATTTTGAGTTACATTTTTTAACAATACATCAATCCATTGACCTGTAAACAACTCCGTTATAGCCGTACCGAACATGCAAATAAACATGAAAATAAACAGGGGATTTAAAAGGGCTTTATACATACCCGCAGTCGATACGCCAGATGAAACACGCTCGGTAACGGGGAAGTCGAGTTTCGAGAAAAGATACCCGTAAATTAAGGTCGGAATTAACATGGTAGCTACCTGTATCTGCCAGCTTAAGCCAAATTTATTAAATACCAGCACCAGTAATGAACCAATAACGATACCTCCCGGAAACCACAAATGAAAGTGGTTAAGTTTGGTGGTCTTGTCGTCAGGATACAGCGCGGTGACGAGGGGATTACAAGCAGCTTCCACTGTGCCATTGGCGATGCCGATTGTCAGCGTAGAAATGAACAGCGTCCAAAATCCACCGGCGAAAATCGTGAGCACAATGCCGAGCAGGTGAAAAATAAAGGCCAGCTGAAGCAGGCGTTTCATCCCGATAATGTCAACCACTATTCCGCCAATAACCACTGCTAAGGGGAATCCCCAAAAAGCTGTTGCTGTGATGGACCCAAGCTGGGCTTTATCCAGGTGAAATTCAACGCCCAATTTGTTCAATATCCCTGCGCGGATGCCAAATGAGAGTGATGTTACTAAAAGGGAAAGACAGCTTGCCCTGAATAACGCAGTGCGGTTAATTTGCATTTTTACTTAATTTTAGGTTATAATCAGTTTAATTAATTGGCTCAATCAATCCCAAGCGTCTTCCGGTTAAATGCATCGTCGGAACCAGAGGCCGCAAAATCATCAAAAGCTTTTTCTGTAACCCTGATGATGTGGTTTTTTATGAATTCGGCGCCTTCTCTTGCACCGTCCTCGGGATGTTTAAGGGCGCACTCCCATTCCAGCACTGCCCACCCCGGGTAATCATATTGCGTAAGTTTACTAAAAATTCCTTTAAAATCAACCTGCCCGTCGCCTAAGGAACGGAAGCGGCCGGCCCTGTCTATCCAATTTTGGTAACCGCCGTACACGCCCTGCTTACCGGTCGGATTAAACTCGGCATCTTTTACATGGAACATTTTGATGCGCTCGTGGTAATTGTCGATGTACTCCAGGTAGTTCAGGCACTGCAGCACAAAATGCGAGGGGTCATACAGCAGGCATGCCCGCTTGTGCTGGTTTACTTTATCGAGAAACATTTCATAAGTAATGCCATCGTGCAGGTCTTCACCCGGATGAATTTCATAACAGAGGTCGATACCGCATTCCTCATACACGTCCAATATGGGTTCCCATCGTTTGGCCAATTCTGAAAAGGCAGTTTCCACTATGCCGGCCGGGCGCTGCGGCCAGGGGTAAACCATCGGCCATAACAATGCCCCGCTAAAAGTAACGGAGGCATCCAAACCGAGGTTCTGCGATGCTTTGGCCGCATATTTTAGCTGCTGCACTGCCCATTTTTGCCGCTCCTTTGGATTTCCGCGCAGGTTTTCGGGCGCAAAACCGTCAAAAAGCGTATCGTAAGCAGGGTTTACGGCTACCAACTGGCCCTGCAAATGGGTGGAAAGTTCCGCTATTTCAATCCCACAGGCGTTGACGCGGCCTTTTAATTCATCGGCATAGGTCTTGCTTTCCGCGGCTTTTTGCAGGTCAATAAATCGCGCATCAAGGGTAGGCAACTGCACACCTTTATAGCCAAGTGATTTGGCCCAGTTGCAAATAGATTCTAAACTATTAAAAGGCGCATCATTGCCAATAAATTGGGCTATAAAAATCGCCGGTCCTTTTATTGTCTTCATATTTGGTTCATTGTAAAGAGCTAAAAGCTAAAAGCTAAAAGCACAAAGCTAAAAGCTTAAGGCGCAAAGCTGAAATATTGATGGTCAAAAGCTTTATTTCAATTTATGTGAAATTAATTAATCGACTCATTATAAATATATCCCTGTTAGACAACTCTATCAATAGCTATAATAAACGCTTTTCGTTGACTCACCCCGGCATAGCTTAGCTCCCAGACTCTCTCTATCGCAGCCGACAAAGAGGGTAAAAAGTGATATTTTCTCAGATAAGGGAAATTAAATTCCAAACACAATTCCTACTTTCCCTAATCTGCACATCCGCATATTTGCACATCTACACAACGTAGTCCGTCCACTTCTCCGTGCTTTTGCTTGAGTTTACGACGTTTTCAATGAACGCCATGCCTCTTATCCCCTCGTTTATTCCCGGGTTATCCAGCCACTCGGGTTTTGGTTCTTCATTGTTCAGTTTTGCCTGCAGTGTAAGGGCAAAATTACGGTACAGGTTACCGAAAGCTTCGAGGTAGCCCTCGGGATGGCCGCCCGGGGTACGGGTGTTGTGAACAGCAAAGCTCGATTCGATGTTGCCATAATTACTGCCCGCACGCATTGTTTGAGCGGGTTTGTCGAGCCATCTTAAAATAAGGGTATTGGGTTCCTGCTGCGCCCATTCGAGGCCCCCATTCTCGCCGTAAATTTTAATTTTCAGTGCATTTTCTTCTCCGGCAGCTACCTGGCTTGCCGAAAGTGTTCCGGTTGCGCCGTTGTCAAAACGCAATAATACAGCGCCGTCGTCGTCCAATAAGCGCCCTTCAACCACTACATTCAGCGAGGCGCAGAGCTGCGTAATTTTGAGGCCCGAAATATACTCGGCCAGGTGTGCGGCATGTGTGCCGATATCGCCCATACACCCGCTTTTACCAGATTTTGACGGGTCGGTACGCCAGGCGGCCTGGGCGTTGCCTTCGCGTTCGGAAAGCTTACTGAGCCATCCCTGGTGATATTCTACATATATCTTCCTGATTTTTCCGAAATGGCCGGCTTTCACAAGCGCCTTTGCTTCTTTAACCATTGGGTAACCCGCATAGGTATGGGTAAGCAGTAATAGCAGGCCGGTTTCATCAAGCTTTTTCCTGAGTTGTTTGGCCTCATCAAGTGTAAACGTTATCGGCTTTTCGATAACGACGTTAAAACCATGTTCAAGCGCCATTACCGCAGGGGCAAAGTGGGCAAAATTGGGCGTCACTATGGTGACGAAATCCATCCGCTTATCCGCAGGCAGTTTGGCCTCGGCCTTGAACATTTCTTCGTAGCTGGTGTAGGTGCGGTCTTTCGGAAGGTAAAGCATCTCGCCGCTTTGAATTGCCACGTCAGGATGCATACTTAGCGCCCCGCAAACCAGTTCTATCTGGCCGTCCATATTCGCGGCTATACGGTGTATCGCGCCTATGAAAGCGTCTTTTCCACCGCCAATCATGCCCATGCGGAGTTTTCTGTGAGCCATATTTTTTATAATTTGAAGCGTTTGAAATTTAAGCAAGAGCATAGAGCCGAAAGCATAAAGCTGAAATATCGATATTCAATGGGTATCTTGCAATTTATGTGGAATCAGTTAACAGACTTAATATAAATTTGAAAACTTGTCCGGTGTACTCCTTCGTAAAGAAGATGCGCTAATTTGAAAATTATTCCTGAAAAATCAGTTTCAAATTTTCAAATTGGATTAATCATCCACGGCCCAGGCCTTGTCGCCTTTTTTGTAGGACATACAGCCATCATAATGGCCCGGCGTTTCTATATACCGTAAAGCCTTGGTAGCGCCGACTTCAGATGTGAAATAACCTAACATGGTCAACTCTTTCATCATCCTGAAATAATGGTTTGGCTGATCAGGTTCTTCATAAGCAGGATCGTCCTTATGCTTGAGCATATCGGCATCGATCTTTTTGTACAATTGCTTATAATATTCCTGCTGCTCCTTGTCGAGGGCGATAAAAATATCCGTGCGCTGTTGCGCATTCAGATCGGCAAAGTTGTTCCCGTACTTGCTTTTCCCGGCATCATTGATTTTACCAATGCCTTCAATAAATGTTTTTTGATCGGCAGGGGTATAGCAATCGCGAACCATCACGGCCAAAAACGGCCCAATATTAGCTGCCTTTGCGCCTGGTGAAGCGGCAGTGTCGGGCAAGATGGTATCGGCTATTTCGTTTAAAAGAGCGGTGTTTTCGGTTGTAAACAGGTCGTCCACATTCGATGCGCCATTGGGCCGGCATCCAGAAAGCAGAAATTCGGCACCGATTACGGCACCTCCCATGATCAGGGCAACCCTGCTTATTGCGGTTCTTCGGTCCATTGGTTGTTATATTAGTCCGGAAGTCCGGAAGTCCGAAATTTGGAAGCCCGAAAGTCAGCTAAGTCCGAAAATAACTAGGACTGACCTTTCAGTAAAAATAATTTAAGTTAAATAGAGAAGGGT
>Ga0206864_1071_pt1 | contig 34727 bp, 31 predicted proteins | sample Alteio_BWOrgCont_42_FD_152632 | JGI IMG/M metagenome (GOLD analysis project Ga0206864, IMG submission 152632) | Enriched cells from forest soil in Barre Woods Harvard Forest LTER site, Petersham, Massachusetts, United States -... | ecosystem: Environmental > Terrestrial > Soil > Temperate forest >...
CCCAAGAAACTACTGAATCGCCGGGATAACCACCGAAGCGCCATTCGTAGCTTACCTTTTTGAATGGTTCGACTTCGCGGATCTTCCAGATGTGTACAAAAAGTTTGTCGTTATGACCAACATCAAATCGGGTCTCGAAACCCACTTCCGGCTCAAATTCCTCCAGCGAAGGAAAATACCATTGCCGCATCTTTTCGACATCAGTTATGGCTTCCCATACGGTTTCAACGGGAGCATGGCAGGTGCGCTCCACTACGATCGGTTCATTTTTCATTTTTTCGAGGTTTTATTGGTGAGTTCTTATTTGCTTCCGCTTCCTTCTCCAAAAATTCGCCGAGGGCATCCAGTTTGGAATTCCACAACACCCGGTATTTTTCAATATACCCTGCCACTTCTCTAAATTTTCCAAGGTTTGCCGTACAATAATGCTCCCTCCCCTGCCGGCTAATGGTAACCAATCCACATTGCGTGAGAATTTTAATTTGTTTTGAAATTGCAGGCCTGCTGATGCTGAAATTATCTGCTATGGCGTTCAAATTCTGGGGATTTCGCGCCAGCAAATCGATTATTTCCCTTCTGGTGGGATCGGCTATCGCCTGGAAAACGTCTCTTCTCATCTAAAATATTTTATCAGTAACCGAACGGTTACAAACATATGTATAACCATTCGGTTACGCAAGTTCTTTGGCGATTAGTTTATTTGGTTGGATTGGGTCGACTGAGTTGAGGAGAGTTTACCCTGGGGTTGCTATTTTTCAGAAGGGTTTTTCTTGCCTGCCAGCAGTTTTTCGGGGAGCTTGGATAAACGTTCGTTTTTGGTTTTCTCCTGTTTGGCGGAAAGTATCCAAACAACATACTCCTTTTTATTTGTAAAGGACAAGGACTGAAAGAAATTGAGAGCGGCCGTTGATGGAGCGAGCACGGCCTGCATGTCAGGTGGCAGGTTTATCTCCCTTTTTTCAAGATCGATAAAGGCTGAATGTTCATTCTTTTTTATTTCTTCGTTGCAAAACTCCGAGACTTTGGTCTGCCCCTCTTGTTTTAAGCGGATAGCCGTCCAGGTTGCATCAATCCCGATGGAAGTGACAGGCCTCAGGTTATATTTTTCACGTTCGGTCCAGCTGCCTGGCATATTGAGGTCAGATTCAATGGACGAAGTCTTTTTGGGATAAATGACCCATAGCACGGTACCAGCCGTAAGCAAATTTGAAACATGTTTTAAACCATCCTTCAATTCCGTACTATTTTTCACAAACAACTGCATCCCGTCAAAATTCCCTTCGGGAACAAAGACAGTTTGAGTTCCTTCAGGCAGCGGCTCAAGATTGGCCAGGTAACCCGCAGGCGCATTATAAAGCAGCCAGCGCTTGCCGGGCTTCATTTGCAGTTTTTTGGTTAAATCATTCATTTGCAAGTCAATTTAACACTTCTATATAACAAAACTGTTAAAAGTTTTACCGCGGAGAACACAGAGAAGGCGCAGAGACCACAGAGCCTTTATAGTTTATCAATTTTTTCTAAGTGCTCTTTGTGCATTCTTTGCGGTCTCCGTGGTTAAAATTAAATTGATTTTATAACAGTTGTTTTTACCGAACCATCAGTCCCTAATTTTAGACTACCTGTAATTAAATCAACCAAAGTTCCGTAATATGTTTATCCACATGGTATTAACAAAAATAGGCGATTTGCTATATTTAAAAAGAATAAAATTGTACAATACGGCACTGATACATCATAACGCAGACAACGAATTTAACGCTATGACCTATAACGATGTGGACAAACGTAAAAAAGCGTTCATTTTCGAGCTGGACAATGTACTGTACCCCGAAAAAGATTACCTGTTCCAGGTGTACTATCTTTTCGCCGGTTTACTGGAATATACGAAACTGATCGACGCCGGAAAAATAACCGACCTGATGATCAGTGCGTATAACGAAGAAGGAAAGGCACGTGTATTTGACAGACTAAAAAAGGAATTGAACGTCGATGAAAAATATCGTAAAAATCTCGACGATCTGCTGCTCACGGCCCGGTTACCTTTGAAGTTGCTGCTATACAAAAAAATGTTAAATTTACTCCAGGAAATTGTGGTCGACCGGAAAAAGGTATTTATAGTTACCAACGGGGACCCGGTGCAACAGTTAAATAAAATAAAGCAGGTAGAATGGCATGGCCTGGAAAACTACCTGGTGGCTTACTTTGCCGAAGGAACGATGGCAAAACCGGAGCCGGATGTTATCCATACGCTATTAAAAGAACACGATCTGCTGAGGAAGGATGTTTTGATGATAGAAAATTCCGAAGAAGACAGGCTCTGCGCCGAAGTATGCGGGATTGATTGCATAAATGCCGGCGAATTTCTTGATACAACACAATTGTAATAATTTCGTTACAAGCTATTGAATACCCCTAATAAAAGATAAATGAAAAAAATATTTTACTTAGCCCTTGCTGTAATACCGGTTGGTTTTATTTCTTCCTGCAGCAAACACAATAGCGATAATGGCCCCACCGGACCATCCAAGGTCGGTACAACGCTCCAGTTAATACAGGACTCTATTTTTGTTTACGCCGCCGAAGACTATTTATGGTTTAACCAGCTGCCCAGTTATGGCGCCTTCCAGCCACGGTCGTTCACCAATCCTACTGCGCTAACAGCATTGAGCGATGAAATGAATGCCCTGTCTCAATATGCCACTAACCCCGCAACCGGCGGACCTTATGAATACTCAATTTTAGATCCCGGTACGGCAAAATATTCGTTTATTGACGACGGAACAGAAACGGCTGCACTAAATGGTGTAAAAGGCGACTTTGGCTTTGATGTTCAGTATAATACGGCAACCGATTTGCGGATTGAATACGTGTACGCCGGCTCGCCGGCCGGCCTGGCAGGCGTACAGCGAAGCGATGAAATAACCAGCATTAATGGCAATACCAACATTTCATATGATGGGCCGGGTTATGGGAACAGCACTAATTTAGACTTTGTAAGCAATGCTATCTATGAAAGCAGCGCCATTACACTGAATATGACAAGGACCGACGGAACCACTTATTCAGTTAATTTAACAACAGCCAGCTATAACGTAAACCCGGTGTTAAAAGACACCATTATAACCACCAGCAATAACCACGTGGTTGGGTATATTGTATTCAACAGCTTTGTTTCGGATGCTGTTGCCGACCCGATTTTGGATCCCATATTCGCCAACTTCGCCGCGCAGGGCGTCACCGATGTAGTTGTGGACCTGCGCTATAATGGCGGGGGCTATGTTGCAACAGCTGAGCACCTGGATGACCTGATCGTACCCGCAGCAAAAAGCGGCACATTGATGTATAACACGTATTATAACAGCAACTTAGTTAGCGGAAAAGACCCGCTGCTTGGCAATCAATGGCGTTCGGGTAGTCCCGATTATAACTACGGGCAGCTGAATTACAGCGTTGCAGCCAACGCGACAAACTTCACCAAGGCTGGCTCCCTGGCCGTTCCCCGTGTATTCTTTATCATGACCGGGCAAACCGCATCGGCAAGTGAGCTAACCATCAATAATTTACGGCCTGAAATGGACGTTGAATTTATTGGAGAAATCAGTTATGGAAAGCCTGTGGGATTTTTTGACATCGATATAAACAAATACATCATGTACACGCCGGAATTCTCTGTCGAAAATTCCGCGGGCCAGGGAGGCTATTATCAGGGATTTAACCCCGGCGCAACGGGTTACCCTGGTTACTTTGCCTATGACGACCTTTCCAAAAATTGGGGCGACCCGACCGAGGGGTTGTTTGCGGCAGCATTATCAGATGTCACTACCGGCACTTATTCGGTTCCAAATAAAGTGATTCAAAGCCTGTCGGCAAGCGAAAGATCGTTTAAGCTATTGGCCTCGAACCCCAAAATGTTCAGCCTGAACAAACACAAATTTATCGGCATGATTGGTGATAAAAAGACTGCAAAACTTGTTAGGAAGAAGTGAGATTTGAGATGTAAGATATGAGTGGGTTCATAGTTCATAGATCGTAGCCGGAGAGCCAGATGGGCATGCGGACGCTCCTTCGCTGAAGCTACGGCGGTTGACTTAAGTTACGGCTCGCGAAGTGTTTGATTTTTTTGCCTGAAAACTTGTTATTTACGGCATCCGGATCAAATATTTAATATGTCAAAGAACTAATTATCAGCTATCTACAGCGATTTTTTGGAGAAATGCAGGCTATTATCGCATGTGAATGCCGTGTGATTTCTGTATAATTTCGTGTGATTGCTGTGTGATTTTCATGTGAACGGTGTGTGAATTCCGTGTGATTTTATTTTTTGCCTCGTCCTGAAATAGGTTTACACTTGAGTTTGTTATTCCTGTTTTTTGTTTACTGACATTTTGTTAGTCCTGTTATTTGTTTACAGACATTTTTTTCAGCGGCATTCGGTAGGGCTGCGCTGTTTTATAGTGATTACTGGTGGCTCCCGTACATGGCCGATTATTTTTATTGTACGGTTGATGCCAGTTTAATGCTATGTTTTTGCTGAATTGTTGGACATTATTGCGACCTAATACGATGTTAATGCTGTTTTTTTTGCGGGATTATTGTGCCCCCCAGCCCTCCATGGGAGTCCTTCGGACCCTAAAGGGGGAGAGCGTTGGCTCTGAAATTTGGGCATGCTTTCTAATCCTGGCGTCAATCGTTTTCTCCCATTCGTCTTTATTTGCCCAAATGACTGATTTTTAGCTATTCAAAGAACGATTATTTGCCGGGCCTCCGCGCCAGCATCTTGCGAACATTATTGAATTGCCCTGAATTTTCGCCCCAGCCCTCCGTAGTCCTTCGGACCCGCTGGCCAGCCGGGGTGCAGGGATTGGGCTATTCGTGCGGATTTCGGATGTCGCAAGCCATCGCCGCGTATTGTTTACTAATTCAGTTTTCTGCAATCCGGCGTAAATATGTTTTGTTTTAATGATGAAAACAAATTGGGTTTTCGTAAGGGTACAGTAACTGTAACGAGACGTTACTCGTAGTGTTACGAGACGAAAATTTGTTTGGGGAAGATATGAGATTTGAGATTTGAGATTTGAGATCAGATCATAGCTTGTGGCCGAAAGCGGGCATGAGTGGCAGTGGCAATTGCGGTAACAGCGGCGATGTTGGTTCTAATAGTGCAACGCAGGGTCCTCTTCGAGGACGGGAAGACGTCCTTTGCTTTTTTCGTTAATCCACCAGTTCCCGGAGGTCCACCGGTACCACGCGCGAAATTCCCTGCTCCACCATGGTTACGCCATAAATAATATCCGTGCTGGCAATCGTACGTTTGTTGTGGGAGATAATAATAAATTGGGATTCGGAAGAAAATTTGCGGATGATATTATTGAATTTATCGATGTTGGTATCATCAAGCGGTGCGTCCACCTCGTCGAAAATACAGAACGGAGCAGGTTTTAACAAATAGAGCGAAAACAGGATGGCAGTTGCGGTTAGCGTTTTTTCACCGCCTGACAATTGGTTGATAGATAGCGGCCGCTTTCCCTTGGGCTTGGCTATGATGTCAATATCCGACTCCAATGGATGCTCCGGATCGGCGAGGATAAGATCGCAGGAGTCCTCCTCATTAAACAATGACCTGAACACGCGGATAAAGTTCTCCCGGACTGCAAGGAACGAGGACATGAATTTTTCTCTCGCTGTATCATCGATTTCCTGGATGGTGGCCAGCAACGAAGCTTTGGCATCGCTCAGGTCTTTCTTTTGCGCCTGGATAAAGCTGTAGCGTTCATTCATCTCGTTATAAGCTTCAACCGCCATTGGGTTTATGGCCCCGAAGTCGTCCAATTGCTTCTTCAGCTTTTCAGTTTTTTCGCGTATTTCCTGTTCGTTCTCCTCACCATCGGTACCACCTTCGGGGAGTTCGTTGATATCCACATTAAATTCAACCGACAAGCGTTCTTTCAGGGCGTTCAACTCAATTTTCAAATTGTTGCGCTCGTCCTTTAGCTCGTTTTCGATCAGCTCCGCATTATCCTTTTTACGGCGAAGGGCTGTAATCTCATTTTCCGTTTCAGATATTTTTCCGCGCCATTCGTAATATTCCTGTTCCGCCTGCTGTGTGGCCTTTTCCAACTCATCCTTCTGCACATACATCCCGATCAAATCATCGTCTGAATTGTCGGCCTGCTGCAAATTTTCCTGGATCGCCAGCTTCACCTTTTCCAGCTCCCCATTGTTTTGTTTTATCCGGCTCTCGAGGCTTTCCTGCTGCGCCTCGCGATAATCGAGGTCCTTAACCAAACCCGACACCTTGTTCTGCTGCTGATGAAACCTTATGTTTTCCTGGTTATAGGCATTCGACTGTACCGAAACATATTCATTTAGCTCGTTAAAAGCACCCTGTTTATCGATCAGCAAATCATTTTGCGTTTGTTTTTGCGCCTTCAAATCTTCCAGCTGCGGTTTAAGCATCAACTCCTCGGCTTTCAGGCTTTCAACTTTCCGGGCGATGTCTTCCTTGCGGTTCAGGCTATTCTCAATAAATTCCTGGTATTGTTCCTGCCTGGCTTTTACCGTTACCAGCTCGGTGTTAAGCAAGTTTAGTTCATGCCCTGCCTGTTTTATTTCGGCCGCTTTTCCCGAAGCTTTGAGAGATGAAAGCATTTGCTGCAATTCGTCGAAACGTACTTTGAAGCCGGTCAGCTCTATATCGATCAGCTTGATCACCTTTAATAGCGCCTCAAGATTTTTAGCCCGGCCGATACGCTTCCCTTCGAACAAACCGACCGACCCACCGGCCATGGTGTACCTTGACTTATTGAATTTGCCGCTTTTGCCGATCAGGACCAGGCCGGAAGGTAAATCAGCATTATTGAGTGCGGCTTCGGTACCATCATCCACGAGGTACACATTTTTTAGTAAATGATCGCACAAGGGCTGGTAACGTTTGTCCACCTCGACCACATTCAGGGCAGGGGTTGCGCCGGCTAAACCATCCGGGGCGGGAATAGATTTCGTTGCGGCCTCATTAAGCGCTTCGCCGTCAGGGCCGGGAGCAGCATGATCGCGAAAACTGTTTAATACAAAAAACTGGGCCCTGCCCTGGGTTGCATTGCCGAGCAGGTTAATGCCTTTTATCGCATCGTTAAAGCTATCCACCACGTAATGGTTCATTACCGGTTCGAGATAATTCTCGATAGCCACGCGGAACTCCTCGCGGCAAAACAAAATATCGCTGAACAAAAGCGCGTTTTTTGACCAATCGGTGTTCTTCTTCAAAAAACGGATCGACTCCGGAAAACCTTCAAGGTTATCGACCATGCTTTTGGTCAGGTTGTACTCGTTTTGTTTGGCATCCAGCTTCCTGCCTTCACGAATGATACCTTCCTGGAGCGAGCTCATTTCAGCCTCAACAGCTTTTATTTGCTGCTGCAAGTTATTTTCAAATTCAACTAACTCGTTATAGGCTGCTTCAGAATTGCCAACCCTTACTTCCAAATTGGCAACCACTTCGTTAAAATGCGACAACTCGGCTTCCTTGTTGGTAGCATCTTGGGTATTTCGCTGGCCTTCCTGCTCCAGCGCCTGCTGCTGTATTTTCAGGATCTCCAGGTCCTTTTCGGCTTTGTACACCTGGTTTTGCAGGCGCGAATTGATATTGGTAAGCTCGTTGACCTCGTTGCGGGAAGCCGTTTGACTTTCGCGCAATTCATCAACGGCTTCTTTCAGGTCGGCAACACGTGCTTTAACGCTCAGCAGGTTGTCGTCCTCCTGCACCTTTTCTTCCGTCAGCCTTTTGATATTGTACAAAACATGGTTCAGCTGACTTTTATCGTGCTCCAACTCGTCCATTAAACGGGCTTCCTTATCCTGCTGAAATTTTAACTGCTCGTTTTTTAGCTTCTTTTCGCTTTCGTATGCCCTTATTTTGGCAACGTACTCATTGGTCGCTTTTTGCTGTGTGGAGAGATTCTTTTCCCTGGTGAGGCTATCGAGTTTCTGCTGCTGCAAAAATGCTTCGAGGCTATCAATATTGGCTACAATACCCGACTTTTCGAGCTTGTGAATTTGTTCCTTCTCCTCTATCCTACCCAATGAGGAACTAAAGGATGCAATCCGGAACGAAGCCAATACAACGCTGAGCGATTTATACTGCTCTTTGAGGCGGTAATAGCGCTCCGTCTTTTTTGCCTGGTTTTCGAGGGTCTTAAGGTTTTTTTCTATCTCGAAAAGCAAATCCTCCACTCTTTCCAGGTCGACCTCAGTGTCTTTCAGCTTGCTGAAGGTTTGCTTTTTGCGCAATTTATATTTGGAAATGCCAGATGCTTCTTCAAACAAATTGCGACGTGAACCTTCCTTATTGGTGATGATCTCATCGATCATCTTCAGCTCAATGATCGAATAGGAGTCAGGCCCTATCCCGGTATCAAGGAACAGATCGGTAATATCTTTAAGCCGGCATTGTACGTCATTGAGGCGGTATTCACTTTCGCCCGTGCGGAAAAGCCTGCGGGTAAGCGTTACCTGCGAAAAATCAGTGGGAAGAATGTTTTTTGTGTTGTCGAAGCTTAGCGATACTTCGGCCAGGTTGGCAGCCTTGCGACTTTTGCTGCCATTAAAGATCACGTTGTCCATCTTTTCAGATCGCAGCATCCGTGTGCTTTGTTCGCCCAGCACCCACCGGATCGCATCAACCACATTGGATTTGCCGCAGCCATTCGGACCAACGATGGCGGTTATACCCTCGTTAAAATTAATAGTGATCTTATCGCCAAAACTCTTAAACCCCTTAATTTCTAATTTGGTGAGCTGCATTTATCTTTATCCCTGGCTTATCTTTTCAAACCATCAAATTAATCATAAAAAATTTAATTTTTATTAACATTCGTGTGTTGGGATTAGAGATTAGTTGATTAGAGGTTAGAGATTAGTCCGAAAGTCTGGAAGTCCGAATCCCGATAGCTATCGGGACCGAAAGACGCTGCGGCTGACGTTTCGGCTAAAACAACTCTTAGAAGTACATTTTAACCGCAGAGAGCGCCAAGAATGCGCAGAGAACGCTAAAAAAAGCGGCAAACTATTAAGGCTCTGTGGCCTCTGCGGCTTCTCTGTGTTCTCTGTGTTCTGTGGTAAAACTTTTAACAGCTTTGTTATGTGGAAGCGTTAGTTAGAGGGATGGAAAAATTTAAAAAGATGGGTTCAATTTGAATTGCAAAACAATTTCTATATTTCCTTGCTTTGATCTTCAACCTATAAAAAGCAAATAGACATGAAAATAGTGGTATTTGGCGCAACCGGCAGGATCGGGAGTCGCATAGTTACAGAAGCATTAAACCGGGGGCATGAAGTTACCGCAGCCGTCCGCCACCCGGAAAATTATACGGTTGAGGCGCCGCACCTCCGGGTTACCAAGGGCAATCTTTTTTTCGCGCAGGACGTGGAGTCGGCGGTGTTTGACCATGATGCCGTTGTAAGCGCGTTTAATTACAAGCCCGGTGTAAATCCGCCGTCGACAATTGTTGAAGTAGCAGTTCCGCTGTTAAATGGCTTAAAGCAGGCGGGGGTAAAAAAGCTATTGGTTATCGGCGGCGCAGGCAGTTTGGAAGTGAGCCCCGGCGTGCAATTAGTTGATACACCCGGCTTTCCTGAAGCCTATAAAGCCGGGGCGCTGGCCCAACGTGATGCATTAAAAGTGTACCAGCAGGAAAAGGAAATCGAGTGGACGTATTTAAGCCCGGCGGCTGAAACCGCACCCGGCGAGCGCACCGGTAAATTCAGAACCGGCAAAGACCAGTTGATAAGCGACGCCGCAGGCAAAAGCTTTATATCGATGGAAGATTTGGCAGTTGCAGTCATAGATGAACTGGAAACGCCGATGCATGTGAGGGAAAGGTTTACGGTCGGCCCAACCCCCTAACCCCCTAAAGGGGGAATATAATTTTTACATTTACAAGCCATGCCATCCAAGGAATTGCGGGTCAGCATCCCGCATGATATTTACGGTATGCATTCCCGCCAATGCTATTCCCGCAAGCTGATAGCTCCCCCTTCAGGAGGCTGGGGGGTGGGGCTGGGGGGCGAGTGTTATCTCTCCTTTCAAATAAGTAACCGCTTTACCCGTTATCAACACCCTGTCGCCGTGAAGCTCGCACCACAACTCGCCTTTGCGGGCGGAAAGTTGGTAGGCGTGCAACTTGTTTTTTCCTAATTTTTCAGCCCAATAGGGAATCAGGTTGCAATGCGCTGAACCCGTTACCGGGTCTTCGGGGATACCGGCGCCGGGGGCGAAAAAACGGGAGATAAAGTCGGCTTTTTTGCCGCGGGCGGTAACAATTATGCCAACCGTGTCCATTTTTGAAAGTGCGAAGAAATCAGGGGATATGTCGTTCACATAATCTTCAGTTTCATAAACCACAAAATAGTCCCGTGATCTTAGTACTTCAACCGGTTGCTTTTCGCCCAACGCTTCTATAAGTCCAACCGGCGCTTCGATATGTATCGGCGGTCTTGAAGGAAAATCCATGCTGTATTTATCCCCATCCCGCTTCACCGATAGCTCGCCGGCCTTTACGGTTTCAAAATGTATTTCAGTGCCTGTATAGCCTAATTCAGTAAAAAGGATATGCGCGGAAGCAAGGGTGGCATGGCCGCACAGGTCGATCTCATATTCGGGGGTAAACCACCGCAACTTATAACCATTGTCGTTTTTTACAAAAAAGGCAGTTTCGGCCAGGTTGTTCTCCTTGGCAATATTTTGCATGGTTTCATCGGAAAGCCATTCTTCCAATGGACAAATCGCAGCCGGGTTGCCGCCAAAAAGCTTATCAGTAAAGGCATCAGCCTGGTAGATAGGGATCGTCATGATATTATTGTAAAAATAAAAGTAAACGTTAAAAGCCGAAAGCTTCGTCGACTATTTAGCGTCACGTCAACTGTCTCATACAATAAGCCACGAATCGGCTTTTATACTACTCTGACTCAAGACTTCAGACTTTCGGCTTAAGACTTTAGACTAAGGTCATCTTATAATGGACACGACACTATATAAATTCCGGCTGCTAATTTAATATAAATACTCATTCAATCCACAAAACCGAATTGCCGGTGTGAGGCTCATTTTGTTCCCATAATTTATTGCCGGGGTCTATGATCCACTCGCCATCTACCCGGAATTTATAAAGATATTTTCCCGGATCAAGGTGAAAGGATATCGTCCACTCTCCGTCTTTAAAGCTCATTGCATAACCGTCCGGCTGCCAGTTGTTAAACGTGCCACATAAGATAACTTTCTTTGCATTACCATGTGCCTTCAATTTAAAGGTATAATTCGGTTTAACCGCCAAAAACGACCATTCTTCACCGTCTTTAACCGAATAATGTGGGTTTGCAGGATCGCGGAGACGCTTGTCGTCTACCTCAAACCGGTAATCGTAATTGCCGGCGGGAAGAATTAGTGGTAAAACCCAGGCGATGCCTTTTTTTTGCAGTTGTAAATCGTCCGCATCAAAACCAACAAAATTGCCGGTTAGTTTAACACTTTTTGCATCCGGATAGCCTGTTAGTTTGAATACGACGCGGTCGCCTAAAAACAAAACCGAGTTGAGATAACTGTATTTATCGTCGCTATTATCTTTTTCCTTAATTTTTATCTTTAACCGATTGCCCGGATCGGTTATCCAGTTGCCGTCAACCATGAAACGGTAAAAATATTTTCCATCGGCAAGGTAAACAGGCAGTTGCCATTCACCTGCCGTCCGCTGCATCACCAATTGGTTAGGGTCCCAGTTATTGAAATCGCCGGCTGCCATCACCCGCTGCGCGGCCGAATAACCTGCGAGCTTAAAAATGAAATTATATTTAAAGTAAACCGAGTTTACGTTGCCTGCGCCGTCTTCCACGCGCTGCAGGTTGTTTGGGTCGGTCATCCACCGCCCGTCTGCAATATATTTATACTCGTAAGCTCCCGCGTCGAGCTTCAGGTCGAGTATCCAGCCGCCGTCCATTCTTTTCATCAGGCCCTTCAGCGTGCTCCATTCATTGAAGCTGCCTGACAGGAACACACGCTTAGCCCGGTCGTACCCCGGCAAAATAAAACGTGTTAAACCTGATGGAAGCTCATACACGGTAATTTTGGCATATTTATTCACCCCGAACCTAACCGGCGCGGGGTATCCGGGCTTGCCGTCAAGGCTTGGGATTGCCGTTGTTGTCTCAAAAGGCCTGTCTTTCCTATCGTAGTTCATAGCTGAGAGCAGCCTTTCAAATCGAATAGCATCGCTGTTCTTTGTCGCCAGTTGCCAGCCATCTTTGTAAATCGCGGCAAAATCATTCTTTTTCAGCCCGGCAGCGTGCGCATCACTGATACCAGCTACTGCAAGGATACTGTCAATCGCGGGTAAAGGAGACTTTAGATCAACATTAAGGACAAGGCGGTCACTGGCGATCACCAGCGAATTACGGTTTTGCGCAACCAGGTTTTTAATACTGCAGCAAAGCAATATCAAAAAAAGCCCTATGTAAGTAACGCGCCTCATGTTTACTGGTTAGTGTAAATGTACATTTCAAATTCTTTTTTCACGAAGTTGATGGTGAATATGCCGCGCGCAAAAAAATCGTATCCCAAAACACCGTCTATCGATGAGCCGTAAACCCTGCCCATTTTGTCGAGATCCGCTATCAATACACGATTTTGCATAAACATACGGTCGCCAATGCGCAAATGATCAAACCGGGCATAAATTACTTCAAACGTTGAACCGCCAACCCCTGTAAGTTTCGAGCGGCTGATAACGGGCATGTCTTCACCGATTTTTTTCGACATCCTGTATTCTAAAAGATTGGTTTCGGCGCCGGTGTCAAATGCAAACCAAAGGGGATGATCGTTTACACTCCCCTTCATAAAAATTACGTCGTTTGTGTACCTGAAAGTGCTTACCATAAACCGGTCGTGAAAAATCCGTTCTGTTTCGGGGATCTCGCCGTTCTGATCCAGTTTCTGGATGTAGAGTACGCTGCGAAAAAGATCGACTGTTATGGCAAATTTGGAAAAAAGGCGGGTGCCCAGCAAACCCAGCACTTTTATACCGCGCCCGTTTTCGATGGCCGACAAGTCGGTTACATCTGCCGTAAGGCGGCTGTATTGCAGATCGAGAATCCTGAAATTATGCACTACGGTACTAAAGGCAGCGCCTGCCCGCCCGTTTATACCACCAGCCTCCTCGTCGTCTATTTTTGGCGCATCCCTGAAATAGGTTTCATTTAAAACCAGGTAGGGGGCGCCGGTGTCCAATACAAAATTACCTTCGAGGGAGTCGACCGTAGCTTCGACGATGATTAAATTGCCTGCTCTTTTTATGGGTACAACCAGTGTTTTAAAGTCGGCAAAGGGCGGCGGATCCGGGTCCACCCAGGCGTTTTTGAAAGAGATATTGCCTGTCATTATTCTTTTATGTGCAGATGCGGCGCAACAGCAGGCAATAAAAAACAATAACAGGCAGAGCTTTTTCACCAAGGGGCTTTTGCCTGATAAGACCCGGCTATTGACGGCTGCGTTGCAGTTTTTGCAACATTTAACAAAACCCGATCAGCTTATCCCGCTTAGGTAACGATAGGTAACCAAATCTTCCACATCGTGCACGGGTTTGGTACAGCCATTTTCTAAAATGATTATCCTATCAGCTACGTCAAGCACATTATAATACTGGTGATCGGTAACAATAATTCCCTTTCTTTTGGCGCACGCTTTTATAATCGGTTTAAAAAACTCGGTTTGCACAGGTGAAATATGGGTGAATGGCTCGTCCAGCAGGATAAAATCAGCACGGTTATAAACAACCATCAGTGTTTCCAGCATGCGCAATTCGCCGCCTGAAAGCTCGCCGGCCGTTTTGTGGTGATGCTTTTGATAAACCGGCTGGGTAGTAAACTCATCCCAAAATGTTGCGTCAACCAGCATCCGGGCCAGGCTGCTGATCCTGATCCCATGCGGCAGGTAATTGTGCTGGGGCAGGTAGGCAATGCTGCCATTTGAGTAACCGTTATAAATATATACATCATCGATGCTTACGTAACGGTAGGATGGTTTGAGCGAACCAAATATGATCTTCAGCAATGATGATTTCCCGGAACCATTACGCCCCAGCAAGCCAACGACCTCACCAAGGCTGCACCGTAGGGCCACATCCTGCAAAATCTTTTGGTCATTAAACGAAAGTTGGACACTATCTACTTTTAAAATGCGCGATTGCATAAATGATTAGTGAAATGAGCAGGTAAGCAAACACGAAATTGATAATATCTTTTAAAAAAGCCTGTAGCACAATGCGGCGCATCCTGTAACCGGCATTGCGAAAATAGAAGTAGCTTTCCTTAGCGGAATAACCCTGCAAAACCGCAGCTGAAATAAAGCCGCTGATCTTTGCCCAAAACAAAATGATCAGGTTTAAGTCTCCAAATCCATAAAGCGCAAATGCTATCCAAACAATTGTAAAGGCAATATTATAAACCAACAGGATGCGGTAATATTGAAAGGTAAGGATGGCGGTCCGTTTCAAGTTTAATTGCGATAATCTATCAAACAGAATTCTAAGCGAATTATTGTTGGGTTAAAGACCTATAAAATAAAAGGCTCAAATTGGTTCTGATAGAACCGATAAGTCGCAGAAAATCAACGTCGACCAATTTTCGTAAGCTTACTCGTAGTGTTACGAGACGTTACACGTAGTGTACCATTAGCAAAACCCGATTTGTCACTTCAATAAAAACGCGGCATCTTTAAACTGGATTTAGAGTTGGCCGCTGACAATGAGTTGGATGGAAGATAGACAGCCTTCAAACGCACGGACCCACATGAACAGTCGGTAGGTAACACATCCCTCTTGTCATCGGAATTCTTGCAAATCCGCCAAAAGCTGTAAAGTTTCGGTGTACTTGTGGTATGCCTGGCTTAAACGATGTTCTTTAAATGTTTTGAAAATCAGCATGTTATAACAGTCAAGCAAACGCATGCAAAAGGTGCATATTATCGGGCAATCACAATAAACTCTGTGAACTCATAGGCAAATCATAATAAAATCACAACGAATACACAATTAATACACAATAAAATCACAGCACAATCATAACAAAAGACAGGGATTAGGCCCTGCTTTTCCCCAAAATATAGCTGTAGATAGCTGACAATTAGTTCTTTGACATATTAAATATTCATCCCGGACCTCATCGTGTTTGGCTGTAGAGACGCTACATATCCCTCGGCGGCCGTAGCCTATTTCAACCGCTGTAGCCTCGGCGAAGCACGTAGCGAAGGCGGCTAACTCAAGTGTATACCTATTTTGTATACGTATTTCATGATGAGGCACATCCCAAAAAAGCCACCATCAAACACAAGCAATCCACCATCAACCACAAGCAATCCACCATCAACCACAAGCAATCCACTATCAACCACAAGCAAACCACCATCAGCCACCATTAAAAACACCTTGATTTGATTTAAAAAATATATATAAATAGCTGATAATTAAATATTTGAAATTACAATGTTGGTAACTTCCATGAATTTCGGTAAAAAAATGAAAAAATAAATACTTTTCGGGCGACCGCCATCACTCAAAAACGGCGAAAATAAAAAGGCCCTCGGTTTTTACATGAGGGCCTGATTAAATTTGTTTACCGCCGATGTTGGTGTTATCACCAACATCTTGCACTCCCAGCGTCTATTCCATCAAACCACTACATAGTTCGCCCGGGCCCATCGCACATGCATCGAGGGCTTCTGTTGTGGCATTGGGCTTATCGGATAGTTGATAACACCGGTTTTGTTGGTGATAACACCAACAAAGGCAAAAAAAAATAGACGATTTACCGCCGATGTTGGTGTTATCACCAACATCTTGCACTCCAGCGTCTATTCCATCAAACCACTACATAGTTCGCCCGGGCCACCGCACATGCATCGAGGGCTTCTGCTGTGGCATGGGGCTTATCGGACAGTTGATAACACCGGTTTTGTTGGTGATAACACCAACAAAGGCAAAAGAAGTTAAATAAAAAAGGCCCCCAGTTTTAAACCGACGGCCGTTTCGCAATTTGTTTTTTTGATGAATTATCCCAGGTAGGATTTCAATATTTTACTTCTTGAAGTATGACGCAACCTTTGCAGAGCCTTGTCTTTTATCTGCCTTACGCGCTCACGGGTAAGATTGAATTTTTCACCAATTTCCTCAAGTGAAAGCGGGTGATTGGTACCTAAGCCAAAAAACAATACGATGATCTCGCGTTCGCGCTCGGTCAACGTGGAGAGGGAACGTTTGATTTCTTCTGACAACGACTCATTGATCAGGATGGAATCCGTATTCGGCTCCTGGTTTTCGAGTACGTCCAGCAAGGTGTTTTCTTCACCCTGTACAAACGGCGCATCCATCGAAACATGGCGGCCTGAATTGCTAAGGGTATCGGATATTTTGTCGACGGTAGTTTCCAGCATATCGGCCAGTTCTTCCGGCGAAGGCTCACGCTCAAATTCCTGCTCCAGTTTCGAGAATGCCTTGCTGATCTTGCTCAATGAACCAACCTGGTTCAAAGGCAAACGAACGATACGGGATTGTTCAGCAATAGCCTGCAAAATAGACTGGCGTATCCACCAAACGGCGTACGAAATAAATTTAAAGCCCTTGGTTTCGTCAAAGCGTTTTGCAGCTTTGATCAAGCCCAGGTTTCCTTCGTTAATCAGGTCGCCAAGGGTAAGCCCCTGGTTTTGATATTGTTTGGCTACAGACACAACGAAGCGTAAATTTGTTTTGGTTAAACGCTCGAGTGCAGCCTGGTCGCCTTCACGTATTTTTTGCGCTAATATTACTTCTTCTTCAGCTGTTATCAGGTCCACTTTACCAATTTCGTGAAGGTATTTGTCGAGGGACTGTGACTCACGGTTGGTTATGGATTGGGTTATTTTGAGTTGTCTCATTTATGTATTAACCTCGATTCTTAGTTTTAGAAATGAACGTGCAAAGGTAGGAAATTGTTGTCGGAATTTTTTGCTTACTTTTAAATAAATAAATCTTTACATTTTGTTGATTTCGTGCACATTATTGCACGGTTTTTGTGGGGTGGCATGCATCTTCCCGTATAACGTAAAGGTTGATAATCTTCCTAAAATTGGATTCCATTCACAATTTTTTCACTAAACTAAGCTATCTTATCAAATCAACCAAACACAAAATGCAACTAAAAATAAATTACGGATTGATACACATGTTGGGACAAGGCTAATTATGAATGTTCGGTGAGTATGTCGCGCAAAAGTTCTTTTCCTACGCTTTTTGTAGTGATATATTGAAAAGCTCCGGCCAATAAAAAGAATATCCCAAAGAATGATATATCGGAATAATCACCGTCAGTAATCAACACGGTCATAAACCCTATGATGATGAGTAACGGGTACAAAACATTAATGTAGTAATTTAAAACAACAATCGCGCCTTGTGCGGTTTTTGCAATTTCAAAATCCCCTCCATCTAATAAGAAAGGGGCCTGAAAATTCCAAACTAACCTAAATGGGTTCCATCGAAATGTTATGGTATTATCTGTGACCGCACGAATTTGATACTTCTTGTTTTCTAATTTTGTAAGTATTTTATCTATTATAGTGGGCGTATCAAAACTTGTTGTTTGCGAGATTTGAAATTTCAATTTGAAATTCGGAAGTTTCATGAGGTTTACCAAATGTAAAGAATGCGGGGGCGATAGTTTTGATTTTATCGCCCCTAAAGATCATTTAATCTGAAAGTTTCTTTGAACCTCACCCCTTTTTCAGTTTGCTGTAGGGTGCAGCACTCGTTAACCGGATCATGCTCCAGGTACAAAACATAGTCTTTTTCTACCGCTTCGGTCAAAACAATTTTTTTCTCGTACAGCGTCTTCAACGGAAACATATCGTAAGCCATCAGGTACGGCAGCGGTATATGCCCGACGGAGGGCAGCAGATCAGCCATGTACAAAACAGACCGCCCTTTATAACTGATCAGCGGGAGCATCATGGCATCGGTGTGGCCGTAAACAAATTTAACTTTTATGTTTTCTGTAAATGGTGTATTGTCTTCAACCGGGATAAATTTCAGCCGGCCGCTCTCCTGTATTGGCAAAATATTCTCTTTAAAAAACGATGCCTTTTCCCGTTCGTTTGGATATAGCGCCCAATCCCAATGCCGTTCATTACTCCAGTAGGTTGCGTTTTTAAAAGCAGGTACAAGTTGATCATCCTCGCGTGCAATAGCCCCGCCGACATGATCAAAGTGTAAATGGGTTAAAAAAACATCGGTAATATCGTCGCGGTGAAAACCGGCCGCGGCCAGGGAGCTGTCCATAGTCGCATCGCCATGAAGATAATAATGGCTGAAAAATTTGGCGTCCTGTTTGTTACCTATGCCGGTATCGACCAGGATCAGCCTTCCCTCATCCTCTATAAGCAAACAACGCATGGCCCAGCTGCACAGGTTATTTTCATCAGCGGGATTGGTTTTGTTCCAGATGGTTTTTGGCACTACGCCGAACATGGCGCCGCCGTCTAACTTAAAAAAACCGGTATCGATGGTGTATAGGTTCATAGTTAATGGTTCATAGTTCATGGCCGTCTTCGGACAACACTAAAATTCCGAATTCGGTAAAAAGTTGCTTACCTACCTTAAGTTGTTGCTGTTCCTCCTCCTTCAACACAAATATTTTGTCGATTTGCTTATCCAGGCACAAGGTTAACATTTCATGCGCATACGACGTAGATGCCGGGTTGGGGAGCCTCACGACATCCGCGTTCTTCAACATAAACTGAGGCAAATCCAGGTAATCGCCCAATATAACACGCTCATTATGCAAGCCATTTTTGAGCTTGTGAGCCTGAGCGGTAGTTGCTGCTGTGATAAGCGTGTACAATTTAATCTTAATTAGTGAACGATCAGGCCATCCTTGATGGAAACCGTCCGGTCAGAAAGATCAGCCAGCTCCTGGTTGTGTGTTACGATGACGAAGGTTTGATCAAAATCCTTCCTTAGCTTAATAAACAACTGGTGCAACTCGAGCGAATTGGCTGAATCGAGGTTACCTGAAGGTTCATCGGCAAAAATTATCGCCGGCTTGTTGATCAATGCCCTGGCTACAGCAACTCTTTGTTGCTCGCCGCCTGAAAGCTCGTTGGGTTTATGATTCAACCGGTCGCCAAGTCCAAGCCGCTCCAATAGTTCAATGGCTCTTTTTTCAGCTTCGCTGCGTGAAACGCCAGCGATAAATGCGGGGATGCACACATTTTCAATCGCGTCGAATTCGCCCAGCAAATGATGAAACTGAAATATAAAGCCGATGCGCAGGTTCCTGAAAGCGCTCAGATTTTTATTGCTCAGGCCGCTTACTTCAATGTTATTGATGAAAAGCTGGCCGCCGTCGGGCCGGTCGAGCGTACCCAGAATATTGAGGAGGGTGCTCTTACCAGCGCCTGAAGCTCCAACAATTGTAACAATCTCACCCTTTTTAACGCTTAGGTCAACGCCTTTCAGAATTTCGAGTTGTCCGTAAGCTTTGTGGATATTTTCCGCTCTGAGCATGGGCAAATGTAGAGATTAGTGAACAGAGATTAGAGATTAGTTGGATTTTTTAGTTTTACAAGGCCTTGAGGATTTTCAACTAATCTCTATTCACTAATCTCTAATCTCTACTCTCCGGTCTCTAATCTCTAAAAACTAAATCGTAGCTTTACCGCAAATTCTTCAAAACACATGAACATTCACGAATACCAGGGAAAAGCCATTCTAAAGAGCTTTGGGGTAAGGGTACAAGAAGGGATATTAGCCGAAACTGTTGAGCAGGCCACCGAAGCTGCCAAAAAAATGAAAGAAGATTTCGGGTCGGATTGGGTTGTAATTAAAGCACAAATACATGCCGGCGGGCGTGGCAAGGGCGGGGGCGTTAAGCTGGCCAAAAACCTCGATGAAGTTAAAGAAAGAGCCGGCGCCATTTTAGGTATGCAGTTAATAACCCCTCAAACCGGGCCCGAAGGTAAAAAAGTGCACAAAGTACTGGTAGCCCAGGACGTTTATTACCCGGGCGAAAGTCCCACCAAAGAGTTTTACGTCAGCGTGCTGCTCGATCGCGCCAAGGGGCGGAATATCATTATGTATTCTACAGAGGGCGGGATGGACATTGAAGAAGTGGCGCATTCAACCCCGGAAAGGATCCATAAGGAAGAAATCGATCCTAAGGTTGGCTTGCAGCCATTCCAGGCGCGTAAAATCGCGTTTAACCTGGGACTATCCGGCGAGGCTTTTAAAGATATGGTGAAGTTTATCACTGCTTTGTATAAAGCCTACGATGCCACCGATTCTTCGCAATTTGAGATCAACCCGGTTTTAAAAACATCCGATAACAAAATACTGGCCGTGGATGCCAAAGTGAACCTCGATGATAATGCGCTGTTCCGTCACCCGGATTTTGCCGCCCTGCGCGACACCCTCGAAGAAGATCCGATGGAAGTTTTGGCGAGCGAATCAAATCTTAATTATGTAAAGCTGGACGGAAACGTAGGCTGCATGGTAAACGGCGCAGGCCTGGCCATGGCTACTATGGATATCATCAAACTGGCCGGAGGCGAACCTGCCAATTTCCTGGATGTGGGTGGTACGGCCAATGCGCAAACCGTTAAAGCTGCTTTCAACATCATTTTAAAGGACCCGCATGTAAAGGCAATCCTGATCAATATTTTTGGTGGCATTGTGCGCTGCGACCGCGTTGCCCAGGGTGTTATTGATGCTTATAAGGAAATTGGGAACATACCGGTACCGATCATCGTTCGCCTGCAGGGCACCAATGCCACCGAAGCGAAACTATTGATCGACAATTCGGGACTAAAAGTTTATTCGGCCATCCTTTTAAAAGAAGCGGCAGAAAGAGTGAAGGAAGTATTGGTGAAGATTCATAATTCATAGCTCTTGACTCAGGGGTTCATAGTTCATGGTTCATAGTTCATGGCAACGAGGGGAAATTGATGGCGTTGTGTATCGACATAATTGTGAAACGACAAACTATGGTTGACGTGACAATAGCTATTCACTAACGACAAATTCCGGCTATGAACCATGAACTATCAACTATGAACTAAAAAGATGTACATCATTAAAGTAAAAGGCGTTGCAAAAATACCCGACTACGTGCAGTTGCGGGATGACAAGTTTACGCTTTTGGCTTATTTTAGGGTTGACAGGCCGGAGAAATCGCTGGATAAAGTTGGTTTGCATGATAAGGCTGATTATATAATGAACGTTATTAAGGACCTGCCATTCGGGCAGATACTTAAATTAGAGCTTTGATACCATGATGGCTAATTCAATAATAAAACTAAGGGGTGTTGATATTTTTCAGCAAAAGCACCTTGTGTTGTCAAATGTCAATCTTCATGTTGACAAGGGCGACTTTGTTTGGCTGATAGGTCAAACCGGATCGGGCAAAAGCAGCCTCTTAAAAGTGATCTATGGCGATCTGGCTGTATCGACCGGTGATGGGTTTGCCTGCGGGTATGACCTTAATCACATCAAAACAAAAGAAATTCCGTTTTTACGCAGAAAACTGGGCATCGTATTCCAGGATTTTCAGTTACTGACCGATCGCTCGGTGGAAGATAACCTCCGTTTTGTAATGAAAGCCACCGGCTGGATCGACAAAAAACTAATCGCGGATAAAGCGCTCGATGTTTTGGAAAAAGTAGGACTGCGGTCCAAGCTCAAAAAGATGCCGCATGAGCTTTCGGGCGGCGAACAGCAACGTGTGGTTATTGCCCGTGCCCTGCTGAACGACCCTGAAATTATCCTCGCTGACGAGCCTACCGGCAACCTTGATCCCGACACTTCGGAAGAGATTGTGCTGCTGCTAAAGCAGATCAGCTTGTCCGGTACCGCAGTGCTGGTAGCAACTCACGATTACCATATCATTCGCACTTTTCCTTCGCGCATTATCAAGTGTGAAAGTGGGAAAGTGCTGGAGGATGTGAAGATTGCCTGAGTTTTATTTCGGATGTCGGATGTTCGATTTCGGATTTTGATTTCGGATGTCGGATGTTCGCCCCGATAGCTATCGGGGTCGGATTTGTCAATTCGGCATGCAGAAATTTGAATTTGAGTAATTAAGAATTTTCAGTTATCATCTCTCGGTATTTACAATTGCCACTGCTACTCACAATTCACTGCTCACCACTGCCAACTGTCTACTGCCTACCGAAAACTGCTACTGCCAACTGCTACTGCTACCACCCCTCCCTCCATGAACAATGAGCCATGAATTATCACCATAAACTACACATACTGCCAACCGCCCACTGTGAACTGCCAAGTGCACCTGTCACCTTGTCCTAAATACACCAATGGCAGGAATCTTGTTATTGGCACTATCAGTTATGAACTTTAACGACATGCTGAAGAAAAAAAAGAAAGAAAACATGGAAAACCCTGAAGGTTTGAACGAAATAATTGACGAAAAAGACCAGGCCGATAGCCTGGAGCAGGAGGTGGAAGAAAATGTGACGTCGGCCACCGACCTGTTGAAACAGGAACTGGCGACTGCCAATGATAAATACTTGCGTTTGTACGCCGAATTTGATAACTTTAGAAGGCGCACCATCAAAGAGCGCGAAGAAGCCCGGAAGATGGAAGGGAAGGACGTAATCGTGTCTCTTTTGCCTGTGCTGGACGACTTTGACCGCGCTTTAAAATCGATGGAAAATGCAACCGAGGTGGGTGCGGTTAAAGAAGGGGTTACGCTGGTTCAAAATAAATTGAAAAATATTTTGGCTCAAAAAGGCCTCAAAGAGATGGAATCCATCGGGCATCCGTTTGATCCGGAAGTGCATGAAGCCATAACGAATATCCCGGCTCCAACCGATGACCTGAAAGGCAAAGTGGTGGATGAAATGGAAAAAGGCTATTTGCTTAATGATAAAGTAATTCGCTTCGCGAAGGTGATAGTGGGTGCTTAATTTACGATTTACGATTGCGGATTTAGGCCGTTATAGCCGGTATAACTGACAATCATAACGTAAGTAAAGGTCCATAATCAACTTTAAAAAATAAAATAAAGAATTCCGACCCCGATAGCTATCGGGGCGAACATCCGATCCCGATAGCTATCGGGACCGAAATCGAAAAAAAATGGCTAAAAGAGATTACTACGATGTGCTTGGGATAGCGAAAGGCGCCGATGCAGACGAAATAAAGAAGGCTTATCGCAAAATGGCCATCAAATTTCACCCTGACAAAAACCAGGGCGACAAGGCTGCTGAAGAAAAGTTTAAGGAGGCTGCCGAGGCTTACGAGGTTTTAAGTAATCCGGAGAAACGCCAGCGCTACGACCAGTTCGGTCATGCTGCGAATGCACATTCGGCTAACGGCGGTGGCGGATATGGCGGCGCGGGCATGAATATGGAAGACATATTCAGCCAGTTTGGCGATATTTTTGGCGGCGGAAGTCCGTTTGAAGGATTTTTCGGTGGCGGCAGGCAGGGAAATGCAGGCGGCAGGCGGGTTACACGCGGCAGCAACCTGCGGATAAAAGTAAGGCTCACACTTGAAGAAATTGCCAACGGCAGCGAAAAAAAGATAAAAGTTAACAAGCAAATCGTTTGCAGAACCTGCGACGGAACCGGGGGGAAGGACAACTCGTCATTTCAAACCTGTAAAACCTGCGGCGGATCCGGCGCGGTGCGCAGGGTAACCAATACCATACTGGGCCAGATGCAAACTACCAGTACCTGCCCTACCTGTAATGGCGAAGGCTCGATCATTACGTCGAAATGTACCGTTTGCCATGGCGACGGCGTGGTGCGCGGCGAAGAAACCATCAGCATCAATATCCCCGCCGGCGTAAGCGAAGGCATGCAGTTGAGCATGAGCGGAAAAGGTAATGCCGCGCCACGTGGCGGCCTGCCTGGCGACCTGATCATCCTGGTAGAAGAAATTCCGCATGAAACCCTGAAACGTGATGGCAACAATGTGATCTACGACCTGCACATCAGCTTTATTGATGCAGCGGTGGGAACCAGCGTTGAAGTGCCCACCATTGATGGAAAGGTTAAAATAAAGATCGACCCCGGCACACAGGGTGGCAAGATATTGCGCCTGAAAAGCAAAGGCGTCCCCGAAGTTAATTCGTATCACCGCGGCGACCAGCTGGTGCACGTAAATATATGGACACCAAAGGCCCTCAGCCGCGAAGAACGCGAGATATTGGAAAAGCTGCAAAGCTCACCAAACTTTAAACCCAGCCCGGGGAAAAATGATAAGACCTTTTTTGAACGGATGAAGGAGTATTTTGAGTAGTTTTTTAGTCCGGATCCCGATAGCTATCGGGACGGAAAGTCCGGAAGTCCGGAAGATGGAAGATGAAAATAGAATATTAAAGCCCGGAATCGTTAGGATTTTGGGCTTTTTGATTTCAGGAAATTGTTTCGTAGTTTTATGTACCGCAAACGAAGCCTGATTTTGAAAGTTAGCCTGAACAACAATACCGCGTTTACCATCGCTACCGGCGTTAACATCTTATTTTGTGTTTTATTGTTCCTTGTTCACCTGGAGGAACCCAGGGGTTTCAATGGTTCTATGCTCTTTTTGCTGGAGTTCACAGTATTTTTTTGCTTGTTGCTTGTTTACCTCATTAAAATCCTGGCTTACTTAAAAGAATCCAACGCGATTATAGCTTCTTTTACGATCTTAACCTGCCTGATCGCGATCGAGATAATAGGTTTATTCATTCGATTTTTTGGGACCTACCTGGAGTCACTGGGCGTACTTACGCAAGTGCTTGGCTTACTTGCTGTATTTCGTTCGTTCCAGGTAAAAAACCCGATGCTCGCGTCGCCGTTTAGAGTTTTAGGGGTGGGTGGCTTCATGCTATTCTTGCCAAAGTTGATCATTCCGCTATTTGCAGCCCCGATACCTACAAGGCCAATGGCTATCCTGGAAGCGACTGGTATGTTGGTCTGCTTGTTGGGAGGCCTTTTTATTTTAAAAAGAATGTCGGATGGGCTTAAAGCCGAACCTAAACAGCCGATTGAAGCCCTGGGTAATAATTTGAATTAATCCGGAAGTCCGAAAGATGAGATAATCAAAGACTTACGAAGTTTAATTCGGAGTTGTTTATTTTCAAAGGCCTCATTGAGGGCTTCGCCGTTTGAAAACTTCGATTTCTATTTGTCCGATATTACTTCGCCCCAACAGCGGCCGTTTGCTGATCCAGCTGACCCACCTTATCAAACATCACCTTAAAGCAATTCCATTCGGTATTATCCCCGCGTGTATTTGTAATTTTACCATAATAGCCATTAAAAAATTGAGGCGGGTTTGACCATACCGTTTCGGCAATGCCGTAAAAACGGGTTTTCACGGGTGTGCCTGATAATGCTCTTGAACGGTATAGGTCTTCTACCTGGCTTACAGCCACCTGTGGATGGTTCCAGGCGCAGGTGATCACGCGGAGGCCTTTCAGCGCAAAATAAACAGCGGTTTGGTTGTCCTGGTCGTATTGCCAGTCGCAGATCACCACATCCCGTGGGATCATGTCGACAGCGCGGTAGGTATCATTATAGCTTGCGGCCCACTCGCCGATGCCAGTTGCACGGCCATCGATCAGGCGGTCGCCCCAAATCCAAAGCTCCCTGCCTTTTTCGGCCATGTGGTCGCGGATGGTTTGCACCTCGTTGGCAAAAAGCACTGCTTTGTCACGGCCGGCGCAAAGCGGACATTTGTCTTCACCCAAATAAAAAACCTCATCCATCCCCGCATGAAATGCATTGGCCTCGAAAACATCGCATATCTCATCAACCAGGTCGAATACCACTTTATGCACCCCGGGGTTAAGCGGACAATAGCTTTTGCAGTATAGATTATCGTCGTTAGGCCATTTATAATCTTTAGGCGCAGGCATTTTCACCCAGGGAGTTTCGTCAAACTGGGGATAAACTTCCAGCAGCTTATTCAACTTTCCGGCCCACGACTGATGGCCCAGCAGGTTGATCTGTGGAACAATGCTGATATTGTTCTTTTTGCAGGCTTCTACTATCTTTTTTACATCGCCTTTTGACAACGCGGCAGAATCCCGCAATTCCGGGTGGCTTTTATACTGGTAATTAAAATCTATCCGGAGGATAAGCGTGTTTATTTTCCGGGGCGCCAATTCTTCGTTGATAAATTTTACGAAATCTTCCACGCCCTTTGGCTTCGGCGCTGCAATGGCAAAGCCCCGCACCATGAAGGAACTGTCGGTAATTGGCCGGGAGGAGGCAAAGCTTGAAACGAGGCTAAACAGGAGCAGCAGAAGGCAAGCGTATTTTTTCATAATTGCTGGGGCTTTAATTCAATGATAAAATTGTGTTTTATTTAGGAAGAAACCAACATTCTTTTCGGTTCTAACGGCACATAAACTAATTAGTACATGGTTTTTAATCCTGAAGTGACACCGCCAGCAAATACCATGTGGTATGCGGCAGCCATTGCTCGGCCCAGCGCCAGTCGGCGTCCTTGCCGGTTTTGCTGTAGGGCAGGTTGAAGTCTATGTCCTCTTCGTTTTCAAAGCCCGAGGTAATGCCATTGACAATTCCACCGGGCGCATTGGTATATTCGGTTGTTCCGAAAAAACCATAGGCCGGGTTATTATGCCCAGTGCCCTGCAGCATGCTGGCGTCAAACGGGTTGAGACCAAGTATCCAGTTCAATTGGTCGAGCGCGAAGCCATCTAACTGGTCGTGAAATGCCTGATCGTCCTTAAAAATACCGGCGGCCATCCGTGCGGCAGCGGCGATGGACGCAAGGCGTGCATTTTCGCCCTGCCACCAGGGAGCGGCATCGCTTCCATGCGGGAAAAAGAATGAGCTGTGCCTGTTTCCAAGGGTATCCTGCACCAATTGACGACTATAACCGAATGGGTTGTTAACTTCATGGGTAATGCCCAGTTCAAATTCCATCGAGGCTTTCACCGCGGTTTTAATTTTCACCTGCATGCCGGGTGACGCCAATGGGTAATAATTTAGCAAGCTCACTACCGGCAAGCCGGCATCAGCGGCATGGAAGAACGGGCGATCCTTATCATCGGCACGCCAATAGTTTTTATAGTTTTGCCAGGCAGCGAGGCGGTTGATCAAATTATTTGCCCGTTTTTCGGCCGCTTTTTGGTAGATCTCTTTGTGCGTTACCCTGAACAATTCTGTCGCTGCGGTTAGGGCGCAATAATCATCAATGATATTTTCTTTGCCGTCGTAATCCATTTGTGGGTTGTCCTTTTCCAAAAAAGCGGATGCGTCTTCGGCGGCTTTCAAATAGTCGGCGTTGCTGTAATCACCGCTGACGGTGTACGTTGAGGCCAGCGCAAGAGCGGCAATCGCCATGCCCGTACCCGAACGGTAGCTGGCCTGGTAGCTGCGCCAGCTTTTGGCTGCGGGCTTACTGGTGAACGATTGTTCCTTTGTTTGCTTAATGCGGTAGTTTCCTTCGTCCGGTTGAATCCTTCTATCCTGGGGCAATTTGCCGGGGCCGGGCGCTCCCACCGATCGATAAAACGAGCCGCCTTTAACATGCATCCTTGCCAGGTAATCCGCCCCGTACATGGCTTCATCCAAAATCCGTCGATCAATCTGGCGGAAGTCGGTGCCCGGCCGTTTCGATAACAGTTCGTAAGTTTTAAACAGGCTCCAGTCGGTTAAGCCTATTTGCTGGGGATTGAAATAGTTGGAGAACGACAGGTGCGATAAATGTTTGCCATAGTCACCCGTGGCGTCGTACCAGCCGCCATGTGCATCAATGGTGTCGGTTATTTTACCGGCCAGTAAGAGGTGTCTGTCGGCTTTATCGAATAAGCCGGAGCTCCGCTGCCCCTTAAAATAATAAATCACATCCGACACCGTGGCTTTCTCCAGTACGCCTTCACCTATTTTAAAAGGATAAGACGAAATGGCTCCTCCAGGTAGCTGCACCTTCAATTTATAGGTTCCGGGAGTGGTATATCCGCTGAAATCTATCGTCCAGAATACCCAGTTCTTCCATTTGGCTACCGCGCCGCTATAAACCGGTTTACCGGTAAATACTACGCTATCTGTATTGGCGTCGACCAATTGAAATTGATCGATGCTGACGTTTTGATCAGTAACGATAATTGCACGCTTCGCTTTGTTGTATTCATATCCAACCTGGTTGGTGACAATCTTTGTGGATTGGGCAATTGAAAATACGGGTATCAAAAGTCCTATCAGAAAGCAAATATTTTTGGCCCGCGGCATAATCTTATTTCAAATTTTAGGTACAAGGTTCTATTTGGCAGGTTGGTGCTGTATCAGTGTGTTGATCAAATCCTGCACCTGGTGATAATCCACCTTTTCCACCAGGTAAGCCTGGCCGATACCACTATCATCCCACCCGTTTTTGCCGTCGGCAGCAACAGTAATTTTACCCGGGTGGAGGGTATACCAATCTGAATAGCCTTTTATGGCAACCAGTACAGCGGTCTCATCCCAGCTCATCCGGCCCGCGGCATCTTCTTTTGCCATTGGGATGGATATGCGAAAAACATCTTTTACGGGGTCGTTTTTGATCGCGGCGTTATGGATCAATGGCAATCCGGCCTTAATCTTCTCGCCTATCTCAAACCCGCTTAATATGACGCGCGTCGGCCAGTTGGTATAGACGTTTTGGGAGGCGGGGGCATCCTGCATCACGTTGAATTCATACCCGGACGGATATTTTCCTGCCATGCACACCAGCAATTTCACTTTCTTCTTAACCAATTCATTCCCTGTGAGCTTGGAATATTCATCGGCGCCCGTGTTGAGCAAATTTGAAAGATTGGTCAAAAACCCGATGGTAACAATGGTTACACTGTAGTCGGGCTGGGCTGAGAGAACTTTGCGGTAAAGCTTTACGGCGTCCCAAGCTTCGTCGTTCGATTTAATTTGATGCGGATATTTGAGCAGCAGGGTATCGGTCCAGTGCTGCCAGTCGCGCAGGGTGAGGGCCTTGCCTTTTGGCACGCCGATAGACAAACCCGGCCGACCGAAATAGGTATTAAACACACTTAAAATCCCGGCAACCCCATCGTATTTGGTGCTGGCCATGGTGGCCAGGATGTTTGCTTCGCCCTTATCGGCAAGGGCATGAAGGATGGTGATAGCCCCCACATCGTCGTAGTCGGGGCCCATATCGCTGTCCAAAATGATGTTTACCGGTAGTTATTGCGCGAAACCTGCAACCGAAAGGACCAATAAGATCATCAGGGCAATTACCCGCTTTAGCGCCAAAATAGGTTTGAATAGTCTGCCTGTAATTCTTTTCATGGTTTTTCGGCATAAATAATTCGAGCCTCAAACTCAAGCAGCACCTTACCGCCGACAGCATGGGAATTGACCAGTTCGTATACATCACGTTTAATGGCTGCCTTTGCTTCTGCATCCGCCTTATCCATAATTGCGACTATCGGAGCCGCCACCTCCATCATGTTTTGCCAATAGGCATCAGCATCCCCATAGTCAACTTTATCATTTATGACCTCCTCACCGGCATTACTAAAGCCCGCGTTGATTAGCATATCTGCAATAAAACCAGGTTTACCGCAACGAAACATTCCAGGCGCACCGGGAACGGGAGGTGGTAATTGAATATGCCTGCCAATAACACTCATAATTGCCGAGATCCAAAAATTATGTTCGGGTGATCCCCATACTGACGTAGCAAAGCGGCCGCCTGGTTTAAGCACCCGGAATATTTCATTTGCAGCAATCTGCATATCGGGGAAAAACATAAAGCCCATCCGGCAGCTTACCTTATCGAAGGATTGATCATTAAAAGGAAGTGCGCACGCGTCGGCAACCTGGGTTGTATAATTAGTGAGGCCGAGGCGGCTGGCGTTTGCCGCAGCTGTCTCCAGCATATTCGCCGCCAGGTCCGTGCCTGTAACATGGCCTTGCGTGGCTATCGCCGCAATGGTGAGGCCTGGCTCCCCGGTGCCCGTGGCTATATCCAGCGCAACGTCAACCGGCTGAACATCAAGATGCTTTACAATGGCATCGCCCATGGGACGCAGGAATGCCATGTTGAAATTATCCCATTTGCGCCATCCGGGCGAAAACCGGTTCCAGCTCTGTTCCTGTTGGTTACGTATTTGCTCAAGTTGTTCGTTCATGTTGCAGATTTTGAACTAAGGTATTCATTTATCATTTCTTCCAAAAAATTAATTGCGTGACACTGGAAAGCGATCCTTAATTCTTTTAGCGGAAAATTGTAACTTTATGCTAATAGTCGTATCAAAGGCACCAAAAACTGATCAAACGCAATATGTTAAGTATCCGAAATATCGTAAAGCAGTATGCCGGGCACACGGCGCTGGATAATGTGAGCCTGGAAGTGAAAAGCGGGCAGGTCTTTGGCCTTCTCGGGCCGAACGGCGCCGGTAAAACGTCACTTATCCGGATCATCACGCAAATCACCGCACCTGATTCCGGCGAAATCTTTTTTAACGGCGAAAAGCTCGATCAATCTCACATCGGGCGCATGGGCTACCTGCCCGAAGAACGCGGTCTCTATAAAAAAATGGAGATAGGCGAGCAGATGATCTACCTGGCCAGGCTGAAAGGATTAAGCCGCGACGAAGCCACCCGACGGCTGAAGGTATGGTTTGCCAAACTGGGTATGGAAACCTGGTGGAAAATGAAGATTGAGGAACTTTCAAAAGGCATGCAGCAAAAAGCACAGTTTGTGGCCACCGTGCTGCATGAGCCCGACCTGATCATCCTCGACGAGCCTTTCAGCGGCTTCGATCCCGTAAACGCGGAGGTGATCAAAGACGAAATTTTAGAGCTTAACCGAAATGGGGCAACCATCTTATTTTCGACCCACCGGATGGAATCTGTCGAGGAGTTGTGCCATTCGATTGCACTCATCAACAAATCAAAAAAAATTCTCGACGGTCCCATAAAAGACATTAAAAACAGCTACCGTAATGATGTTTACCTGGTTGAATACGAGGGGCAGAAAATTGCGCTAAATGGAGCAACGCCGTTTGCCTTACTGGAAGAATCAGCAGGCGACGATAACAGTCATAGTATCAAAATAAAGCTTAACGCTGGTTCAGCGTCAAATGATATACTCCAATACTTGTTGCCGAAAGTTCGGATCACCAGGTTACAGGAAGTAATACCCAGCGTAAATGAAATTTTTATCGAACACGTAAACAAAATAGCCTAAGCCATGAAGAAAGTATTACTGATCATACAGCGCGAATATTTAACCCGGGTGCGGAAAAAGGCGTTTATCATAATGATATTCGTAGTGCCTTGTTTGATTTTAGCTATGGGCGGAGCAATAACGCTAATTGCCAAAAATAGCGACCAATTGAGCGATGAACAAGTAGTTAAAGTGATAGACGAAAGCGGCCTGTTTGCAGGTAAATTTCAAAACGAGCCAAACCTAAAATTCGAAACAACGACCCAATCGATAGATGCGGTAAAACCTGACCTGAAGAAAGATGACAACCTGGCCGCGCTGGAAATTCCGGCTAATTACACAGCTAAGGATGCGGTGAAGATCTACTCACGAAAAAAGCCCGGCATTACGTTGACGGAGAAAATTGAAAGTCAATTCAATCAAATTTCTATTAACAATGGCCTGATAAAAAATCATATCGATACAGCCCTTCTCCGTTCCATCAAAAGTGACATTTCGCTTAATGCGATTGAAATAACCGATAGCGGAGATAGCAAAACAGACCTCGGCGCCAACATTGCGGTTGGAATTGCCTGCGCCATTTTGATCTATTTGTCGTTGTTTATTTATGGCGCGCAAGTGATGCGCGGCGTGATAGAAGAAAAAACCAGCAGGATAATCGAGGTGATCATATCCTCGGTAAAGCCTTTCCAACTGATGTTGGGCAAGATCATTGGTGTGGGTTTGGTGGGATTAACACAGTTCAGTGCCTGGATCGTTCTTTCAGTAATCTCAACCAAAATAGCCGGTCATGCCTTTGCTTCGCCCCAAGGCGGTATAATGAGCGCCCTTTCGGTGTTGCAAACCATTCATTTTGGCAAAGTATTGGTGTGCTTTATATTTTATTTTTTGACTGGTTACTTGCTATATAGCGCAATGTTTGCCGCGGTGGGTTCGGCTGTCGACAGTGAAACCGAAACACAACAGTTTATGTTGCCCATTACGTTGCCTTTACTATTCACCTATATATTATCGGTTTCCATTTTATTCCGGGCACCTGATAGCCCGCTCGCGGTATGGCTCTCCATCATCCCCTTTACAGCCCCGGTAGCCATGATGCTGCGTTTACCCTTTGGCGTTCCCGATTGGCAGCTGGCCGTTTCAATGGTACTGATGGTTTGCGGATTTTTGTTCACCACCTACGTTGCAGCTCGGATATACCGCATTGGGGTATTAATGTATGGTAAAAAGGCAAGCTTTAAAGAACTCTCCAAGTGGTTTTTTTATAAAGAATAGTTTTTTGATTGCGGAATGCGAAATGCCGATCGGGGAATTCAGAAGTTTGAATGCGGAACGCGGAATGTCGATTGCGGAATGATTTTATGTCGGAATTCGGAATGTCGATTTTAACTCTTTATTCTAAACAATTTAGCGGATTGTTTATTTTAGGTGCATGAATAAGCGCTTCGCCGTGATGGATCTCGGCACCAATACTTTTCATCTTGTCATTGTCGAGGTAAGCTCATTGGGCTTTACTGAAATTGTTCATGAAGAAGAAGCCGTAAAGCTGGGCGAGGGCGGCATCAACAAGGGTTTGATAAAAGAGGCAGCCTTTGAACGTGGCATACAATGCATGAAACGTTTTGCCGGCCTGATTGCTTCACACCATGTGCAAAGCCTGAGCGCGATCGCCACATCTGCCTTACGAAATGCCGCAAACGGGGCCGAGTTTGTCGACGATGTAAAACGACATACCACCATTTCCATCGAAATTATCGATGGCGATACCGAAGCCTCCTATATCTATAAAGGTGTAAAATCAAGTGGCATCCTTGATAATAAAAACAGCCTTATTGCCGATATAGGAGGAGGGAGCGTTGAGTTCATTATTTGTAATCAGCATGAAATCCTGTGGCAGCAAAGTTTTGAGATCGGCGCCGCGCGGCTTATGGACCGCTTTCACCGGAGCGACCCGATCCCGCCGGATTCCATTAACGCCCTCAATCTTTACCTGGAGGAGTGTTTGAAAGATTTGTTCCAAGCGGTAAAACAATACCCCGTTGAAAATCTGATCGGGTCGTCGGGCGTATTCGAAAGTTATGCCGTCATCATGGAAAAAGAAAAAGAGAGAGACCTCGATCTTAAAAAGACAAAGCATTGTGCGTTTGATCATCTTGAGCTTTTTGCATTGATAGAAAGGATCGTTCTTTCAACACATCAACAACGATTAGCCGAAAGCGGTATTATACCCGTGCGGGTAGATATGATCGTGACGGCATCGTTGCTTGTTCGTTTTATCCTGGAAAAACACAATATCGATGAAGTGACCATGTGCACCTATTCGTTAAAGGAAGGGGTTTTGGCGGAGATGATCAATTGAATAGAAAAGTTTTGTAACTTTTTTATTGCAGATAGCGCCGGTGGCACTGTACTGATGTGCTAAATCGGAAATTCAGTATAACCTTTGTATCTTTCCCCCCTCAACAAACTGACCACATGAAACTAAAATTTACCTGCGCTTTATTGCTGGCCCTTATCGTTATTTCGGCCAATGCGCAAAGAAGGCGCCGTCGGCCCGCAAGTACTAATGATACCATCAGCTCCAATTATGTGCCTTCGGAATTATTTTCGCCAATGTTCTATAAGGATAAAGCGACCGAGTTTCATTCGGCCAATGGCGCGCCCGGACCGAAATACTGGCAGAACCATGTAGATTATATACTGAACGCGGCGATCGATACCACAAGCAAAGTATTGTCGTGCAGCGAGAAGATCAGCTATACGAACAACAGCCCCGACCAATTGCCCTACTTATGGGTGCAGCTTGACCAAAACACTTATAAAGACGACGCCCGCTCAAACTTCGTAACCGGCTTTTCACCTGCGCCCGATCAGCATACTACCGGCTATAATATCGAATCGGTTTACGTCGGCAACGGCAAGGTAAGCACTAAAGCGGACTTTATTATCAGCGATACACGCATGCAGATCAGGCTGACAAAACCGGTACTGCCGAATGGAGGAACGCTCACCCTCTCGATAAAATACCATTACACCATACCTTCAAATTTTGGCAACCGGAATGATTACTTCGACACCAAAAACGGGAAGATCTACGAGACCGCCCAGTGGTTCCCCCGGATGTGTGTGTATGACGACAGCCACGGCTGGGACACGCTTCCATTTTTAGGGCCGGGCGAGTTTTATCTTGAATATGGCGATATAGACTACTCGGTAACTGTCCCGGCGGATATGATCGTTGCGGGATCGGGCGAATTGCTCAATCCCCAGGAAGTACTTACCGCCAAGCAATTAGCGCGGCTGAACCAGGCGCGTAACAGCGACGAAACAGTGATGATCCGTACGGCCGACGAGGTTACCCTGGCGTCTTCGCGGCCGAAAAACTCGGGCACGTTTACCTGGCATTTTAGAATGAACAATACGCGCGACGTTGCCTTTGGCGCATCGAAAGCATATATATGGGATGCTGCAAGGGTTAACCTGCCCGGCGGGAAAAAGTCGCTGGCGATGTCG
>Ga0206864_1072_pt1 | contig 34435 bp, 27 predicted proteins | sample Alteio_BWOrgCont_42_FD_152632 | JGI IMG/M metagenome (GOLD analysis project Ga0206864, IMG submission 152632) | Enriched cells from forest soil in Barre Woods Harvard Forest LTER site, Petersham, Massachusetts, United States -... | ecosystem: Environmental > Terrestrial > Soil > Temperate forest >...
TGAAGCAGAACAAATTGCATGGCGGAATAATTACTGGCAAAAATAAAACAATGTGGTTTACTTAAGGTTCGCCGGCATGTTGGGATTGGCTAAACGGGGCAATATCTGTAAAAATGGTGACACATTTTTGTCACTGACAAAATATCGTCAGTCGTAAATTTTTGATAATCAGCCGAGTAGCAGGGTGTAGCGCGATGTAGCACTTGTAGCGACGCTACACTACAGGTGCAACGGAGACCTATATATCTACAGTAAAAAACGGTTTATAAAAATAAGTATCCCCCTAAGTAAACGACAATGAATTGTCAATTATCCTTATAGTAAACAACACAGATAAAATAACATTCTATTGAATATAGGAATTTTCACCTACGGAACGCGCGGCGATGTGCAGCCATATATTGCCCTGGCATTAGGGCTTATGGACAAAGGCCACCAGGTAGCAATAGCTGCCCCTGAAAATTTTGCAGCATTTGTTGAAGGCTTTGGCATTACTTTTCATCCGCTTTACGGAAATGCAGAAGAAGGGATGAATTCGGCGGAAGGGCAAAGTGTACTACGGTCGGAAAATACGATTAAGCTGATGAAGTATTTTTTTAAAGTACTTTTTGACATAAAAGTGCCTTTACGGAAAAGTTATCTTGAGGGATTTGATAAGGTAGATTTCATCATAGCGAACGCCGCAACACTCCAGATTACCTGCGGAATTGCAGAGAAGCAAAATAAAAAGCTTGCCGTGACTTATTTTATGCCGCCGGTTGTCACTACAGCCGAATTCCCATTAGCCGACTTTGATTTTCTTGATTTCTCCTGGTATAATAAACTGACCTATAAATTAGCTTATATCTTTTATTGGAAATTTTTAAAAGAAGAAACCAACGAATTCAGGCAAGAATTAGGGCTGCCGGTTTTAAGAGAAAGCCTCGTCGATTACCTGGATAGACAAAAGCCTTTAGATATCTATTGCTTAAGCCAGGCCCTGATCCCTCAGCCGAAAGACTGGAGTGAAAACCATAAAATAACCGGTTTTTTGTCAGTTCCAAAACAATACAGAGAGAATCATCCCTTTGACAAAATCCCCGCAGCATTAAACGATTGGTTGGCAGCGGGTGAAAAACCGATTTATATGGGCTTTGGAAGCAATGGCATAGGCAATACAGAAAAATTCATAGCCATACTAAACGACATCCTGACTAAAACCAATGAGCGGATTTTATTTTGTACATGCTGGGGGATGTTTGAAAACTTGCCCGTGAACAAAAATTTATTCGTGGCAAAGTATGTAAATCACGAAGTTGTTTTACCAAAATGTAAAGTTGGGATATTTCATGGCGGGGCGGGTACATTGGCAGCTATGCTGCGAAACAATTTGCCTGTAATTATTATTTCATTTTATACAGACCAGCCAACCTGGGGAAAAATAATTGAGCGAATGAAATTGGGTGTTCATATTCCGGTTAAAAAACTCAATTCCGATAAGCTTTTATCGGCATTAACGTACGTTCAGACGGAAGAAGTAAAAAGAAATGTTACCAAAATTGGTCAGCAAATTATAAATGAAAACGGACTTGAAAATGCAATAAACGAAATTGAGAAATACTTTAATACAAATACTGATCATCTGCAATTGTCGAAGGCGATAATTTAATTCAACAACTGTGTTTAATGATTGAAAAAACGATGCAAAAGAGCCTGGGCGGTGCGATTCCCCTTTTGAGAGGGGTGTGTTATCGGGCATATCGACCAACACACTCCCGCCATAACAACACATCCCAACGCGCCACCTCTCATTAAGAGTAATTGGTTTGCGGGGATTTTGGTGTGCAATAAATATGCGGATTTTATTTTTTTATTATATATTAGCAATATTAATCACAATTCTGATATGGCTTTACTAAGAAAACTCATTTTTAATAATAGTGTATTAACGCAAATCCTTTCGGTAATCATAATTTCAATATTGGTTTGCTATATCGGCTATATGTTCGGGAAATTTACATGGTATTTGTCCCACTAACTATTCATCTTTGTCCCAACCCGTATATCATTGCCCTCTTAAGAGGGGAGTTGCTGTAAATGAAAAAATATTTTCCGGCCATGTCCAGTTTGCCCCATCTCATTTGATATGGAGGTATAATTCAAATTTTCAGTAAAATTAAAACTTAAAAAAATGGACGAATTTATGTTGATTTTCAGGCACGAGGATGGCACTAAAGTTGCTTCACCTGAGCAGATCCAAATCTGGATGAAACAAACAATGGACTGGATTGGCGGTATTGCTGCCCAAAACAAATTTGTTTCGGGCACTGGTTTGCCTTTTGACGACAGCCGCGTTGTACACCACAACAAAACCGTTACCAACGGACCCTTTGGCGAAATAAAGGAAACCATCGGCGGTTACATCGTTGTCAGGGCTGAAAACGCTGACGAAGCAGCCGAATTTGCAAAGGGCAGCCCGGTTTTACAGGGGGAAGGCAATACCGTTGAGGTGAGGAAAATTGTTAGAGGTGAAAGTGAAACTCTTTACCTTAAATAACATTCAGGCTCCGTGACCTTTGTGTCTTCTTCACGGCCTCCGTGTTAAAATCTTACCACAAAGGCCGCGAAGAGATGCGCAGGGTGACATAGAGATTTAAGCATACAAAATGTAATTCTGTTCCGCTTTTCGGGATGAGACTATTGATACGACCTCTTTTTCAATTATGGAGCAGCAAGAGTTAATACCGCATTTATTCAGGACAGAGTTCAGGAAAATAACCGCTGTACTTTGCAAGCTTTTTGGTATTGAACATATTGAAGTTGCCGAAGATATTGCAAGTGAAACATTTTTGGCAGCTCTTGAAATCTGGACGTACAAAGGGATACCCGAAAACCCAACTGCATGGCTTTATTCGGTTGCAAAAAATAAGGCTAAAAACCATATTAACCGCGACCACCTATTTAATGAGGAGATAACCACTGAATTAAAACATTCATCTTCTGATATTTTGGAAATTGAGATTGACCTGTCCGAAAAAAACATTACCGACAGCCAGTTGCAAATGTTGTTTGCCATTTGTCACCCTTCAATTTCAACAGAGGCACAAATATGTTTGTCGCTCCGTGTTCTTTGCGGCTTTGGTATTAACGAAATTGCAGACGCGTTTTTAACCAATAAAGAAACCATCAACAAACGACTTTTGAGGGCTAAAGGAAAATTGCGCATTGAAAAGGTGTTGATTGAATTTCCCGCGAAAGCCGAAATTAATAAACGGCTGGAAACAGTTTTATTAACCCTGTATTTACTTTACAATGAAGGCTATTACTCCGAAAGCCGGGACAGTGTTTTGCGCGAAGACCTTTGTTTAGAAGCCATGCGGTTAACCCACCTGCTTATTAAAAATAAAGAAACCAACCAGCCAACCGTAAACGCTTTGTTTGCTTTGATGTGCTTCCACTCTTCCCGTTTCCCGGCGCGAAAAGATCAAAATGGCGAAATAGTTCTTTACCAGGACCAGGACGAAACGCTTTGGAACAATCAATTGATTATCGAAGGTGCATATTTTCTTCGCCAGGCATCGCAGGGTGATAGAATCTCAAAATATCATATCGAGGCAAATATTGCTTATTGGCTTACCATCAAAGCGGATACAAAAGATAAATGGGAAAATGTTTTGCAGCTTTACAACCGGCTGCTGCAAATAGAATATTCGCCCATCGCGGCGCTTAACAGGACTTTTGCACTTTCAAAAGCAAACGGTAAGGAGGCGGCCATCGCGGAAGCAGAAAAATTGCAATTGACGGGAAATCAATACTACTACGCACTGCTTGGCGAACTTTACTCTGGGATTGATAACCACAAAGCAAAAACAAACTTCCAGATCGCTCATGATTTAGCTAAAACGCAAACCGAAAAACAAACTATCAAAAAGAAAATTGATATGCTTTGAAAAACCAAGTTAAGCAAGCTGCGCCACCATAGTCACGTTACTTAGTTGTTTTCATTTTTTTTATCTTGATTCTTGGCTCTTGGTTCTTGACTCTTGATTCGCATTATTTATTAAGTTTGTGCGTTACAAATTTGCCAAAGCTGCGGATGTCAATTTTTAAACGCTATAATAAAACCCGGATAGCGCCAACGCCCAGCGGTTTTTTACATCTGGGCAATGTGCTTTCATTTGCCATCACCGCTTCGCTTGCCCGTAAAAATAATGCCAGAATATTGCTTAGGATAGATGACCTCGACATGGCCAGGGCCGATAAATTGTATATACAGGATATTTTTGATACGCTTAATTTTTTGGAAATACCCTGGGATGAAGGCCCCCGCGATGCTAAAGAGTTTGAAGAGAGCTACTCGCAATTGCACCGTATGGCTTTGTACCGGGCGCAACTACAACAATTAAGGGATAAAGGATCGGTATTTGCCTGCACATGTTCCCGTAGTCAATTACAGGATGGCCGCTCCTGCGACTGCCGTAGCCGCCAGATTCCATTAGGCATGGAAAATGTGAGCTGGCGCCTCATTACTGGCAATAACCCTGAACTTTCAATCAAAAACTGTAATGGCCAGGTAGACCGCACCGTTTTGCCTGTTGAAATGCACAATTTTGTTGTGAGAAAAAAGGACGGGTTCCCGGCATATCAACTCACCTCCGTAGTCGATGATCTTTTTTATGGCGTCGACCTTGTTGTGCGTGGCGAAGACCTATGGCCATCTACCCTGGCCCAGCATGAGCTGGCATCAGCGCTGGCGGGAAACGATTTTCAAGATATAACTTTTTGCCATCACCCGTTGCTTATGGAAAAGCCAGGCAAAAAACTTTCTAAGTCGGCTGGGGTTGCTTCTGTAAAATATCTCCGTGAAAACGGAAAAAGTCCGGCAGCTATTTATCAGCTTATTGCATCGATGCTTGGTATTAACGAACCTGTTTTTAACTGGGAACAGCTTGGCGGGATAGTAAGCAGCATTGCTGTTTAATGATCACGCCCTTTCCCTGGATTTCAACACCCAGGCTACCTTATAACCGTCACATAACCCGATAGTACCTGCCCGTTATAATTCGTGTTAATAACATAATAATAAACCCCCACAGGCACTGGCTTACCATTTATGGTACCATCCCATGCTTTGGGATAACCCAAAGAATGAAATACCTTTTGTCCCCACCTGTCGAAGATATCAACAGTCGCATTCTGGTAAGCAATTAGCCCGGTTATATTCCATACATCATTAATACCATCCCCGTTGGGCGTAAAGGTATTATCAATCTTTAATGCCGGCGATACTATTATAAGGGTGGTGTCCTGGCTGATACATCCACGTGGGTCGGTCACCGTTAACGTATACACGCGGTCTATATCACCGGTTACAACAGGGTTTTTCGCAGTAACATCATTTATATCTACATTTGGCGACCATAAATATTGCACAGTGTCATTGCTTACCGTAGGATATAAGGTAATCATATTGCCTTTTAAAACATACCTCGTGCCACCTGCATTTAACTTTGGCGGGGGCGTAAATTTTATGGTCAGGCTATCTGTCGGGATAAAACAAACCCCCGCGCCTAAGGCAAGCAGGGTTAACGTAACAGAGCCATTCTGTTCATCCGCTGCACTCGGAATGTAATTCGCATTTAACAGGTTGTTTGAAGGGCTAAAGGTTCCTGTTCCTGATGTGCTCCAGCTAATGCCGCCCGGTATAGTTACTTTCCCGGCTAAAGGTATACTGGTATTCTCCGAGCAAATATCCTGGTTGGGCCCTGCGGTTACGGCAGGTAATGTCCCGAACCTTACGGTCATGCTTGACATTGCAACGGCGCAGTTATCAGCACTGGTGGATGTTAATGTAAGTACAACTGATCCTGCTGCTTTATCTGCAGCCGACGGAAGGTATTGTGCGTTAAGTACATTGCTTGCCGGGCTAAATGTTCCTGTGCCTGCAGTTGTCCATATACCTGTCGTTGTGCCCCCTGATATACTTCCTGAAAGAAATATTGAGGGACTTGCTACGCATGCAACCTGATCCGATCCGGCGTTTGCGATCGGTGGTGCATCAACTATTGCCTGGGTAGTAACGGGTAGGCTATTACAACCGTTCACCGAAACAACTAAAGTATAGGTTCCTGAATTGGCAGTAGTAACATTTGTAATGTTGGGATTTTGTAATGTTGATGTATATCCGTTAGGGCCCGTCCATAAATAAGTTCCCTGGGAAACAGGAGCTGTCCGCAATTGTATGGTACTGCCTACACAAACGGGTGAATTACTGTTGGCAACCGGAACTGCCATTGAGGGATTTACAGTTGCAGTATACGTAAATGGCATACCTACACAACCGTTAGCCATTGGTGTAATGTTATAAACTACCTTTACAGGAAAAATGCTTGTATTAATTAAAGTTTCGTTAATGGTTCCGGATGTTTGATTAGTCACAGCATGGTTACTGATACCTGGTACGGCCACGCGGCTCCAGTTGTATGTTGCCGAGGGTACATTTGATGTTATAACATAGTTTTGGGGAAACCCGCTACAAGCTATGCCTGTGGAATCGCTGGTTATAATTGCTGTTGGATTTACAGTAACCACGAAATTAAATGGTACCCCTGTGCATGTGCTGGTATTATAATTCAGTACATAAGTAACATTAACAGGGGCATTGGTAGTATCAAATAAAACTTCGTTTATAGTGCCATTGCTTTGACCGGACACCGCCGCATTGCTAATTCCGGGTACCGCCACCCTGCCCCACGAAAAAGAAGTGACAGGGGAGCTGAAGGTAGCCGCATAATTATCTGTGCTCATATTACATATAGTAGCTGTGGCTGTACTTGTAATAACAGGGGTAGGGTAAACAGTAACTACATAGTTAAAAGGCAGGCCGGTACACGTCCCGGCTGCCGGTACAACGATGTAAGTTACATTTATGGCATTTTGTGTAGTATTGATTAAAGTTTCGCCAATAGTTGCAGGTGTTTGGTTGGTTACGGCGGGGTTACTTATCCCGGCCACCTGTGCACGCCCCCATAAAAATGTTGCTGTGGCCACATCAGCTGTAATGGCATAGTTTAGTGGGTTACCACTGCAAACAGTGCCTGTTGATGCGCTGGTTATATTAGGTACGGGTGTAACAGTTACGTCAGCCTGCGTACGCGTACTTGTACAGCCGTTTAGAGTTGCTTCTACATAATAGCTGGTATTAGCTGTTAAAGCAGGTGTGGTATAGGTATTGGTTGCAGACAAAAGATTGCCTCCTGCTGCCGAATCGTACCAATTATAACTACCCGTTGAACCGCTTGCTGTAAGCGTTGTTACACCGCCTTCGCAAATTTGTACCGAAGGTACAGTTGGCGGTACGGGCGGTGTGTTAACTGTTACTGTTACTGCTGTAAAGCTGCTCGTGAGGCCGCCAATGGTTGTTTGCACATAATAAGTAGTGCTGGCGTTAAGCGGCGGGGTTGTAAAGGTTGGCCCTGTTGCCAGCAAGGCGCCGCCTGTAGTTGCATCATACCATTGGTACACGCCGCCTGGGGCGGTAGCTGAAAGGGTTACAGCATTTCCAAAACAAACAGTGGCGCCCGCCGCAACCGGTGAAGCCGGGTTGTTGATAAAAGTAATAGTGACCATATCGGCAACACTGCCGCAAGGCCCTGGAGGCTTACTTGACGTTAAAGTAAGCGTAGCTGAAGTTTCTCCCGGCCCTGGCGTATAAATGGCATTTGGAAGAGAAGGGTTAGAGAATGAGCCGGTTCCCCCTGACCATGTTCCGCTTGTTGTACCGCCTGTAATGCTTCCGGCCAATTGGACCGGGCTGCCTGATGCCACAGTTTGGGGAGGGCCTGCATTGACTGTTACCACCGGGTTAATTGTAACGGTTGCAGTCGCTACATTAACAGCACAAGTCCCGCTGGCATTTATTGTGTTTGTTATGATGTAGGTACCGGGCTGGCTTGTACTTAAATTTATCTCTCCGGTACTCGTATTTACAAAATTCAGCCCCGCCGGTGATGCACTGAAAATACCCGCAGACGCCCCTGCAATAAAAGTAGGTAAAGGGTTCAGCGCATACTGGCAATATGGCCCGCTGTAAGAGAAACTTGCATTGGGTGTTGCAGCAATTGAAATTGCAGCGCTTGTAATACCAGGGCAGGGGCCATTATTTGCAAAAGAAACAACATAGTTTCCTGGCGTGCTTGCACCTATATTAATTTCCCCCGTATTATTACTAACGAAAACCAGTCCTGCCGGCAATGCGCTGAACGTCCCTCCGGCCGGGTTATTTATAACCGGGATTGGATTAGCGCCGGTAGCACAAAATGTCCCTGAAGAGTACTGGAACTGGGGATCAAATGCAGCGTTTATAGTTACTGTTACCGGCGTTCGGGGACTTATACACAGCGTTGTATTTTGCACATAATAAGTAGTATTTGCCGTTAAAACAGGTGTAGTGTAGGTGCTCCCTGTATTCAATAAATTCCCCCCGGTAAGGGCATCGTACCATTGAATGGTTCCTGCGGCTGCATTGGCCGTTAAAGTAGCAGATGTTCCGGAACAAATTGATACCCCGTTTGCCGTTGGCGGCGGCGGGATTGGGTTTACTGTAACCACTACCGGGGTGCGCAAGCTGGCACAGCCGTTATTTATTACTTCTGCATAATACGTTGTAGTGGCTGTTAAGGCAGGCGTGACATATACCTGGCCTGTGAATAATAAATTGCCGCCGGTAACACTATCGTACCAGGCGTAATTGTTAAAGGTCCCCATAGCCGTAAGCACGGCTGAACTTCCTGAACAAACAGATGTATTTGCAGCGGTAGGTGCGGGGATAACAGGAAGCAGGGTAACGGTTACTGCCGTCATGGGACTGGTACATCCTGCTAATGTTGTTTGAACATAATAGGTAGCATTTGCATTTAATAAAGGGGTAGTGTAACTGGCGCCTGTAGCTAATAACACGCCCCCGACCGCCGCACTATACCAGTTGTATATACCGCCCGGCCCCGTTGCGGTTAAAGTAGCAGCCGATCCCGGACAGATAATAGGTCCGGACACCGATGGAGCTGGCACTTGCGCCATCACGGTAACATTTATGGCTGATAGCGGGCTTGTGCAACCACCGTTAATTGCCTGCACATAATAGGTGACAGAATTTTTTAAGGCAGGGGTAGTATAAGTAACGCCTGTGGCAAGTAAGTTTCCGCCTATAGCTGCGTCATACCATTGATAGGTCCCTATTGGGTTTGCCGCAGCAGTTAAAGTTGTACTGCTCCCATAACATATAGTATCATTTTGAGGAACAGGTGTAATGGGAAGAGGGTTTACAGTTACAGTTACAGGAGTGCGGGGACTTTCACAAGTGTTTAAATCAGTTTCTGCATAATAGGTTGTTGTAGAAGTTAAGGGAGGTGTTGTATAATCCGGACTTGAAATTAACGGTACCCCGCCGACAGGAACTGTAAACCAGTTAACTACCCCCGCAGGTGCATTAGCATGTAAATTTGCTGATGACCCTGCGCAAACCGACACATTTGCGGCGGTCGGCGCCAGCGGCGGCGGCGATACGTTTGCAGTCACCGGGGTGGGGGCGCTTGTACAACCATTAGATGTTACTACTACAAAATAAGTTGTTGTTTGAGTTAATACCGGCGTAGTGAAAGTTGAAACGGTGCTTACAATGTTACCCCCTGCGTCATACCAGGTATAGCCAGTTCCACCCGTTGCGGATAAGGTAGCCACATTACCTGAGCATACAGTTGCTCCTGTAACAACCGGCTTACCATTTACAACGGCAAAAACAGCTGTCCGGCTGCTTGTACAGCCACCAACCGTTGTTTCAACAAAAAAGGCGGTGGTGGCGGTTATCGGCGGTGTAGTATAGGTAGCCCCGCTAGCTAAAAAATTGCCTCCAACCGCTTGATCGTACCATTGATAGTTACCACCAGGGGCAGTAGCCGTAAGCGTAGCAGGGCTATTGGGACAAACTATGACATCGGGCGCTGTTGGCACAACAGGCGTATTTGAAACGGTGACCGTTGTACTTGTTTTTACAGGCGCACAACCTGGTGTTTTATCACTTACAGAAACCGTGAAAGTACCTGCTTTATTTACAGTTATTGATGGTGTGGTTTCCCCTGTGTTCCATATGTAAGTATAAGGCGCTGTTCCCCCTGATGCCGTCGCGGTTAATATTATGTTATTTCCAGAACATATTGTCGGGGCAGACTGGGATAAGGTTACACCCAATGTACACTGACTATACCCTTTCAGCGATAATAGTATGAAAAAACATAATATTAAACGGATCTTCATAAATCTTAACAGATCTTTTTAATGGCTGTCTTTTATTATCAAAAGGAAATTTTAATGACTCCCTTTGTTAAATATTGCCGTTGAGGCACATGGTAAATTGTATGTGAAAATTAAGGGGAACAATTAATCAACTATCTTTTTTACGTAAAAATCAACAAATTTGTTCAATAAATAACCAAATTACACCAAACACAGCCAGCCACTTTTTTGATTGGAATATGACAATTAAGCTAATATCGTCCCCGGTTTATTTTTAAAAAATATAACCGTACATAAGCCGGTGATAACCGGTTAAAACTTCAGCAACACTTTTAAAAATAATACATTTATATGGTTTGATTAACCAATATGTTAATTTTCAATATTCTTTATAGTTAGATGATAGCGTCAAAATTAAAAATAAAGAAAAATTTTAGAATAGTGAATTATCCACATTCGTATGAAAAGTTTAAAATATTATTTATTGGATGGCAACCCGGTCTGAGTTTATATTGATAAACGCTGACATAACTGCTTCAAAAATTGCTATAATACTGCTTCATCAGCATAAACGCCTTTGCAGGAATGTCTTTATTGACAGGATATTAAATTAGGGTTATTTTAGAGCCTGTTTAAAAATGTATGAATAAAAATGCTATGTGTTGAAAAGTGAGTAAAAAGGCCATCGCAGATCGGTCAAATAAACACTAATTGTGAATCACGACAAACCCAATTAGTATGAAAAATTATCCAACCGATCTAAGCGATAACCAGTGGCAATTTATAAAAAAGACCTTACAGTTAGACGAACGCAAGCGAAAACATAATTTACGGTCTATTTGGGATGCGATCCAATACCTGGTGAAAACAGGATGCCAGTGGCGGATGCTTCGGTTGAACTTTGCCAAATGGCAATTGGTTTATTACTATTATAAGAAATGGTCTGATATAGAACAGTTTGACTTGTTGTTAGCAAAACTTAGGGAACATGTCAGGATAAAAAAAGGACAAAATGCCCAGGAAAGCTTAGGGATAATGGACAGCCAGAGCGTAAGATGGGGGAACAACAGAGCGCTGAACAGTTATGATGGCAACAAGAAGGTAAAAGGGATCAAACGCCATGTCATAGTAGATAAAAACGGGTTTTTAGTTGCTGTTATGGTAACAGTAGCACATATCCATGACAGTAAAGCGGTAATGCTGCTGATGCGGGTATTGAAAGAAATGCTATGTGGCATCAAAGTAATTATTGCTGATGGCGGATATCGGGGTGAGATCGCAGAACAGGTAAAGAAAAGTTTTGGTTATCTTATCCAAGTAGTTATGCGCTCTGATGGTAAGAAAACCGGGTTCAAACCAACTCATAAAAGATGGGTGGTTGAAAGAACATTTGCATGGTTCGACAATGACAGAAGGTTATGCAGAAACTACGAGTTCCTGCTCGAATCTTCTGAAAATATGGTTAAACTCACCGCTATAAAATTATTATTGAACAAAATTTAAACAGGCTCTATACTCTAAAGCAAAGCCATTATACAGTAGGGTTATTAATTTTATATAACAAGTTACGAATACTTGACGATCTGCCGGAAATACTTGACAAAATGAAATTGTCACCTCAAATAATGATTGTAAATTGTCCATTAAATTAAAATGAATTTTTATGCGCCGAAGTATTACCCGATACGGCATCAAATACCTATTGTTTTACATTCCGGCATGGATGGCCGTGTCATTTATCATGATGTTTATAAACTATGACAGCCAAACATCTTTAATTCCGCAATGGATAGGTTGTATGATCGTAACCGGTGCTGCCGCGCCTGTTTGCTGGTACACGGCTAATAAACTTACCCCGCGTTACCTGTACCGCAAAAAAATTGGCTTATTCATCGGCTATTTATTGATCCTGGCTTGCTTAAACGCGATATTAACTTATCTTTTTGCCCTTTTTATTTATCACCTGATTTCAGGTAATCCGGTTTTCCGCACGTCTCTTTATTTTTTCAGCCTGGCATTGGAAATGCTATTGGTCGATGTCATTTTGATTTCGGTCAGTTGTATTATTAAAATAATAAGCGACCGTTATTTTATGGAGCAGCAAATGTTACAAATTGAAAAGGAAAAGGTAAGCACCGAACTTAATTTTTTGCGTTCGCAGGTAAATCCGCACTTTCTTTTTAACGTAATGAACACAATTTATTTTCAGATTGATAAAACAAATACGGAAGCCCGGCTTTCAGTCGAAAAGCTATCCGAAATGCTCCGGTACCAGTTATATGAATGCACTTCAGACAAGATTGAAATATACAAAGAACTCCTTTACATAAAAAATTATGTTGCTATTCAAACATTGCGAATGGAAAAGGATTCGGATATCCGGTTAATAATTGACCAGGATATGGAAAACTTTTTGATAGCCCCTTTATTGATCCTGCCCATCGTTGAAAATGCTTTTAAACACGTTTCAAATTTTAAAGAACCAGGTAAAAACAAAATATACCTAACGGTTAAAAAATATGATAGATTTACGATGCTCATGGAAGCCGAAAACACGTACGATCAGTCAAATGTTCAAAAACATTTATTACAAACCGGTGGCTTAGGGATCCAGAATTTAAAAAGAAGGCTGGAATTGTTATATCCTGATAAACATGAATTAAACATTAATAAAGGAGAAAATATCTTTAATACTACCCTTAAACTTCAGTATGATGATTAACTGTTTAGTTGTAGATGACGAGCCGATAGCCCGCAACGGCATATTGGAATATATTGAGCAAATTGAATTTTTACATTCGGTAGCTACATGCAAAAATGCGATAGAAGCAAGCTTTGCACTCGAAAATTACCAGGTGGATCTGGTTTTTTTAGACATTCAAATGCCAAAAATATCAGGCATTGATTTTTTAAAAAATTTAGCCGACCCACCCCTTATAATTTTTACAACAGCTTTCCCCGAATATGCTATTGAAGGATATGAATTAAATATATTGGATTACTTATTAAAACCAATAAGTTTTGAGCGCTTTTTTAAAGCTGTGATCAAAGCGCAAACCTATTTAAGTTCAAAAATAAAGCAACAGGGGTTAATAGGGTCCGAACCTTATTTTTTTATCAAATCGAACCTTAAAATCGAAAAAATATTTGTGGAGGATATCTTTTATATCGAAGCTTTATCAAACTATGTAATTTTACACACCAAAAATAAAAAGCACATTGTTTACATGAGTTTTAAAAGTATAGAAAGCCAATTACCGAAGCATCTGTTTCTTAAAACCCATAAATCATTTATTGTAGCTGTAAATGCAATTCAAACAATCGATAATAATGAAGTAACAGTAGCCGATCATATATTACCAATTAGCAAAAGTTACCGGCAATCAGTTATGGACACGGTTGAAAAGAACTTATTTAAAAGGCTTTAAACACACTGGGCTTGATGGGTCAAAAAGAGTTATACCCCAAAGTGTATTTATACAGGAGAATAGTTTATGCGAAACTATTTATAGACAGCCATTTTGATGAAAAAATAGATCTCAATAACATTGCCGGTGAGGCTTTCTTTTCCAAATTCTATTTTATCCGGCTTTTTAATAATATTTATAAAAAAACGCCGCATCAATACTTATCCTTTGTCCGGATTGAAAAAGCAAAGCAGCTTTTAATGACAGAAATGACAGCAGCACGGGTTTGCTATGCCGTTGGCTTTGAAAGCGTAAGTTCGTTTACAGGTCTTTTTAAACGCGCGACAGGCCAAACGCCGTCGGTTTACCAGGAGTTGCAGCATAAAAGAATAAGAGAGATAACGATAGCCCCGCTTAAATTTATACCAAATTGCTTTGCCGAAAAGAAGGGATGGAAGTGATGGTTGATGGAATAGATTAAGTTTGGTGGTTGATTGGGCTAAAAGCCCAACACATAAAACCTGCCCAACTTAATCAACTTCTAACCAATTATAGCAATTTTCAAGAAGCCGCAGCGTAAATAAGTAGTCATTTTTGATGTATAAAAAAATCCATTATGATCACAAAAATGAACCACGTTAGTGTTTTTGTCCTGGACCAGGACAGCGCTTATGAGTTTTACGTTAATAAACTCGGTTTTAAAGTACATACAGATGCGCCTATGGGCCCCGGAATGCGTTGGTTGACCATTTGTGCGCCTGAACAGCCCGGCCTGGAAATTGCTTTAATGGCAATTAGTGAGGGAATGATGTTCAACAAAGAGGCGGCAACCCAAATGAGAAACCTTGTAAGCAAAGGTACTTTTGGTTTCGGCGTATTTGAGTGTGATAACCTGCTGGTAACGTATGAAGAATTAAAAGCAAAAGGGGTTGAATTTACCAAACAACCAACACAAGAGTTTTATGGTTTTGAAGCATTGTTCAAAGATGACTCGGGCAATTGGTTCTCATTGGGGCAAAAAGCAGTTTAAAAAAGAAACCGGCCCCCAAATTTATGCACTTAAAAAAAGCAAGATATTTTGTACATTGGCTTATCGATTTATAAATTAATTACGTCATCAGCCTTGCTGAAAAACCATCAAGTGTATAAGCCTTTGATTATGAAAAAATTATTTTTCCTTGTATTAATTGCAGCTGTATTGGCTGCATGCAACACAAAAACAAATCAGGCAGCTATCCCCGTTAAGGATACCCTTAAGTATGCCTATAAGGCCACCTATTCATCAGATATAACGGTGCCGGGTAACCCGATAAATGCACAAAAAGTGCTGCAGGTATGGAAAATGTTCGAAACCGCGAATATCCAGGCGATGAAACCCTACTTTGCTGATTCGGTTAAATATAATGCGGCCGATGGTATGCATTTTTACGGCCCGACAGATAAATTGCTGGCTTATGCAAAACAAGATATTGACGGGCTTGATTCCATGCGTTTTGATATAGTTAGTTGGCAAAGCGCACATATAAATGATAAAAATGAAGATTGGGTAAATATTTGGTCGAGGGAAAGAAGGTACCCTAAAAAGGGCAAACCAGATACAGTATTAATGCAGGAAAATTGGCAGGTAAAAAATGGTAAAGTGATTGGCTTTGACCAATATCTCGCCAAAAAATAATATAAGTATTTGTTGTTAAGGTTTTGTTAAATGCCCAAATAAAAAATAAATAATTACGGAAAAATTATTACAATTGCACTAACCGGCTTTGCATTTAAAGCTGGTTTTTATTTGAAAAACATACCAGCGAAAAAGTTTGGCAGTTTTATACGCTTTAATAAAATTTACAGTTTAATAAAGTACAATATTTCTTCAATATCATGAATTAAATTTCCCCAGTTTATCCTTGCAATTACCCCTATTAAGTTATTCATGAAAAAAAAGCTTTTTATTTTTAGTCTTTTGCTCTTTGGGCTTTCTGCCAGTATGGCACAGGGGAAATGGGAATTAAAAAAAAATGAAAACGGCATTGAAGTTTTTACCCGGAAAGCAGCTAAAGGTAACATAAAGGAATTACGGGTAGTTTGTGAGCTTGATGCTACAAAAGTACAATTGATCAATATGCTTGAAGACATCAGCGATTATAATAGCTGGGTTTATTCGAATAAAAAATCAACCGTGTTAAAAACGATAACCCCCCAAAACATCATTTATTATACAGAATCGCATTTACCCTGGCCAATAAAAGACCGCGACCTGATAATTGAACTTAATATTACACCTACACCTGATGTTTTAAGTATAGTGGCAAAAAGCCTTCCCGCCTATTTGCCCCAGAATAATAATTATATAAGGGTGCCCTATTCATTAGCGCAGTGGAAAGTAACACAGGCCCCTAACAATAAATTAAAGGTTGATTATACGTTCAGTGTAGACCCCGGGGGAAACATACCCTCGTGGATTGTTAACGCCACATTAACAATTGGCCCATATAATTCATTCCTTAAACTGAAGGAAATATTACAAGCTCAAAGACAGCCGGAAATTAAAGCAGAAAATTGATCAGAAATATTTGAATCCCGGAAAAACTATATGAAAGATGCTCCACCAGCCACTCTCAAGCGTCATGTATAATTTGAAGGGGCCGCCAATGCGTACGCTTTCCCCGTTCTCTAAAACCGCGTCATATTTTACTACCCCTTCTGCATGTCCAAGCCCGGTGTATCCCTCTAATTCAAAGCCAACATCAATAATCTTATATTTCTCATCAATAAAAGCAGTGTAGGCATCAAAAATGTTTTTCAATTGTTCTGCGACTTCGGCTTTGCTCAATATTTTCCTATCAGGTAATATAAATTGGTCTGCTAATTCCCAGCTTTTTTCGTCGAGACTTTGTTTAAACCAACCTGATAGAAATTCTTCAGCCCTCCTTTCAATATCCTTTTTGTGATTCGGGTGAAACTCTTCATAATCAAAATGAGTGGTCATACCCGGCATTGGTGCAAAGGTTGTTTCGTGTTCAAACAACTCCTCGGTTATAAAATAATACATGGTGCGACTGTCGTATTCATCACCATCGCCAAAATAAACCTCCATATCTTTTTCAGCCAGCAGGTCAGTGATTTTTGCTAATTCTTCTTCTATCTCAATATCATCCAAATCATCGCATTTTTTAAAACCGGGCTTTCCCAGCAAGTCATATACTTTTGAAGATTTTGAATTGGCCCAATTCTGCTCAAACGCCATTACGTTTTTCAGGAACTCATTTTCAATTTCGGGATCCAGTTCGCCGGAGGTAAACGATTCACCACCTAATTCTGCCTGCAACTTTAAACGAAGCAACTCGTTTTCCATCCGCAGGTTTTCTTCAGGGTCGTCGCTTAATGGCTTGTTTGTTAAATCATCGTTGTTTTTCATAGGGTTATTTGTTTAGGTTATTAAACCAAATGTAGTCTTTTTGTCTGAACCGTGATTAAGGGATTTTGAGGATTTATAAGATTTTATTTTTTAGCTTACATCCAAAGAATCTGTAAAATCCCTTAATCCCGGTTCTGACATTGTAAAAATTTACATGTATTATCACAACAACCGGTATTAAATTCACATTTATTTGTTTAATTTTAACTTTATTATAAACCGGTTAGCCCTCATTATTAAATTTATTTATGCAGCGTAAGTTGTATTTGTTGTGGATTTTGTGCGCAGGATGTGTTTTATGCATGCTCCATGCCTGTAACCACTCTGGTTCAAACATTGATGAACAAATTCCTGATACGGTAAGCTATAATTTTAACATACGCCCGATACTTTCTGATAAGTGTTATAAATGCCATGGCCCCGATGCCAGCAAACGACAGGCAAATTTAAGGCTCGATAAGCCCGAAGTCGCCTTTAAAGCATTACGCGATAATCCAAACGCGCATGTATTGGTTCCGGGCAGCCCTGAAATGTCGGAGCTGTTTCGCCGGGTATCTGCCAGTGATACTTCCGAGATGATGCCCCCTGCAAACTCCAACCTTAAAAGGTTAACCCCGCATGAGGTGGAATTGGTGAAAAAATGGATAAAACAGGGCGCTAAATTCGAAAAACATTGGGCGTTTGTACCGCCGAAATCATGGCCAATACCCGAAGTTAAAGACAAGGCGTGGCCCAAAAATCAAATCGACTATTTCATTTTACATAAACAAGAGCAATATGACCTCGCGCCCAATCCCGAGGCAGATAAAGAACGCTTGCTAAAACGGGTAAGCTTTGACCTGACAGGCTTGCCGCCCAGCCTGGAAATGATGGACAGGTTTTTAGCCGATAAAAGCCCGAATGCTTATGAGAAAATAGTTGATGAGTTGATGAAAAGCCCCGCTTATGGCGAAAAAATGACCCTGCATTGGCTGGATGTTTCCCGTTATGCCGATTCACATGGTTACCAGGATGATAATTACCGTACCCAATGGCCATGGCGTGACTGGGTAATCCATGCCTTTAATGAGAATTTACCTTACAATAAATTTATTACCTGGCAATTGGCAGGCGATTTAATGCCTAATTCAACAAAGGAACAATTGCTGGCAACCGGCTTTAATCGTAATCATAAAATAACAGAAGAAGGCGGCGTTATCAACGAGGAATACCGTGTGGCGTATGTTACCGACCGTACCAATACTTTCGGAAAGGCGCTTTTGGGCTGCACCATTGAATGCGCCCACTGCCACGATCATAAATATGACCCTTTCTCTCAAAAAGAGTATTACCAGCTTTACGCGTTTTTCAACAGCGTTAAAGAGCCCGGCATCCAGTCGACCGTTGGCGGCCCCGAAACGTATGCCAAAAGGCCGTTGATGCAGATCACCAATGATGATGTAAAAAGCATCCTGAAATTTGTAAACAAGCAGGACACCAATAAACTTATCGTATCTGTTATGGGCGACAGCGAGGTGTACCGGAAAACCTATATACTTAAACGCGGCAACTATGATACCCACGGTGATGAAGTGCTGCCCGGTACCCCAAAAGCTATTTTGCCTTTTGATGACAGCTACCCTAAAAACAGGCTGGGATTGGCCGAATGGTTGTTTAGCCCTAAAAACCCACTTGCAGCAAGGGTTTTTGTAAACCAGATGTGGCAGGAATTCTTTGGCAAGGGCATTGTAAAAAGTTCCGGCGATTTTGGCAGCCAGGGTGATCTCCCTTCGCACTTTGAATTATTAGATTGGCTTTCGGTTGATTTTAGGGACCACGGCTGGGATATGAAACGTCTGGTAAAACAGTTGGTAATGTCGGCAACTTACCGGGAGTCAGCAGTGATAACGGCAAGCCAGTTGAAGATCGACCCCGACAATACATTATTAAGCCACGGCCCGCGTTATCGCCTCCCCGCCGAATTTGTTAGGGATATGGTATTGGCAAGCAGCGGGCTGTTAACCCGTACCATCGGCGGCCCAAGCGTAAATCCTTACCAGCCGCCGGGTTTATGGGAAAATGCTACATCCGGCCGTGGACTACTGGCAAATTATAAACAAGTACACGGGCCTAATCTTTACCGCAGGGGTATGTACACCCTGATAAAGCGTACCGTACCACCCGTTGAAATGGCAATTTTTGATGCCAGTAACCGCGACCAGTGCGAAGTAAAACGGTTAAGGACAAACACCCCCTTACAAGCCTTGCTCATGGAGAATGATCCAACGGTATTAGAGTCCGCGAGAGTTTTAGCTGCTAAATTATTGCAGGATAAAAGCAGTGCAAAAGACAAAATTTATAAGGCGTTCAGGCTGATTATTTGCCGCAAGCCAAATGAACAGGAATTGGCGATATTGAATGGCTTTTATAGCGATGAATTAAAAACAATGGACAAAAAAACCGCTGTAAAAGTGCTTAACGTTGGCGAATATCCTATCCCTGACAATTTAAATAAAATTACCCTCGCAGCTATGATGAAAGTGGTTGATACAATTTATAATTTAGAGGAAGCGATCACAAAAACCTGACGAATATGGAGAAAGATTTCTTAGAGCACCGGCTCAATATTAACAGGCGCCGTTTTTTATCAAGGTTAAGTTTGGGCGTAGGCAGCATTGCCTTAGGCTCATTGCTTATTCCCGATCTTTTTAGCGGTATCGGTTCAGATAGCGAGGCTGATTTTATACCGGGTATCCCAAACTTCGCGCCAAAGGCCAAACGAGTTATATACCTTTTCCAGGATGGTGCGCCCTCACAATTGGAATCATTTGATTATAAGCCAAAACTGCGGGAAATGATGGGGCAGGAGCTGCCCCCTTCTGTCCGGGGAAACCAGATATTGACCGGGATGACCGCCCAGCAAAAATCTTTTCCGTTGATAGGCTCTTTTTATGATTTTAAACAATACGGCGAATCCAAAGCATGGGTAAGCGACTTATTCCCGCATATTGGGAAAATAGCCGATGATATTTGTATCATCCGTTCCATGTACACTGAGGCTATAAATCATGACCCGGCATTAACTTTTTTCCAAACCGGCGCGCAGCAGGGTAACCGCCCGAGCATGGGTTCGTGGGTGAGTTATGGTTTGGGCAGCGAGAATAAAAACCTGCCTGCTTTTACTGTACTTCTTTCAAAAGGCAAGGGTAATGGACAGGGCGTATATTCAAAGCTCTGGAGCAATGGCTTTTTAGATTCTATTCACCAGGGCGTTCAATTTAGCAGCGGCGAAAACCCGGTATTATACTTAAACAACCAGGACGGCATTGACCGCCGCGACCGCCGTAAAATGCTGGACAAACTTGCCGAACTGAATGAAATATCATATAAACAATTCGGCGACCCCGAGATCACTACCAAGATACAACAATACGAAATGGCTTACCGGATGCAATCTGCCGTTCCCGAGATTATGGATGTATCAAAAGAACCTGATGATATTGTTAAAATGTATGGCCCTGATTGTTTGGTGCCAGGAACTTATGCCGCGAATTGCCTTTTAGCACGCAAACTATCTGAAAACGGAGTCCGCTTTGTGCAATTATACCACCAGGGCTGGGACCAGCATAGTAACCTCCCAAAGGAAATGGCCGGACAAGCAAAGGATGTCGACCAGGCTTCGGCAGCACTGGTTACTGATTTGAAACAACGCGGCCTGCTGGATGAGACCCTTGTAATTTGGGGTGGTGAATTTGGTCGTACCAATTACAGCCAGGGCAAACTGGAGAAAGCAAACTATGGCCGCGACCACCACCCACGCTGTTTCAGTATCTGGATGGCGGGCGGCGGCATTAAACCCGGAATAGTATACGGTGAATCGGATGAGTTTGGGTATAATATTGTTAAAGACCCGGTGCATGTGCATGATTTTCATGCTACGGTATTAAATCAATTAGGCATCGATCATAAAAAATTAACATTTAAAAGCCAGGGAAGAAGGTACAGGTTAACGGATGTGGCAGGAAATGTGGTGAAGGGGATATTGGTCTGAACCGTTGATTAAGTTGATTTTTTTGATTTCATTGAGGAGAAGGAGATGGTGACTTTAAAAATCAGCGTAATCCAATAATCAGCTTAATCAACGGTTCAGACAAAAGAAATTTAAAATAAACCATTATGGAAAGAAGAAAATTCATAAAGCAAACAGCCGTATTTTCGGCAGGCTTTTTTATAGCAAAAGATATGCTGGCAAAAAATGATAGTCCCATTTATGGGCATGGCAATATGCGTTACCGCATGGATAATAAATGGAGCAAGGCCGATCCGATGAAAAACCCTGTAAATGACTGCCACGAGATGGTTCAGGATTCGAAAGGGCGTATTTTGCTGCTTACCAACGAAACCAAAAACAATGTGCTGATCTATAATAAGTCAGGCCAATTGCTGGATACGTGGGGGCATGATTTTCCGGGCGCGCATGGTTTAACTTTGGTAAATGAGAATGGTACTGAATTTCTGTTTATAACGGATACTAAACTTCACCAGGTTTATAAAACTACAATGGATGGCAGGGTATTGCTTACTATTGATGTGCCGATGGAAACCGGGGTTTATAAAAAAGCAGAGGAATTTATACCTACCGAAACAACTATTGACACCAATGGCGATATTTTTATTGCCGATGGTTATGGCGCGCAATACATTACACATTATGATAAAAATGGCAAACTGAAAAACTTTTGGGGCGGCAGGGGTGATGGCGACGAGCATTTTGACAATGCCCATGGAATTTTGATTGACTGGAGAAATGCAACCCCAACACTTTTAATAACTGATCGTACCCGCAATTGCTTTAAACGCTTTAGCATGGACGGCAAATTACTGGATATTATTAAGCTTCCCGGCGCATGTGTATGCCGGCCCGTGATAAAAGGCGACCATTTATATGCCGCTGTATTGCGTTCGCCTGCACTCAGTAATGAAAATTCGGGCTTTACTACTATTTTGGATAAGGACAATAAAGTGGTGTCAAACATTGGCGGTACCGAACCAATTTATAAAGATGGCGTGCTGCAGCCGATGGCACAGGCCGAAAAGATATTTTTAAACCCGCATGATGTTTGCGTGGATGATGACGAAAATTTGTATGTTGCACAGTGGGCGTCAGGGAAAGTTTACCCATATAAATTTACGAGGGTTTAGATATAATGTACTGTTGATAGATGAACAAACGTTTCTTACTGGTTTTATCTCTTATTCTTTTCATCTCCAAAAGTGTGTCTTTTGCACAGGACGAGCTATTGGACAACAGAATAGTTCAGACTAAAAAAGATACAAGAACATTTAATATTCAATCTCTTCAAGGTAAAACATTAAAGGTGAAACTTTTACCTGATTATGTACACAATGCTCTGTGTGTAATATATTTAACTGATACACTTAAGGTATTTGATTTTTGGGGCATGCCGGCTCAAACATCCCACTTAAGTAAACAATTTCTTAAAATAAACTATGAAGTTAGAGGCGGTTCAAATTTCGCGCTTGGAAACTCATTGATAATATGTGTAAGTAATAATAAATTGTATGAAGCATTACACGTGTTACGATATACGGATTGGGAATCTGAACTGGTCAAAACCTACAACGTAAAGTTTGCATTTGTAACTCATAAAAAAGAATACATGCTTATAGCAAGTATTAAAGATAAATCATTGTCAATAACCAATCCTGAAACGAATTATGATTATACGAATACCAGCAAATTGCATTTTGATAAGAAGCTAAAGGTATTTTATAGTATCAAAAAGAATCTATACGATACGCTAAAGGTTGTTTATCCAAACACAACCTACAGACGCGCAATTGAAGGTAATTTCCCCGAAGTGATTTTAGGGGACAGTAAATATCTTTATATCGGAAGCCAATGGTTCGAATTAGATCATGGCGCGATAACGAAATATTAAGTTTTAGTTTTTGGTAACTTACAACACCCTAAGCTATTGTCGTTTTAATTATATTATATTAAACCCATAGCCAAGGCAACCTTAAAAAAACTACAGGACAAAAAATAGTTTGGTACATTGAATTATATAGCGCCTAAATAATAGATTGATGATAAAAAGCAGCCATAAAGGTTTTGCAGAGAACCTGCTATTTGCACTGAATATTTTTATCATCTTTTTCCTGCTATTTGGCGATGATATAGCAATTCCCCAGTGGCTGCAGCCCGTTGGGCGAATACATCCGTTGATACTTCATTTTCCTATCGTAGTGCTCATAATGGCTATGGTGCTTGAATTTTTCAGGTTTAAGGAAAGTTTACGTACAGAAAAGCTTTACCATGATTTTACCACTTACCTATGGCTTACGGGGGCTCTTTTTGCTGCCATTACAGCAATAATGGGGCTGTTCCTGTCAAAAGAACCAGGCTACGAAGGTGATACTTTACAATGGCACAAATGGTTTGGCATTAGCGTTGTTTTTGTTTCCACCCTCATTTACTGGTTCCGCAATGCTAAATGGTACAGCCCAAAAATTGCCCGTTCGGGTGCAGCAGCAACCATACTCTGCTTAATTATTGCGGGGCACTATGGCGCCGATATCACCCATGGCGAAAATTTTGTTTTAGCACCGGTATGGCACCCCGAAAAGAAATTAGTCCCCATTGATAAGGCATTGGTTTTTAATGATGTGATAGAACCCGTTTTTGAAAGCAAATGTATAAGTTGTCATAACCCTGATAAAACCAAAGGCGGCTTAATGCTGATTGACGAAAAATCGGTGCTAAAAGGGGGTAAGGATGGTAAGCTATTTATTGCAGGGCAACCACAATTAAGCCTGCTATTGCAGCGCATCCACATGCCCGAGGGTGAAAAAAAGCACATGCCGCCATCCGGCAAAACGCAATTAACTGCCGATGAAATGACCTTGCTTTACTTATGGATAAAAGAAAACGCGGAGTTTAAAAGGAAGGTTATTGACCTGCCTGCCAGTGATTCACTAAGGGTATTGGCTGCAACTTTTTTAAAACCTGTTGAAGAGGAACAATATGATTTTGCAGCCGCAGATGATAAGCTCATCAAAAAGCTCAATAATAATTACCGGGTAATTTATCCTATAGCACAGGAGTCACCGGCGCTGGGGGTAAATATCTATAATAAAAGTAGTTATACGCCAAAGGCGCTGGAAGAACTTAGCGGGATAAAAAAGCAGGTGGTAACACTCGATCTTAACAAAATGCCGGTAAAAGATGCCGAACTGAAAACTATCGCCCAATTCGAAAACCTGCATACCCTAAACCTCAATTTTAGCGATATAACCGGGAATACATTAAAAGAACTTGCGCCGCTTAAACATTTAAAAACCCTTTCACTGGCAGGCGCAAGGTTGGATCCCAAAGCTGTTAAGCAGATCGGCTTATTAAAAAGCCTGACTGAAGTAGCCTTATGGGATACTGGTATACCAGATGACGAGATAGCAGAACTGCAAAAAAGCAATAAGCATATTGATTTCATTAAGGGTTTTAAAGATGATGGCAAGCCCATTAAGCTGAATGACCCGCAGGTGAAAAATACAAGCTTTGTTTTCACAAAACCGCTGCCCCTGGAGTTAAGCCATCCTATAAAAGGCACTGATATCCGCTACACCACCGATGGCACCGACCCTGATAGTGTGAAATCAATGCTTTATAAACCGGGGATTATGATAAGTCAGAATACCGCTATAAAAGCAAAAGCCTATAAACCCGGCTGGCTGGGCAGCGATATCATACAATTCAATTTTTATAAAAGTACCTATACGCCCGATAGCATTAGTTTTATAGCCGGGCCGAATGAAAAATACAGCGGCGACGGCGCAAAAACATTAATAGACAAAGACCTGGGCGGCAATAATTTCGGCAATGGTAAATGGATAGGTTCGCAAAAAGATCTGGTGGTTTATATGCAGTTTAATAAACCTGTTGACCTGCACACTATCACCTTGAATTGTATGCGTAACATTGGCGTCCAGCTGTTTTTACCTGTCGGGATAGAAATTTGGGGCGGTACAGATGCAGCTCATTTGAAATTACTAAGCAAGGTAATACCGGCAGCGCCAAAAAAGGATGACCCGTTTATTGTAAAAGGAATTGATTGTAAACTTTTAACCACTCATCCTTTGTCCTGTTTAAAGATCATTGCCAAACCTATACAAAAACTCCCTTCATGGGACCCCGTAAAAAAGCAGCCTGGTTGGGTATTTATGGATGAGATATTTTTGAATTAAGCCTCTGCGTCGATTTGCCGGGCTGTTTATCTTCCAAGGCTATAATGGACAAATTTAAGTCCTGAAAGGACGTAATATGATAACGATGGGTGAAGCCCATTGGCCAATGAAGGATTTATACGCTATTAACGAAAAACAATTAAAAACAAGGATCCGGATATGGCTGGCGCTATTTATGATAGGCTTGGCATTGAGTGGCATTACAGCCTTCCCTATTGAATCGGAACTTGCTTTCCTGGCACACCACGCTTCAGCATCTTCTATCATGGGGAACTGGATCAATACCGTTTATTCTGCGGTAAAAATCACCAATAATAATTATCCTTATTTAAGTTATGGTACCGATTGGCTTGCATTTGGCCATTTAGTAATAGCTACAGCATTTATTGGCCCGTTAAAAGATCCGGTAAAAAATATTTGGGTATTACAGTTTGGCCTTATAGCCTGTGTAATGGTTTTCCCGCTGGCCTTTATTGCCGGCCCTATCCGGCACATTCCATTCTATTGGCGTTTGATAGATTGTTCTTTCGGTGCTTTAGGACTACTGCCGCTAAGCATCTGCTATAATTATGCAAGGACGATGGAAAAATTGCAAAAAGGGTGAATCGAAGATTAATTGATGTTTTTACTAATCTCTGATTTCTATCCGCTTCTATATAACTTAAGTTATTTTTAGGGCAACGTCAGTTGCAGCTTCTTTCGGACTTCCTGACTTTCTTCTAATCTCTAATCAACTAACCTCTAATCGCCAACCTTCACCCTAATCAAACACTACTGTTTTATTTTTGTATACAAATACCCTGTCCTCAAATACCAGTTTAAGGGCTGTAGCTAATACGGCAGTTTCAATTTCCTTACCTGCTTTTACCATATCTGCCGCAGTGTATGAGTGATTTACTGAAATGATCTGCTGTGCAATGATTGGGCCCTCATCCAGTTCGTTGGATACAAAATGTGCCGTGGCGCCTATGAGTTTAACGCCGCGTTCAAAAGCTTGTTTGTAAGGGCTGGCGCCGATAAACGCCGGGAGAAATGAATGATGGATATTAATGATCCGCATAGGGAATTTTGCCACCAGGCCCGGTGATAAAATGCGCATAAATTTGGCTAAAACAATGTAATCAGGTTCATATTGCTCAACAATTGTTGTTATCTTTTCCTCAAACTCCTCTTTGCTTACCTGCTCATGCGATACCGCAAAAAAAGGCATATCAAAGCGTTTGCAAATATCCTGTAATGTGGTATGGTTGCCAATTACCGCCAACACGCTGGCGCCAAGTGTTCCGTAATAATTGCGGATCAGTATATCGGCAAGGCAATGATACTCTTTGGTAACCATTACAATCACCTTTTTTTGGGGCAGCGGGTTGATATTAATGGCAGCATCCGGAGGAAGAACGCTGAGTAATTTTTCTTCAAGCGTACTATCATCCCCGCTATGAGTTGCTTCCAAACGCATAAAAAAACGGTTATGCACCTGGTCTACATGCTCACGCATAGAGACAATATTAAGTTGCTCTTTTGCCACAACCCTGGTTATAGCTGCAACCAGGCCAACCTGGTCAATACACTGTATTACAATAATCATAATTGTGGTAAATATAATGTTGTAATTCGTTGAAAACGTTATAAGGGTTGAAAAGGTTATCGGTAGCTTTTACAACAATTTGACTGTAACAAAATATTGCTTCTTCAATCAAATAGTTTTAATTTAGGATATCAATAAACTAATCATAAAATGATCATGCGCTACTTTTTATGTTTCTTATGCCCGCCATTGGCCATATTAACCACAGGTAAAATAGGTGCGTTAATATTAAATATTATTTTAACACTATTTTTCTGGATACCCGGCATTATTCATGCTATTTTGGTTGTAAATAAGTTTTATGATGACAGGCGCCACAGGCAATTTATGGCCTATGCACGGAGAAGGTATTGAGCGGAATAAACTAAAAAAATGTCTTTAACCCCTTCGCTTTTAAACTAATATGTAAATTTTTGTAACAATTAGCTATAATATCCAACGCCATGCATAAGAATTCCCTACTTTCACATTGAATTAGGTTTGGAATAATCCGGCCTATTTGATGGATGCACTTGAACAGGTTTTTTGTTGGATTTCTTTTTCTATTGCTGTTTACACTTAATGGTATTATAGTTTTTGCCCAGCCTAATCATGAAAACTTATTAACTAAATGGCAAAAAGCCAGGTCGGAAAATAATTATCGATCTGATACTGGCAGTGTAATATTGCTTAATCACCTGTCCAACCAATACTTATATAATCATGCTGATAGTGCATTATATTTTGCAAAACAAGCATTACAATTAGCCCAATTTCAGAAGTACGCTGCAGGCCAGGCTGACTCATGGAATAGCATAGGCAAAGATTATTATGTACTTGGTGATTATACATCATCAATGGATGCATCGTCAAAACTGATGAGCATCAGTAATAAAATAAATTATGCGCACGGGATAGCCGGTTCCTACCAAATTATAGGCTTGATTTACCTGGCACAGGATAAATATAGTGAGGCGATAATTTATTTTACAAAATCGCTTAAAAGGTTTACCCGCTTAAAGGATAATGCAGAAACAGGCAAAGCATATTTTGATTTGGGAATATGTTATGATGAAACCGGGCAATCGGAAAAGGCATTTTATTATCTTGATAAAGCGGTACAGATTGCAAAACTGCAAAACGATAATGATTTACTTTCGATGACCCTAAACCGTACAGGTGAAACCTATTTTCATTTAAAAAACTATCAAATTGCATTGGGTTATTATGACGAGGTAATCAGTTCAAAACTTACCAATAACTGGGAACGGGATTTTGCTTATTCGGGAATTGCACAAACTTATTATGGCCTTGGGGCTTATAATAAAGCAATTTTGAATGCTAAGAAAAGCCTGTACTTTTCAAAAAAAGTTAAATCAGGCTGGGATGAAATAAGGGCAATAAACATTCTTTCTGAAAGTTACGCTGCTGTGAAGGATTATAAAAATGCTTATAGTTTTCATGTACAATTAAAAAGATTGAATGATAGCCTTTTTAACAACGAAAAAGAAAATGAGATCAATTACCTGCATTTAAAACAGCAGCAGGCTGATAACGTAAAGCTCAGGGGCGATATTAAAGCCAAAGAACAAACCATCATATTTGGGGAACGCCTTTTTATTTTTAGAAATGTGATCGCAGTATGTGTGATTATTTTTGTAGTGATAATATTCAGGAATACAAGAAAGGCGAAGGCTTTAAATAAGGTACTACAGCAACAAAATAACGACATTGCCGAGCAAAAGGAAGAAATATTGAGTCAAAAGGATGCCTTAGATCAACTTAACCATACAAAAAATCAACTATTTTCGATTATCAGCCACGACCTCCGCAGTCCTTTTACCGCTATTTTGCAAACACTTGACCTGATCCGCTCGGGCGAAATACCTGCTGAAGAGCAGGGGGCTGTTTTAGAAGATTTTTATCATCAGGTAAACCTTGTTACTTTAATGGTGAATAATTTATTGCTTTGGGCCAACAGCCAGCAATCAGGTATTAAAAGTAATTTGGCCACCCTAAATATTACAAAAACAGTTAACGGGATAGTTTCCGTATCAAATTTCCTGGCAAAAAACAAAAACATCAACCTTCATCACAATTATACCGGGGAAAAATGGGTTTATGCTGATTTAGACCATGTAAAAATTATTGTTCAAAACCTTGTTGGCAATGCCATAAAGTTTACACCCGAAGGCGGCACAATTGAAATATATTATACAGAAGACGACATTTACCAAATAATACATGTGAAGGATTCCGGTGTTGGCATTTCGCCCGAAAAAATGGGCAAGCTTTTTAAAGTAACCGGGAAGGAAATATCAGCTTATGGCACCAATAATGAGGCTGGTTCTGGCATTGGATTGGTTTTAATAAAACACTTTGTTGATGCAAATAATGGTAAACTCGACGTACAAAGCATACCGGGCGGCGGCTCGGAATTTTCAGTTTATTTCAAAAAACCTTAAGTATATAAAATGGATTTTGAAAACATCCCTTTCCAGACCATAAACTGGGAGAACATTACTAAAACAACTCATCCCGGAACTACCGGGCTTGCTTACTGGCAAACTGTTCAGTTTAAGGGGTTAAGGGTTAGGGTTGTTGAATACAGCAAAGGTTATTTAGCCGATCATTGGTGCCAGAAAGGGCATATAGTATATTGCCTCGAAGGTGAATTTACCACAGAAATGCAAACCGGTGAACATTTTCACCTTACCAAGGGGATGAGTTATATCGTTTCGGATGAGTTGAGCTCACATCGGTCGGTGACCGAAAATGGTGTAAAACTGCTGATTGTGGATGGAGATTTTTTGAAAGCCGGACATGATTTATAAGATTTTATTTGGTTAGCAGGATGAATCCCGATTAAAAATCGTGACAATCAATTAAATCCAGATAATCGTGTTTAAATTTATCGCAACCAACTAAATAAACTTATGAGTTCACGCAGGGATTTTTTACAAAAGTCGGCAATTATAGCCGGGGGCAGTCTTTTGGCGCCGGCCTTAAACAACCAGGCATTTGCCATCTTTAAAAACCGCATAATGCCCAGCGACCAGCTAAACATTGGTGCTATTGGCATAAATGGCATGGGCTGGACTGATGTACAGTCGGCATTAAAAGTGCCCGGCGTAAACCTGGTAGCTATTTGCGATGTTGATAAAAACGTGATGGATAAGCGAATGAACGATTTAACCAAAATGAATTATGATACATCAAAAGTTAGGCGTTATGACGATTATAAAGCTCTTTTAGATCAGAAAGATATTGATGCAGTAGTTATAGGGACACCAGACCACTGGCATGCCATGATCATGATGCATGCATGCGAAGCCGGTAAAGATGTCTATTGTGAAAAGCCTGTTGGTAATTCTATTGGCGAATGTATGGCAATGGTAAATGCGCAGCAACGGTATAATAAAGTTGTGCAGGCTGGCCAGTGGCAGCGCAGCCAGCAGCACTTTAAGGATGCAGTTGATTTTGTACACAGCGGCCAATTAGGGAATATCCGTACAGTGAAGGTTTGGTGTTACCTGTCGTGGTGCAGGCCAGCCGCTATAATCCCTGATACGCTTCCGCCACCGGGTGTTAATTATGCCGGATGGCTTGGCCCTGCAAAAACAGTTCCGTTTAATGCAAACCGTTTCCACTTCAATTTCCGCTGGTTTTGGGATTATGCGGGCGGGCTGATGACCGATTGGGGCGTGCATTTGCTGGACTATGGTTTGTTGGGGATGAACTCGCCTATCCCAAAATCAGTTTCTGCGCTGGGTGGTCGCTTTGCCTACCCCGATTTGTTCGAAGAAACACCGGATACATTAACCACCCTTTACGAATTTGACGGCTTTAACATGGTTTGGGACTCAGCCCTGGGGATTGACAACGGCTCGTATGGCCGGGAACACGGTATTGCTTATATAGGCAACAACGGCACTCTGATTTTAGACCGTAATGGCTGGGAAGTAATTGAGGAAAGCAGCAGCAAAAATAAAGTAAGCAAGCCATTGGCAAAGGTATCCGATAACGGTGTTGATAAGCATTGGGAAAACTTTGTAAGCGTAGTGAAATCACGCAAATTAGATGATCTGCATTGCTCTATACAAGCTGGCGCTCATGTGGCAACAGTAGCGCAGATGGGCAATATAGCTTACCGCAGCGGTAAAAAATTAGAATGGAACGAAGCCGGTCATGAATTTACCGACAAGGCGGTTAATAAGGAATATTTGATGAAGGAATATCATAACGGGTATAAGTTGCCGAAGGTTTAAATAATGAAAATCCCTTTTATATAAATTAACTTTAAAAACAGACAATGAAAAATAAATCCTTATTCCTAATAGCTTCAATCCTATTTATTACAACTGTCCATCATCTGAGCGCTAATGCATTTGCAAAAGGGTTTTCTAAAGATCATGGGTATTCAGATTTTTTCACTAGAACTGACAAGGTGTTGCAGACTGACACATCAAGTTACAAATACATGAGATTTTATAACTTTTTAGTTAAAGAACGCTACCCATTTTCAATGCTTGGAACACTTCCAGAATTTACGGCAAAAATCAAAATTGAAAGCCATGCGAGGGCATTGTACAAGGGATTGAGAAAAGATGGTTATTCGGTAGGGGTTTTAGGTACAGAGGAGCAGTTTGTAAAAAAATACTGTGGAAAAAGCAATGTAAAGTCATAATACATTTTTTTCTAATCCAATATATCTCTCAAGATCAACTATGCTAAAAAGCTTTAGAGACTTATAAAAAAGTACTTTTTGAACTTTATTCTCATAGTTAAATAAAATTTTATAAAACGCTATCTGTTTTTTTGATAAGATTGTGTAAACTTCCTCTATACTTTTAACATCGTAAATTGGTATTTCAACTGACTCATTTCTGAAATAGGAAGTTATTATAAGTTTTTTATCAGTAAATGCTATCTTCTTAAATTTAAATGTATTTAGCCACCCTCTTAAAAAAATTATTGCAAGCAATGCATACATTATTAGTATGATTATTAGTGGGGTGCTTTTATAAAAAGATAGTTGAATAAGAATAAAAAATAGAAATGGCCCAATAATTAAGATCGCTAATGATTTATAATATAAAAGATCAGATGACAGTTTTTTCATTTTACTACTTAAGGCAAATTAATAATTGACCACATAATTATTAATTGAAGGTAATAATAATTTTGTCATGCTGATTACTTGGTTTCGGTACTTCAAATATAGGGCAACTTGCTTGGTTTACCTCTTTCATTACATTCATGCAAAATATAAGCTGTTATCATTGATGACAAGAAACGCTTGCGGAGCCTGTTGCCACGGATACTTCAGTTAGATTGCTGGTTTGCTTTGGTCGAAAAAAATACTTATTTATGAATGTAAGGAAAAATGTTCCGCTATCGGCCCTGCCATAAAAATTACAAATAATGATAATACGCTCAGGATAATAATAATTGCAAAAAGAAAAACGCCAAATGTTGCTGAATCAGTTTGTAAAGTCCCTAAAGAGGCCGGTATGAATTTTTTCTGTTTCATTAATCCAATGATCATAAAAGCTCCTGCTATGGGTACAAAACGACCGGATAACATAGCAACTGCAGTTGTAAGGTTCCAAAATAAAGTATTATTACCCAGGCCGGCAAAATTAGATCCGTTGCCCGCAACAGATGTTATGTACTCATAGAGCATAGTGGTAAAGCCATGCGGCCCTTTATTGCTAAGCCAGCCCAATGTATCGCCCCCGCCGCTTTTATTTACATAAATAAAGCAGGCAATTGCAGCAAGCGCAACCGGAACAAATATTTGCAGCACATTAACCATTACAGCGACCTGCATTTCTTTTGTACTTATTTTTTTCCCAAACAATTCAGGCGACCGGCCAATCATTAATGTGCCGATAAACACCGCTATCACCAGGTACATAAACATGTTAATCCAGCCGGTTCCTAATCCGCCAAAAAAAGCATCTACCTGCATACCTATAAGCATGGTCATTGCTGACAATGGCATATAACTGTCATGTACCGATGCTACTGTTCCCGCTGGAATGGCTACGTTTTCAGCACAGTAAAACGCAGAATAATTAACACCGAAACGAACTTCTTTACCCTCCATGTTCCCTTTCGCCTGGTTAATGCCCATAGCGGATATTTCAGGGTTACCGCCTGCTTCCTGTTTCACTATCGGGATGGCTAACAGCAGCAAACCTGCTGTCATAACGCCAAAAAGCATCCGGGCGAATTTTTTTCGGTTCAGGTAATAACCAATAAAAAACACGAATGCCATTGGCAATAACAACACAATAATAAAATGCACTACAAATGTTGCAAATGAGGGGTTTTCAAAAGGGTGTGCGTCGTTGGCTCCAAAAAAACCGCCTCCGTTTGAACCCAGTTCTTTTATAGGTACCATCGAGGCAACAGGACCTTTGGCAACAGTAACTGTATCCCTCTGTAAGGTTATTATTTTATGCGGCCCTTTGAAGGTCATCGGCATACCGCCTGTCATAAAAATTACAGCCACAACAACCGATAATGGTAATAGTATACGTGTACACGATCGCAAAAAGTCGTTAAAAAAGTTGCCGATCCCTATACCTGGATCGGCAGTTAGACCCCTTACAATAGCAACACCAGCTGCAAGACTGGTAGCTGCACTCAAAAATTGCAAAAATGTAAACACAGCCACCTGCGAAAGATAACTGGCGCCTGTTTCGCCTGAATAATGCTGAAGATTTGTACTGGTTAAAAAACTAATTGCTGAATTTAAGGCCAATGACCATTCCATGCCAGGGATGTGCGCCGGATTGAGGAAAAGTTTTCCCTGCAACAATAAGACCATAAATGCCGGAATGACCCATACTACCTGTATGCTTAATAATGCCAGCAAGTATTGTTTCCAGTCCATTGATTTTCCCGGATCGATGCGGCATATTTTAAATATCCATTTTTCAAGAGGTATTAGAAAATCAAGAAGGCTTTTTTCATTGCCGTAAACGCGCTTCATATATGCTCCTAATGGAACGGCCAATAGGAGTGTGATCAAGAAAATTAAAACAAAACCAAAACTGTCAGCAAGCATTTATAGGTATTTGTTATTTAGATGCCAAAAAGAGTGCCTTTCTATACATTTAAAATGGAATAGCCCTTTAAACGTAAATTAGACCATTTCCTACACCTATTCTTTGCAATAAAGTATATCGTTATGATATGCTTTTTTCATTTTGATAAAAAAACGCCTTTTTTAAAATCCGGTTGCAATAGCTATCGGGACGAATAATTTATGGTTATTATAGTCCTTCGTCATGCTGCGTAATATCAAGCCCTACAATTTCTTCTGCCCGAGAGACACGGAGGCGGCTGATAGAATCTGTAATTTTCAGCAAAAGTAATGAACCGAAAAAAGCGAATGCGGATACAGCTGCTAACGCTATGAGGTGAACATAAAATAAATGAGTTTCACCGTAAAACAACCCGTTTCCGGTTAAATTGCCACTATTAACATTTTTATGTGCAAATACCCCGGTTAGGAGCATACCG
>Ga0206864_1074_pt1 | contig 34153 bp, 33 predicted proteins | sample Alteio_BWOrgCont_42_FD_152632 | JGI IMG/M metagenome (GOLD analysis project Ga0206864, IMG submission 152632) | Enriched cells from forest soil in Barre Woods Harvard Forest LTER site, Petersham, Massachusetts, United States -... | ecosystem: Environmental > Terrestrial > Soil > Temperate forest >...
ATAATTAGTTGAAATTTTATTCCGTATTTTTAACGGAATAAAACTAAATGAATGTTTTGATATATCCAAATTTCAATGTGTAAATATTACGCAATGAATTATTTCATCACAATTTCTATAGAACCATCTTTTAAGCCTTTCGCTGCAGCCTTCAGCGTTGCAACTCCTTTTATACCCTCCGGCTGAATAACTGCCAATGCCTTACCCTCGAAAACCATTTTATGGTTTTGCTGAAAGCTGCTCATGTCCGAAGGATTACCATTGCCAACACCTGCAATGCTTGCGTTGCCGGTGAGTTTAAAACTAACATCAAGATCGTCAACCGAGGGAACAACGTTTCCTTTATCGTCAATAACTTCGACGGACACGTACGAGAGGTCGTTTTGATCCGCTTTTATTGTACTCCGGTCGGCAACAAGCCTGATCGCGGCCGGTTTACCGGCAGTTGTTAAAGTGCTTGATCCTGTTTGCTTACCATTATCAAACGATTTAGCAATTAGGGTTCCTGGCTGGTAGGCCACCTGGAAGGTAGCGGTGATCGACCCCTCCGGAACGGTCTGTTCTGCAATTATCTTTCCGTTCAATTCCAGTTTCACCATTTTACTTCGGGTATAAACATTCACCTGCATCATCTTACCTTCCTGGCCCGGCCATGTCCAGCATTTCAGTTCGTCGGGAAAACCCCATGGTGCCACCACTTCCTTTTGGCCGTCTGGAATAGGCCGGTGTACCAGCATTTCTATTTTGCTGTTGCGCCACACCACATTTTTGTACCAGGAGGCGGCCTTCCTGTTGCCAATCAGGTCGAGGTCGCCACAGTCGGCATTAAATACCGGCCAGTTATTCTTGTAAAATAAGCCCATTGCCATTAGTCCCTTTGGTAATTTTTGTGACTCGGGGACTAATATGGACTTTCCGATGCCGGCTTCCCCGATGTAATCCATCGCTGTCCAGCAAAAACCGCCCAAAAACCAGGGGTACTTCTCCACCTCATCCCAGTTCTCCAGGGCGCCAGATGGAAAATATTCCGTCGACATATATAATTTTTCAGGATGTTTATCCCTTTCCGTTTCAAACCGGTGGAGTGTCGCACTATCCCGCTGGAAAAAAGCTGATTTATCAAGAAAATAATTGTACCCATCTATATCCAGGTTCGCAATATGCGGCTCGTAATCCGTCCATGGTTTTTTGGTATAGGGTGGCAAAAAGACAATCGCCTCGGTAACCGGCCGGGTAGGGTCGAGGTTGTCAACTTCATCTGCCAGCCGTTTTGTATTGCGGTACCCGGAAGAATCGGGTGCCTCGTAAATTTCATTGCCGATGCTCCACATCATCACCGATGGATGATTCCGGTCTCTGTTGATGATCGATTCCAAATCCCGGCCCGACCAATCCTTAAAATACAAATGGTAATCCTGCGGATTTTTGGGAAGTTCCCACATGTCGAACGCTTCGTCAAGTACCAGCATACCCAAACGGTCGCAGGCATTTAGTAGTGCCGGGGCGGGAGGGTTATGGCTTAACCGGATAGCATTGTACCCTGCCTTCTTAAGCAATTCTATTCTCCGCTCCTCGGCCCGGTCAATACTGGCTGCGCCTAATGGGCCAAGATCATGGTGGATACAGCCGCCTTTTAATTTTATCGGCTCCCCATTTAACAAAAGGCCTTTTTGCCCGTCGAACTTCAAACTGCGGATGCCAAACGGTGTAATAGTTTGGTCGATGACCTTGTTTTTGGCAAGCAACGTTACTTTGGCTTTATACAGAACTGGTTTTTCCAGGTTCCATAGTTTCGGCCTCGCAATCGTCAGCTTTTGCGTTAGGTTCGTGCTGCTATCGGCTGGGGCTGTTAAGGTTTGTAATTGTGATCCCACAACCTTTCCGGAAGGATCGGACAAATCAATTTTCACGCTGATCGTTCTTTTTACGGCGGACGCATTTTCAACAGAAGTTTGAATTAATACATCAGCTTTATCTTTTGAAACATCAGGCGTGGTGACATAATTCCCCCATATTTTGGTATGCAGCGGGTTAACTGTAAATAACCAGACATGCCTGTAGATTCCCGAGCCGGAATACCAACGGCTTGTTTTCCCGATATTTTTTACACAAACGGCAATCACATTGGCTTTGCCGGCCGGATTCAAAAAACCGGTAAGGTCATAATAAAATGAAGTATAGCCGTAAGGATGATTGCCCAGGCAATGCCCGTTGAGCCAAACGTCGGCATTCATATAAACGCCGTCAAACAGTATATAGGTTTGCTTGCTCCCATTGGTATTGCGGAGTGTAAAGGCTTTCCTGTACCAGCCTATGCCGCCTTCTGTAAAACCGGTTGCTGCCTTGCCGATGGACTCTTTGGTGAACGGACCCTGCACTTCGCCTTCTTTTTGGTTGGGCAGGTCTTCGATGCTCCAGTCATGCGGAAGATTTACACTGCGCCAGCCGGAATCATTATAGGTCGGGCTTTCCGCTCCTGTAAGCGTGTCTTTTTTAAAACGCCAGCTTTTATCAAACGAAACGGCCCGGGAATCCTGTGCCGATACTTTGTCATCTATAAATGCAAGAGAAGCCAGTAACAATAAAAGAAAGAATTTTTTCATTTTATTTATTCCGTATATTTTACGGAATAAAAGTATAGCTTATTTTTTACACTTCCAAATTTTAATCCGTATTTTTTACGTAATATAATTTTTGTAACTTCGCACAGGAGTTAATAAGTAATTTTAGATAACTCAAACCCGGTATAATGATGGATCAGGCAGAAGCTGAAGATTTCTTTAAAAATTCCAACCAGTTTCTTCACAATGTTGCGGTTGATAACGTAATTCTTGGTTATCACGATAAAGAGCTGAAGGTATTGCTGCAGCAGCCGGTCGTTTTTGAAAAGTGGACCGTCTCTGGCGGGTATATTAAAAAAACCGAGTCGATAGAGGAAGCTGCTGACCGGATAGCCTTTTCGCGAACCGGCTTAAAAAACTTATTTCTTCAGCAATTCCGTTCCTTTGGAAGCCCGGACAGGTCGAAAGACGTTGAAAAAAATGCGAAAACAATGAGCAGGCTGTCTGGAATTGAAACGCCCCCGGACTACTGGATATTCGACCGTTTTGTTTCCATAGGTTTTTATACCCTCACCGAGTTTTCGATGGTGCAGGCAACCAAGGGCGTGTTCGACTCCGAATGCAGGTGGTGGCCTGTGAACGATCTCCCGCCCATGATGTTTGATCACCAGCTCATCGTTGCCGAAGCTTTAAAATCGCTCCGGCTGCATATCGCCCACTTTCCGATTGGCTATGAACTGCTCCCGGAAAAATTCACCCTGCCGGAGATTCACAGCTTGTACGAAACCATTTTAGGCAAATCGCTGGACGACCGGAATTTCGCCAAACGCCTGATGGCAACCGGCATTATCATCAAATTAAATGAGACCAAAAAGATCGGCGCGCATCGTTCGCCGTTCCTGTATAAATTCGATAAAGAGAAATACGAGGAGGGATTGAGGAGCGGGGTGGCGCTGGCGTTTTAGTTCGTCTGAACCGGGATTTGTCGGATTTTCGGGATTAGTAGATTTATGGCGGCATACATTCCGCTGTCAGTGCCTTTTCGCTTTTTAAACGAATTATTTGCCTTTAAAAAATCACAACCGCCGCATCATTATATTTTAACAATAATTTTGCCGACTGTCCTGCCCTTTTCCATTTCCAGATGCGCAACAGCCATTTCGCCGAAAGGAAAAACTTTATAAATATGCGATTTCACGATCCCTTTCTCCAGGAGGTATGAAATAGCATGCATATCCTCCCCGTTCGAACTTACGAGGGCATAATGTACTTCAACGCCTTTCTCTTTCGCCTGTTGCTTTAATTCGTCGCTTATCATCGGCAACAGACTAATAATCTTACCGCCAGGTTTAACCACTGCCAATGATTTGAACAGGCTGTTAAATGCAAAAGCATCTATCACAAAATCGACATCCTCTATTGCATCTTCAAAATTTTGTGAATCGTAAGCAATATGTTCATCTGCCCCGATGTCCAACACAAATCCGCGGTTCTTTGCTGAAGAAACGCCAATCACGTACGCCCCTAAATATTTGGCCATCTGAACCGCATAGTGGCCAACGCCTCCCGATGCGGCCTGGATTAGAATGCGATCCCCCTTTGTGATTTTGGCGTAGTGCTTTAACAATTGCCAGGCAGTTAATGCTGCAAGGGTTGCCCCCGCAGCTTCCTCGTAGCTGATTCCCGCCGGTTTTAACACAATATGATCCTGAGGCGCTGCCACATATTCAGCATAGCCTTTTCCGTGGCCAAGAAAGTTTACCATCCCGAATACCTCGTCTCCAACTTTGAACTTTTGAACCCTAGCTCCGATCTCAACTATCACACCCGCTATGTCCCATCCCAAAATCAGGGGCCGGTTATCCTTCAAATGGCCGGCCATGGCTGATCCAGCCCTTGTCTTTACGTCTACCGGGTTGATGCTGATTGCTTTTACCTGGATTAATACCTCGTCTTCCCTTACAACCGGAACAGGCAGTTCAGCCGCGATCAGTTTGTCAACGCCTCCAAATTCACTTAATATGATAGCTTTCATCTTTAAAAAAAATAAAGTCAGGGCTCCCGAAATGGCACCCTAACTTTTGCGTAACCAACTTGCGTAAATTACTTGGACTTCTTTAGCAACACCGTCATCGGGTCACCGCCGTTCATTCCCGGCATGGTAAGTGTGATCGTGTCGTCTTTTACTTTGCCGGTAACTTTCATATCATTCCCCATCATAGCCATGGTAAATGAAAGGTCACCATCCTTAAGAACACAATTTTGCAATACAATTGCGTTTCCATCCGGACCGGTGGTGCTCCCGGATACTTTATCACCATCGACTTTAAAGGTATAAGTGACATCAAATTGGTCCATAATTTTACCGGACCAACTGCCGGTAATGTCCTGGGCCTTACAAAAAGTAATGAATGCCATTACTAAAAATGCGGTTGTTAATGTTTTTTTGATCATCGTGAATTAAAATTAGTCGTTTAAAATTTGGTTAATTATCAGGTATAGTTTGTTGAATTATTCATATCGCAGCGCCTCTATCGGGTCGAGCCTCGACGCCTTGAGCGCCGGGTAGTAGCCGAAGAACACGCCGATTATTGTACATACAGAAAAGGAGATCAGGATGGATGATTCGTCAACAACCGGGGGCCATGACAAGGCATGGGCAATCAGAAGCCCGAGGCCCTCGCCGATGAGGATGCCGATTACCCCCCCGGTAACACTTAGCATAACTGCTTCAGTAAGGAATTGGCTTAGGATGTCGATTCCCCTGGCGCCGATGGACATACGGAGGCCGATTTCCTTGGTTCTTTCCGTAACAGATACATACATGATATTCATGATGCCAATGCCGCCAATCACCAGTGAAATCCCTGCAATAGCGGTTAATAACGCCGTTAGCAGTCCTGTTACCGTTCCTAATGTTTTTATCAATTCAGCCTGCGTCCGGATCACAAAATCGTCGTCTTGAGTTGCACGAAGGCGATGGGAAGCTCTTAATATTTTCCCGATTTCGTCAGACGCTGCCTCCGACAAAGGTTCCGATTTTGCAGATGCGTAAATACTGCCAAAATAGATAGACGCGATAACCCGTTTTTGAACGGTAGTATACGGGGCCAGGATGATATCGTCCTGGTCTTGCCCGAATGTATTCTGACCTTTTGCAGCAAGTATGCCGATCACCTGGAAAGGTATTTTATTAAATCTTATAGTTTTTCCTATAGGATTTGCGCCTTTGGGGAAAATATTATTCACCACCGTTTGACCCAAAAGGCAAACTTTGGCATAAGTCCTGACGTCCCTGTCTGAAAAACAAATCCCGTCCCTGAGCGACATATTTTTGATGCTCAGATATTGTTCATTTACGCCTTCAATCGTAGTGGGCCAGTTTAGCGAACCGTTAATCGCCTGACCTTTTGACTGCGAGGATGGAGAAACGCCATTGATATAGGAGGCTTGCTTTTCAATTGCATTAATGTCCTTAATTGTCAGTGTTTCCACATTAGCGCCCTGTAAACGGGCTCCTCCCGGCTCGTTGCTGTTTGGCATAATCGTAATCAGGTTTGAACCTAATCCCGACAGTGAATTATGGATACTAATTTTGGAACCCTGGCCGATGGCGCCGATAGTGATCACCGATGCAACCCCGATAATAATACCGAGCATGGTTAGTACTGCGCGTAATTTATTTCGTTGTATCGCCCTTAAAGCAAGCCTGATTAAACTTATTATGTTCATGATATCTTTTAATAATCTTCAGTAACAGGCAAAGCCGCAAGCATATCCTTTGCTGAACGCCTGTTTTCGTTAAAGCTGTCCTTCACAACCCTGCCATCCTTCAAAATAATTGTACGGCTGCTGAAAGCAGCGATATCAGGTTCATGGGTAACAAAAACAATTGTTTTTCCCTGTAGCTGGTTAAGCTCCTGCATCAGGGACATGATTTCGTAGGACGTCCGCGAATCCAGGTTTCCTGTCGCTTCGTCAGCCAGGATCATTACAGGTTCATTTACCAATGCCCTCGCTATGGCTACACGCTGCTGTTGTCCGCCGGAAAGCTCATTTGGCATGTGGTGCATTCTGTCGGCAAGCTTTACTGCTTCCAGCGCCGCTATAGCTCTTTCCTTTCGAATAGCAGGGCTTATGGCACTGTTGTAAAATAGCGGCAATTCAACATTTTCCAATGCCGTTGTTCTTGCAAGGAGATTATAAGCCTGAAAAACAAAGCCTATCTTTTCGTTTCGTATTTTTGCCAACTCATTCCGGTTGAGCTTTCCAATATTTACACCATCCAGTAAATAGGTGCCTTCGCTGGGTTTATCCAAACAGCCCAGCGTATTCAGGAGGGTAGTTTTTCCTGAACCGCTGCTTCCCATAATCGTCACAAATTCTCCGGCACGCACATCAAACGAAACCCCTTTTAACGCCCGGACAATTTCGGTGCCCATTTGAAACTGTCTTTTTATATCGTTCAACTCCAGTATCTTTTTCATGATTTCTTCTTAGTGCCCGGAGGCGGGGGTAAAATCGAAGTTGACGCCGGGGCTACTCCCGGAACAGGCAGCGATGATACAATTTCGTCGCCTGTAGTCAAACCCTGCAAAATTTCCGCATGGGTATTATCATCAAGCCCAATTTTAACTGCCGTTTCTACCAGCTTGTTGCCCCTTTTTATCCACACAAATCCCTTTTTTATTCTCACTTTCCCTGAAGTATCAGCGCCGCCATTTACATTATCAGTGACCCCCGGAGAAACAAGGGGATGTAGTATAAATTGCTTTGTAAGGGTAGAGTCAGGCAGGAAATTCAGCGCTTTTGAACTTATTAACAGGGCATGGTTTACTTCCTTTGTGTATACCACAATGTTTGCCGTCATACCCGGCTTAAGTTTCAAATCATTATTGGGTGCGTTAATGATGGTTGTATAAGTCACAACATTTGAGCTTACTTTAGGATGTAGCCGTACATCGACCACTGTACCCTTAAAGGAATCATCTATATAGGCATCAACGGTAAATGAAACGCGTTCGCCCTTTGTTACATTTCCAATATCAGCCTCATCAATAGCCGCTTCAACCTGCATTTTGGTAATGTCTTTTGCTATCACAAATAAAGTAGGCGTACTGAATGCCGCCGCTACGGTTTGCCCGATACTAATACTTCTGGATAATACGACGCCGTCAATAGGTGAATATATGTCTGCATAGGAAAGATTTTTTTCTGCCGACCGCAATTGCGCTTCACCATTGGCTACTCCCGCTACTGCAGCATTGTAGTTGTTTAGCGCAGTTTCATAGTCGGCTTTGCTTATAGAGCCTGTGGAGTAGAGTAACTTCTGTCGCTCGTAATTGCTTTGATTAAAATCCATTTGACTCCTCTGCGTTGCCAAACCTGCCTTATCCTGGTCAACTACAGCCTGTAACAGCGATTTATCTATTTGAGCGAGTAACTGGCCCTTTTTTACAACTGAATTAAAGTCAGCATTTATTACGCTGATAGTTCCCGAGACTTGAGTTCCAACGGAAACGGTATCCAACGGCTCTATCGTACCGGTTGCCGTTACTGTTTGTGAGATATACCCGTATACAGGTTTTTCGGTCGGGATAACAATCGGCTGCTCTTTTTTCTTAAAAGCAAAAGTCCAGATCAATACTATCCCAACGATAACTGATAGCACAATCAGCGTTTTTTTATATCCTTTTTTCATTTTCGTTTTTAATCAATTAGAGTTTAACTGCTTCGCCGTTATAAAAGTCATATATTTCAATAGTAAGCGCAGCGTTGTATTTTGCCTGTATGTATTGTTGTAAAGCCTGTATATACAATTCCTTTTGCTGTAAAAATTCCACCATATTTGATACCCCCAGCTTGAGCTGTTCATTCGCAATCCGGTAAGTCTCCTGGTTATACTTAAAAGCTTCTGCAGCGGCATCATATTGGTTTTCCGCGTTGACTACATTGATGTATGCTTTTTCGATATTTAATGACAAGGTATATTTGGTGTCCTTTAGCGTCAGTTTCGCCTGGTCTATCGAAATTTTAGCTTCTTCTACATTCGTCTTATTTACCCTCTTAGTGAAAATTGGTACAGATAGTGTCAATCCTATCTGCTGGTTAAATCCGCTGCTTAACTGGCTGAAATAACCCGGAGTGCTATTTTCATAACTTGATCCTATCGAGCCTGATGCAGTTAAGGTCGGCAGGTAACCGGTTTGCGCTTTTTTAAGTCCGATTTGGGCTATATCCACACCAAGTTGGCTATTCTTCACTTCCGGCCGGCTCGCTAACGCCGTTGCCTGGACTTCGTTCAACGCAGAAACAGCTTTCTTAGAAATTATTGTATCAGGTTCTGCTATATCAAATTGAGTTTCCGAAGGCAACTCCAACACCTGCTTCAAAGTCAGCAGGTCCTGTCTTTTTGCGTTTTGCGAAGTGATAAGCGTATACTTATCATTCGCCAATTGGGACTTAAACTGTGCAACATCTTTCCTGGCAAGACTTCCGGCGGCATACTGACGCTCTGCCTGTTCCTCCTGTGCCAATGAAGTGCTCACTACATTTTCCTGGTAGATGATGCTTTCCTTATCCAGCAGAACGCTCAAATAGTCTTGTGTGATCTGGAGCGTAATATCATTTTCTTCCTGTAGAACACTCAAGTTGGCTGATTCGACCGAAAGGTTTTTCTGTTGGATATCACTTTTTAAATAACCTCCCTGGTAAAGCGTCCATGACGAGGTTAAAGCATAAGAACCCGATGTTCCTGATGTTGTAAGTGAAGTTTGATATTGCCCTATACTGGTGTTTATGGGATTAGCGTGAGTTGCAGTCTGTGTGGCCGACCCGTAAAGATTAGGTAGTACGGCAGATTTGGATAACAAATATTCCTGCTCGCTTGTCTTTTCGGAATATCTTAAGGTATTTAACTGGACATTATTTTGTTTTGCATAATTCAGACAGGTTTGCAGGTTCCATTTAACCGAAGAAGCTTTCGTTGTATCCTGTGCGTGAACCGGGCTAAAAAGGAACAGAGTGGCACACAAACCCATGCATATGGTCACTGTCTTTTTGGTCATTTCATTGATAATATTTTCTTTGTTCCTCAACATGATGAACCAAAGAAATATTTAATTGACCGCTAAAAAAAGACGCATAGACACTTACCGGGAAATTATAGACAGATTGGAAGTTTTAATCTACGGGATGTTTTTTTACACCCATGTGCTCAGGAATTTTTGGAATATTTCTTTATATTGCTCTGTAACCGGAATTGTCGTTTGACCGAGCTGCACTGAATTTTTTGTAACCGACTTTATTTTTTGTAAAGAAACGATGAAGGAGCGGTGGAGTCGCATAAAATCAGCGGGTGGTAATTTTTCCTCGAGCGTTTTCAGGCTTGTCAATGTCAATAGCGGCTTAGGCTCATTTACCACAAACACTTTGATATAGTCTTTCTGCCCTTCAATATATAGGATGTCGTTAATGTCGACCTTAACAAGCTGGTAATCGACTTTTAGGTAAATATATTGTTTTTCCTTATCGGCGGCTGATTCTTTTATATCCGTTGCAGACCTATGGTTTCTTATGATCTCGAAATAGTTTTGTGCTTTTTTTGCGGCCCTTGAAAAATCAACGAAACTAAATGGCTTTAGCAGGTAATCGACGGCATCGACCTTGTAACTTTCTATAGCATATTGATCATAAGCCGTGGTAAAAATGATACGTGTATTATTTTTATTTTTCGATTGTTCAACGATGCGGGCAAGTTCAATACCACTCAGATCCGCCATCCTGATGTCCAGAAAAACAATATCCGTTTGATTTATATCCAGGGCTTTCAATGCCTCAATGCCATTTGAATACCTCCCTGTGAGGTTGAGGAATGGCGTTTGTTCTATGTACGAGCACAAAAGATTCAGGGATACAGGCTCATCATCAACCGCTATGCAATTTAAGATCATATTAAATTAAGCTTTAATAATACATTAAATTCATTTTCTACCTTACTGTCGTTAACGAGCAAATTGTATTTTCCGGGATAGATCAAATCTAACCGTCGCTTTGTATTTACTAGACCGATACCGTTACTTTCCTCAAGGTTTTCTGCTTTTTCGGGAAATACCGAATTACGCACTTCGATCTGCAGGGTCTGTCCTATTTGCGATATGCCAATAAAAATATAGCTTGGGTGGATATTGCTGATCCCATGCTTAAACGCATTTTCTACGAACGGCAAAAACAGCATAGGCGCCATGTCGATATTTTTTAGCTGTTTTTGCTTGTCAAAAATTACCTGCACTTTATCGTTGAGCCTTAGTTGCATCAACTGAATATAGCCATCAATAAAATCAACCTCTTTTTGAAGCGTTGTCATATCATTCTTTGTTTCATAAAGTACATAACGCATCATTTGAGACAAAGTGTAGATCGATTCTTTGGCAGTCTTAGGGTTAGTATCTGTTAATCCGTAAATGGTATGCAGGATATTAAAAAAGAAATGCGGGTTGATCTGTGCTTTAAGAAATGACAATTCTGAACTGATCTTCTCCTTTTCCATAGTTTGTCCGTTGATTTGGTCGTTCCTGATCTTTTGCGCGACTGCAATAATTATACTGATCCCGAACATGATCAGGGTGATAATAATAATACTAAAATCAACTATCGGGGTATTATCAACATTATTGCGACGCCCATGCTGCCTCATCAGGTTTTGCATCAATGCCGGCAGGTTCGACCAATTGTCGACCAGGTGATTCAAAATGACCATCAAGGCCAATGAAATCAAAACAAGGATGATAAAAACCAGGGTCTTGCTCTTGTAAAGGATTTTGGGGACAAGAAAATTAAGGTTGAGATAAAATATACCGATCCACAGACAATAATCGATACCCTGTTTTATCCAGAACTGAACCGGAAGGGTTACCTGCCAGGTTAAAGGCAGGCATGTAAAAACCAGCAGCCCTAATAACACCAGGAAATGCACGGAAAATAAAACTTTTTTTAACATAGGTAAAGCCACAACCTTTATGGTGTTAATAAGAAATAAAGCAAAAATAGTCAATGGAAACAATCAAGTTCCATTGACTTATGAGCCATGTTTTTACTTGGAGGCCGATTTATTGACTTGATTAATGAGCGCAACCAGACTGCTGTTATCGACACCATATTTTTTTGCAATTGCCTTTACAATCACGCCGGTTTTAATAGCAAATGGTTTTGAATATTTATCAGCGTCGATAAAGGAAGGCGTCGTCCCGTCTACCGTATAATAAATATTTGCACCCGGTGTAGCGTCAGTTATGCTTGCCCTGCTGCCGTTAACGGTAATTAAGGGCTTTGCTATACGATTCGCATACTTTGCCGTCCTCGCATCTTTTATTACCCCTTCCCAGTTCATACCAAAGCCAAAATCGTAAGTGTGGCCTGCTGCGTCTGTATAACAGATCATATCATGAGGAATATCCTCATCCTGTAGCTCCACAGTCGACATATTTGCGGGCATTTGAAAAGGGAGCAGTCCTGAAGGTTCAACAGCGCCTGAAATAACATCGAGTATGGCCTGGTTTTGTACGCCAAAGTCGGCAATAATGGCGCTGGCGTCCTTTTCAAATTCTGCCGGGACAACAGGCTTGGAAAGATTTAATACAACAATGACCGGTTTGCCTTTCATGGCTGCTTTGGTGTCCTGGATAGTTTTAATGTCCTGGTAGTTACCCGGTGAAACGGACTTACCCCGGTAAGTTCGGTCTGATACTGTTGGCTCTGCAGGGTCACCGGCTGCAATACTGTGTTCCCTTGCATCAGTAGCCGTATAGGGTGCATATTGTAAAGTGATGGGCACATAGCCGGTACCGCCTTTTGTAACATCTGCTTTATCATAACCCGCGCCGCTAGCTGGGCTGCTTATAAACACGACGGCACAATCGGCTTTGTCAGGGTCATCGGTCACATTAAAATATTTTTTGATCAAGTCTGCTTTTACAGCATCTTCGTATTTTTCTTTTGATGGCGGACCGAACATCCCCTGCATTGCGGCTGTATATTTTTTAGGCAGGTAAATTGTTTTTCCTTTTTGGAGCGGAAGGACATTGCCGGAATTTTTTAACAGGACAACAGATTTTAGCTGCGCCTGGTAGCCCGCAGCCATGAATTCGGGGCTCCCGACTACTTTTGCAGAATTTGCCGGGTCGAGATAAGGATTTTCAAAAAGGCCAACCCGGAAAATATTGGTCAGTAATCTTACTGCGGACTGTTCAAACCTGGCACGCATGAATGCCTCTCCGTGCTCTTTTACCCCTATTTTGTAGGCTTCGATTACCGGGCCGGCATCGTTATTTCCTCCGAATTGGTCAACACCTGCCATTAATATTTTATAATGACGTTCCGCAATCGTGTTCTTCTCCATTCCCCATGACTTACCTCCGAAAATATCCGGTGTTTTCCCCTCGTCTGCGGTTACGGCCCAGTCAGTACAAACAACGCCGTCGAAATGATACTTCGTCCTCAAAAGGTCGGTGATCAGATATTTATTGTAACTGTTACCCATATTTTCTTTGTTCTTATTATCAACGCCATAAGAAATGGTATAATATGGCATTACTGCGGCTGCCATTTTGGTTTTTCCATCCAACTTTAAGGCGCCGTCAACAAAGGATACAACGTGCTCGTCAAAATTGTTACCGGGATAAACCGCGAATTTGCCGTACGCGAAATGAGCGTCTCTGCCGGCTTCTTCAGGGCCGCCACCCGGCCAGTGTTTCATCATCGCATTAACACTGTTATATCCCCAGCCATCCCTAATCTCACTTGCCCCGGTCGAGGTTTGAAAGCCATCCACATAAGCCCTTGCCATGTCTGCAGATAGTTGTGGATCTTCTCCGAATGTGCCTCCGAAACGTGTCCACCTTGGCTCTGACGCAAGATCGATTTGCGGAGAAAGGGCAGTGGTTATTCCAAGCGCCCGATATTCTTGTGCTCCGATATGACCGAACTGTTTTACCACTTTCGGATCGAAGGTCGCGGCCAGCCCGATCTCATCGGGCCATTGGGAAATTTTGCCGCCGGCTCCTGCCATATACTCAACTCCGGGATTGGTGCCGTGCCGCGGATCGGTGCTTGTATTTACTGGTATTCCCAACCCGGCCCCTTCTACCAGCGCCTGGACATTGTTATTCCATTTTGCGGCAACTTCGGGGCTTGGCACCATTGTGATCAGTATATGCCTCAAATTGTCGTTAAGCAGGAAAGCTTTTTGCTGATCTGTAACGCTTGCAGGGTCGATCCCGCCGTCACTATATTTTTTACCGCCATAGGTACCGGCGCCAAAAGGACCGCCAGACATTGCGGGTATCGCCTGGTGGGCGCTGTATAACATCAATCCCGCTATTTGTTCTATAGACATCCGGGCCGCCAGGTCCTTTGCCCTTTCTTCTACCGGCAACCGCCAGTCTTCATATTTGTCGAGTTTGCCGTTTTTATTGAGGTCTTTAAATGCCAGGCCGTCTACCGTCAGGATTTTTACGCCTGAAGTTGCCGAATAACCGAGTGTCGGCCCATTAGCGTTTTTTACCAGCACTGTCCCCGATGTGTCTGCGTCAATATAGTACCATCGTTGCCCGGCGACAATACGTTTACCAGTAGTCATCGCGGTCAGAAATAAGACCAGTAATGACGCCCCCGCAAACCAGGGGACAATTGAATTGTAAATTTTCTTCTTCATAATCGTACAATAAAGGGTAAATAATTGAACATGGAAAATGTATACATACCGGAGCACTGACGCACCTGGATAATATATCAATTAAAAGTAAAGGTTTGATAATTACCGCAAAGTGTTATAGATAAATAAACCGGATTTATAGACAGAATGGGTGTTTTTACAGACGGGGCTAAAATATGGAAATGGGGAATATATCCGCTTCAAACGGCGAGATATCATTTAATGCTATGGCGCGCCAGGCAATTTTGATGCATTAAACATCACAGGGTCTGGCTGCACAGGGTTAGTTTGTGTTTTAATTGAAAATGGGGAAGCAATTACAGTAAAAATGAAGTTAACTATATACCAAGTTTGGACAAGATTAAATTAGTTAGTGTAAATACCATTCACCTGTGTTAATTTTTCATTTAACATATAGTATACTGTGCTAATGAATATTTGGCGGTGACTGCTATCATAGATCGTTGTATTTTCAATAACACCTATTACATTGCCATTAGGGTCTAAGTCAGTAAATTTTATATTGTTTATATTGGCTTTTGGGTTCTTAGAATGAATATACTCTTTGACAGTCTGTTCTGCTTGTTGCTGTTTGTTTTGAAAAATCGCGCAGGCCGAAGCAAATAGCAAAAGTATAATGACTGTTTTTCTCATTTGAAAGGTATAAGCTAAAATTAAACGAATATTTCGTTACTTCGAAATTACCCTTGTCCCAACTTGCATATTGTCACCAAAATAAACAACACCATTTTTTGCTGTTCAAAGCCCATTTATCGGTTGTACAGATGCATTTATCCTAAAATGCTGTTTATGGCGTTTAGCTCATCGTCAGAAAACGACAGGTTTTCAAGACATTTAATTGAATCCGTAACCTGTTCAGGTTTACTGACGCCAATCAAAACGGATGTAATGCGGTCATCTTTTAAGATCCAGGAAAGCGCCATTTGCGCCAGGTCCTGACCGCGTTTAATGGCAAGTTCGTTCAGTTTACCCACTTTGGCAATCTTATCATCCGTGATGGCATCTTCCTCGATAGCCCCGTTTCCGCGATGGCTCGCAGCCCTGGAGCCCTCCGGTATGCCTTTTAAATATTTGTTGGTTAATAGTCCTTGTGCAAGCGGCGAAAACGGAATGCATCCAACACCCTTCTCTCCAAGTACATTCAGCAACCCGCCTTCCACCCAGCGGTCAAACATCGAATATTTTGGCTGATGTATTAAACATGGGGTTCCGAGTTGTTTCAAAACTGCAATGGCAGCTTCTGTTTCTGTAGCGCTATAGCTCGATATGCCCACATATAAGGCTTTTCCCTGGCGTACAATAAGGTCAAGGGCGCCCATTGTTTCTTCCAGGGGCGTTTCGGGATCGGGCCGGTGGTGATAAAATATATCTACATAATCCAGCCCCATTCGTTTTAAGCTTTGATCCAAACTGGCCACCAGGTATTTTTTCGACCCCCAATCGCCATACGGCCCATCCCACATCCCCCAGCCTGCTTTTGAAGAGATGATCAACTCATCACGGTGGCTTTTAAAATCATCTTTAAAAATTGCACCAAAGGTTTCTTCAGCCGAGCCGGGGGGCGGGCCATAGTTGTTGGCCAGGTCAAAATGCGTTATGCCGCTGTCAAAAGCCAGCCTTAATATATTACGGGCATTTTGAAGAACATCAATAGCGCCGAAATTGTGCCACAGGCCAAGCGATACGGCCGGAAGCATAAGGCCGCTTTTACCGCAACGGCGGTAGGGCATGCTTTTGTAACGGTTAGGGTTGGGTAAATAAGTCATGTTGTTAAGTTTTGAAGGTGATTAATTATTGCCTATTGCTTTATCAAGTGCTTTTACTATTATTTCCAGGTCAATTACGCCCCTGAAGCCGCTAAAACCAACCGAAAGCATTGATCCGTCGGGCAGGGTAAGGGGCTGGCCGCCTTGCCACCCAATCAGGTCGGGGGCTTCAATACCATTGCCGTTTTCTTCGGCCAGACCGTTGAAAACCATTTTCTCGTATTCGCCTGTTTTAACGCCGGTAAGCCAAACCTGGCTTGCCTTTGTCCATGCCACTTTGTAGGATTGTCTTAACCGCGGTTTATTTGTTCCGAACATTCTGCCAAATACCACCCCATTTTCACCAATGATGCAGACAGCAACATTCCCGCTGGCAATGTTTTTATCTTCGGGGTTTTGCACGTAAACAGGTATAAGGTTTTCAATTTCGGCAAACATCTTATCAATAATTGCCTCCAGTTTATGATTTTCCATTTATTTGGATGTAAAGTAATTTTAGGTATGATTGCCGCGCCTGTTTGCAAGGCATAAGTTCATTCTGTAAAATTGCATCTACTTTGTGAAATATCCATTAATCTTGGATAACAAATCAAAAATTCAACATCCGATTTACAGCGGTATTTCTTACAGTGAGTTGAGAGGCGGCAATAGCTATCTCTTGATAAGCTTGTCCTTCAACAGCTTGTTGAGCACCTCGTCCGTAAAGCCTGGCCCGATGGTGATGCGGGCGGTGCCGATATGCAGCATATTCCCTTCTATTGTTTTTACTTTACTTACGTTAACAATATAGCTTTTGTGTACCTGCAGGAATTTTTCAGGTGGAAGTTTTTCCAAAATGCCTTTGATCGTTAAATACACCACGAGTTTGCCGCTTAGGGTGTAAAGAGTGACATAATTAGCCATTGCTTCGATGTAAACTAATTCATCATCGAGCACTTTTTCAATTTTGCCATCGCATTTCACATAAAAATACCCGGGTTCCGCTTTTTCGGGTGCTGATTTTTTTTGCCGGAGTGTTTTTAGCTCGAGGGCCTTTTGCGCTGCCTTTAAAAAGCGCTCTAAGGAAAATGGCTTCACGAGGTAGTCGACCACGGCCATTTCGAAACCGTCGAGGGCATATTGTCCGTAGGCGGTAGTCATGATAACCATGGGTAAATTATTGGCCGATCGCAGAAAATCCAGGCCGTTCATTTTGGGCATGTTGATATCCAGGAAAACAAGATCGACGTTGAGGCTATTGATGAGCCCAATAGCCTTTACCGGATTTTCAGCCATCCCAACCAGGGCCAAAAAATCTGTCTCTTCAATATATTCCTGCAGCAATTTGCGGGCAATCGGCTCATCGTCAATGATCAGGCAGTTGAGGGTCATATAGCTGTTAAGGTTAAAGTGAGCTCATAATTATTCTGCTGGCTATTGATATTGAGCAGGTGCCTGCCGGGGTATAAAAGTTCCAGGCGCCTTTTTGCATTGGCTATGCCCAAACCCGAGGCATCGGCGGAATGATTGATAAATGTATCCTTGGTGTTAAATATTTTGAATATCAGGTCGCCCTTATCGTAGTTTAGGCTGATATCGATGCGATTTTCCCGGCACTCGTTAAAGCCAACATATTTGAAGGCATTTTCAATAAAGGTGATTAGAAGCAATGGCGCCACTTTTAGGCTGCCATTGATGTCACCTATGCAGAATGATACAATTATCCGCTCGTCCATCCTGCTTTTTTGAAGGGCAATGTAATTACGGATATAGTTCAATTCCCGGTCAAGTTCTATCTGTTCCACATTGCATTCGTACAGTTGGTAGCGCAGCATTTCCGAAAACGTAAGCAGCATATCCCTTGCACTTTTGTTTGATTTATCGATATGACCGTAAATGGAGTTAATGGAATTAAAAAGGAAGTGGGGGTTAAATTGCGCACGCAAAAAATTGAGCTCATTTGCCGCTTTGTCCTTCTCAATTTGTTCGATATATAATTGCGAACGCACCTTTTCGATGATCATATTTCCGGTCAAAAAAATGACGACCCAAAACAGGATGTTAACAAATGAATTGTAAAATATGGTTAAGTAATCGAAATGGGCACTTTTTACTTTGAAGACGTAAGTGCTGACCAGCATCGACACCGGAACTCTAATGATAGAAGTAACTGTAATTCCCACTATAAAACATGCGCCAAATTGGATGTATTTTTTTTTATTGAGTAAACGAGGAATGGTATAAAACGAATTAAAATAATAGTTGGCGGCAATAAATACCAGGTAGCAAAATTGAATGGTGATGGCGTGGGTGAGCACGAGCGTACCATTCCGGAAAATAAATATCCAGGAAACGTAGGCCAGCAGCCAAAAGATGAGATGATAGAATATCTTATTGAGTTTCAAAAACTGTTGTTTAAAGCATTATAAAAGTAAATGTACAATAATTGATTTTTAGGAACACAGTCACTTCGCATCGCCATCCCCGTCGGGGAATGGGACACCTTTGTGACAGGTATTACAGGTTATGGTGAGCCCTGCGTTGCCAAGCTGCGGGTGTTTTATTTTGAAATACTTTTTATTGATGCCAATGGTCATGCGCATCATTGCCCGTGCAATTTCTTTTTCGGGTTTTGCATCGCTGGCAAAATCCAGGCCGTGGCCATCCCTTGCATCTGCATGGCAAAATCCGCACGTTACACCCAGCCCGTCCTCGAAATCATCGGTCATCAGTTCCTGCAGATCTTTGGAGCTGATATCTTTCGGCAGCACCTTTAAATTGGTGTAATCATTTGGCGGCGCTACAGGTTTTGTAGACGTGGCCGCAGTGCTTATCAGGGCAACTGCAGCCAACGTTACTACAACGCCCACTTTCTTATTTATCTTCAATTTTAAGCTTAGTTATGCCTTTACGGCGTGTACGTTTAAATTTACTTCCAGTTCATCGGCTATGGTGCTTGTTCCGCCAACACCAAAATCTTTCCTTTTTATACTGAACGACCCTTTAAATACATAGCCGTCGGCAGATTGTACAGCCGTAAATGGGAACGATACCTGCCTGGTTTTATCTTTGATGGTTAGTTTGCCGCTTAGGGTATAAGCCCCATTTTTTGCCAGGGTAATTTTATCTGACACAAATCGAATGCGCGGATAGTTTTTTATATCAAAATAGCCGTCGTCTTTCAGGTGCTTGTCGCGCAAGCTATTATCTGTGTTTACCGTAGCCGCGTCGATGCTTACATCAAAGCTGCCATTTGCCGGATTTTGAGGATCAAAATTTATACTGCCAGTAAACCCACTAAAGGTGCCTGTCACATCAAAACCAAAGTTGCTGATCTTAAATGTCAATGTTGAGGCTTGGTCTACCGGCTTATATTGTGCAGAGGTGACCCGTGCGGCAGCAAAAAACAGGAGAAAAAATAATGTCGTTTTCATCTTAACGTATTGGGGATTATTGACCTGTGGTCATTGCGGTAGCGTCCATCAATGGAATATCGGTTATAGCCAGGGTATGGTCGTGTTCCACATAGTTTACACTGGTCAGGCCGAGCAGGGTTCGCAGTTTTTCGGCCGGCACTTTCATCGGGCCGGGCGCAGGGGCTGTTCCCGGAGCTGGCTGGGGGAATGCGGTTGAATTGGCTGTATGGAAGGTGATGTTGCCCTCTACCTTTTGAATGGTTTGATGGATGTGCCCATTTAGCACGGATACCGACCCAAAGCGTTTTAAAAGCGATAAGGCCTGTTCGCTGTCCTGGGTGCCCCAGCCCCATTGCGGGTAGATGGCCCACATCGGGATGTGCGCAAATATAACTATCGGGGTACTGCTCGAAAGGCCTTTTAAATCATTCTCCAGCCATTTCAATTGATCGGCGCCGATATAACCCAGGCCGCCGTCAACGTGATTGGTTACGTTGACCAGCCCGACAAAATGTACGCCATTAGAGTCGAAACTGTACCACCCGTCTCCCTGGGCGCCTTTGCCAAAGCGATCCATGTAAAGTTTTCCGTTGTCTGTCCAGTCGTGCTCGCCGGGAACGTAAAATATCTTTTCGGTTTTTATGCTTTTTAGCGATTGTTCCAGTGTATCAAATTCGTCCGCCTGCGCCAGGTGGGAAAGGTCGCCGGTATGTAATACAAATGCCGGCGCCGAGGGCATGCTGTTGATCTTTGCGATAGACGCCTGCAGGGTCCCTACAACATCGGGGTTGGCAGCTTTACTAAAGCCGATGTGGCTGTCGCTGATCTGTACAAAACTGAAGTCGGATTGCGGCATGATCAGCCCTTTTTTGAGGCCGCCCGTTGTTTTGTCGATCATCTGGCTCATGCCATACGATTTCAGGATGCCACCCGACATCATCCAAAGTACGCCTGTACCGGCCCAGGCCATGCAGGTTAAAAACCCCCTGCGGTCAATACCGTCATTATTTGCTTCGTGCGCGTGGTCATGCTCGTGCTGAAAGTGGTTCTTCATAATTCTTTTTTTTAATGGTGATTGAAATACACCACGAAGAAATATAAAGCGACACGAGCCCTAAACTATTTTACATGAAGCCGGGGAAATACTTGATGAAAAGTGTTTTTGGATGAAAAATGTGTCCTGATTGAAGGGTGGTACGATTAGGGCGACCAAGAAAAATAGCACGAAGCGGGGTTGCGATGGAGTTTAGGGGGACTTTTTGGTTAAAGCGCTATTTTTGTATATGCCTGTGAAGCAAGGATGTCTTCCTTTTCCAATTCGGGATGATCAGTGGTAATTTCATCAAAAGTCATTCCCGAAGCAATCAGATCAATAATCACTTCTACCGGCCAACGCATATGCCTGATACACGGCTTGCCATGGCATATATCGTTGTCGAGCGTAATCCTGCTTAATGAGTACTCCATTTTTAAAGTTAGCAAATATCCAGGTAAAAACCAACTCGGCCAGTCTTAATGTCCGAATCATTTTTTAACGGGAGGTTTCACGTCAGCCTTCTTTGCAGGAGCTTTTACTTCCGCCTTTTTCTTTCTCCTCGTTTCGGCATACACGGCGCCACCTAATCCCAGCACCAGTAAAATCGAGCCTGCCAATGAAATTTTCTCACCTGTATAGTAGGAAGCAGGGTGAAAGATAAACTTAATATCATGATTGCCAACCGGTATCTGGGCGGCACGTAGCACATAGTCCGCGCGGAAATAAGGTGCTTCCACGAAAGAACGTGATTCTACGTTATCAATATACATTTTCCAGCCCTTTTCATAGTAGATCTCCGAGAAAACGGCTATTTCCGGGCCGGGGGCGCTGCTTTTATAGAGCATGGTGTCTGGGCTATATTTGGTCAATTCGATACTCGCGCCCTGGGTGTTGCCTAAAGACAGATTAGTATCGATCATTTTTCGATAGCTTTTATCAACTATTGCTTCGTTTTTAGGATCGAACGACGAAATGGCCTTCATTTCGTCGTCGGCATTTTTAACGAATTTCACGCTTTTAACAAACCATGCGTGTCCGCAGGCGGTTGGATTAGGTAATACTTTATAATTATGTGCCGTATCCTGGGTGACAATGAATTTGGTATTTAGCATGTCCAAAACATCATGGTTGGGTGGATTTGTCGCTAATTGGTTATCCATTAATTCGTCGTACCTTTTTAAACGTGCGGCTGAGTACCCGCTTATAGACTTATGAAAGAAAGGATTTTGTTCGTCATTTTTTATTTCAGATGTCAGGTCAAACACCCTGAAATCCGGATCGGCAGTCCGGGTATTAATTTGATTGATCAGTAAATCAACTTCTCTTGGCTTTACTATTTGGTCGGCACTCTGTTGATCCTGGAAACTCGAGTCCTTCAGATAGCGCTTATCTACCTGCCACATATCCGTTAGTATGAGCGCAAAAAGAAGGATAGAAAATAGAGTAATATTGATCTTTTGTTTAATAAACGCCCACAAAATGCCGAAGGTAATCGCTATAAAAATCAAGGTTCTTATAGCGTCGTTACGTTCCAGGTCGGTTCTGTCACTCACTACAGCATTTGCTATGCTATTAGCTGTGGCGCTGTCTCCGCGAAAGACCTTTGTGAGATAGTCAATTCCCGTTTGAGCCTCGGCGGATCTGAAACTTAAGAAAAGCTGCGGCAAAAGGATTAAAACTAAAGTAAGACCACCTGCAATATATAAAGCAAGCGTTAATTTTTTAAATACAAGCTTTTTGTCAGTCGAAACAATAATTTCCTGGATGGCAAGTAAGGCCATTATTGGGAAGCATATGCTTGCAACCGCCAGTATTGATTCAACAGCCCGAAATTTGTTATATAGCGGAAAATAATTGAAAAACAAATCTGATAGATAGGGCCAATTTTGGCCGAATGACAAAAGCATAGTTAAAAGCACTGTTCCCAATAGCCACCATTTTATCCGGTTTTTAACAATTAACAACCCAAATAAGAACAGGAAACAGATAACCGCCCCAAAATAAAAAGGGCCGGATGTCCCGGGTTTATTACCCCAATACATCGACAACCCGGGAATGCCTCCCATTTGTTGCGCGTATGTAACAGCCTGTTCTTCCGGGACGCCTTTATCCATAAAAGCTTTGGCAGTTGCAGAATTTTGATCGATGTTATCCGAATAAGATGCCCCCCCGTAGGCATTTGGTATCAGGAAGGTAAAGCATTCCGCCACACCCTGACTCCACTGGTAAGCGTAATCCCTGGTTAACCCATTACTGGGCTCTTTTGTGTTTTGTTTTAGGTTTGACGGCCCCCTGTAACTGTATTTGCTGTATTCGAGCGTACTCCACAGCAATGACGCATTTACCAGTAATGCTAAAAATATTGCGGCAGCAAGGCAGGCGAAAGATTTCAAAAATGCCGGTAAAGTCTTTGTTTTGATGGCATGATAAAGCTCGATACAAATCAATATAACCAGGGCCATAAGCAGGTAATAAGTCATTTGAATATGGTTTGCTTTAAACTCCAGCGCCATAAATAAAGCCGTCAATGCTCCTCCAAGTAAATATCTGCCCCGCAGGGTTAATATTACACTGGCGATGATTGGCGCAAAAAAAGCGATAGCCAACGCCTGGTTTGAGTGACCGGCGGCAAGCAAAATGATATTGTAGGATGAAAACGTAAAGGCAACCGCACCTGCTGCTGCCAGCCAGGGGTTAAGTTTTAACACTATAAATAAGAAATACGTGCCAAACAACAAAAGAAGCACATCGTAAATTGGATTCGGAAAAACTCCGATTAACGTTTTAACAATAGTCGACGCGATGTTATTTTTATAAGGCGCCCATATTTGGTAAGCAGGCATCCCGCCGAAAATCTGATTGGTCCATAAAATCGTGGTACCCTTTGCGCGATAATCGTTGATCTCTTTTTGGGTGGATTGAGCACCCGTAACATCCACCTGTCCTAATGTTTTACCCTGGAACGCAGGTGTAAAAAATCCAAAGCATATCACTAAAAATATAAAAGCAATCAAAAAATGAATGCCATTGCGCTTAAACCAGTTGTTCATTTAAGTTTTTTAAAGAGGGTAATTGTAATCCCCAAAAATAGAAATTAGTATCAGAATAGGAATTATATGTTTTACTGATTTAGGCAAGATCAAATTCTGCATTCTTCAGGCCATATCCCTGAAGAGAAAAAACAGGCCTACCAGGATGCAAATATTAACAATATATGCAATTAGTGTAACCCTGTTCGAAAATTCTTCAATATTTCGGCGGATGGTGTAATAATTATACCAGGCCAGGATGGCTATAACCACCCAAAAAAACAAGCTGATGTGTTCCTTATCGGTGAACAACGCAGTGCTCAAAGCAACCACGATGTAGTTTGCTATTACGAGGATAATAGAATCAGGTGTATTATTATGCCTCGGCCGTCTTTTGAATACTTCCTCGGGTATCATGAGGTATGGTTATTTTACTTCTTCGTAATCGATAAAATCCCCTGCTGAATCGGGAATCGACCCTTTTTTCTTGTTTTGAGGTGGCACATAATCAACCTTCACTTCTGCCCGCCCGGTATTGGCCCGGTTATAATTTTGCTGTTGATTTTCAGTTGCTCGATATTGGTGCTGCTGCTGTTGTTGCTGCGCCTGGTTTACCACTTTTTGAAAAAGAACAGGGATCAAAAAACGGAAAACGGCTCGTAAAATATAAAAGATCAGAACGCATATAAAGAGGAAGTCCAGTAGCTCGCCCATGGTAAAATAAATTAGCTGTCAAATATAAGTATTATAACGTCAAAATTGTTTTCGTATGATGTCATGCAGATTTATGACATCTTTTTGATGGGAATTGTTACAAGAAGCGCTTAAATGTCGGCAAAAACCGTTTCGAGGTTAAGCTCAAAACCAGGGAGAATAGGCGTTGTGACAATTTCCCCGCTGGTCATCAACTTCGAAGCCTGGTATTTTGAGTTGACCAGCGTGTACTTTAAAAACGACCTGTCCTGCGGAGAGACGATCCAATATTCTTTTACGCCTGATTCCTGGTACACTTCGTATTTATTTTGAAGTTCTTTTTGGTTATTTCCCGGCGACAGAATTTCTAAAACAATGTCCGGCGCACCCGTACAACCACGTTCGTCCACTTTCGACGGATCACAGATGATACTTACGTCCGGCTGTACAACGGTGAATATTTTTTTATCGTCATTTTCGTCCTTACGTGGCAATCGCACATCAAAGGGCGCAGGGTAGGCCTGGCAGGATTTATCTTTAAGATTACTATATAACTCGCCGGCAATCCTCCATGATAAACGCTGATGCACCGGCGCCGGCGCGGGCGTCATTTTAAAAATTTTTCCTTTGATAATTTCCAGCCGGTCTTCAAAGCTCCACTGAAGATAATCGGCGTAACTGTAACGTTTGGAAAGATCGAGGTCGGAAAATTGCATGCTTCGTGTTTTTTAACAGATCAAATTTAATCTAATAAGCGCCTAAATACAAATCTTAGCAATAACACTAAGCCACCTCTACATTTGCACATCCGCACATCCGCGCACCTTGTGCGCCGTAGCTTTAGCGAAGGCGCATCGATCAAAACTTTTCATCCATCATTTTTTCCAGGGCAAACATCTCGTCCCGCAGTTTGGCAGCTAACAAAAAGTCCATGTCCTTGGCGGCGGCCACCATCTCTTTGCGGGTGTTTTCGATGGATTTTTTCAGGTCGGCTTTGGTCATATACTGAACAATCGGGTCCGCAGCGAGCGTTGCGGTGTCCATTTCGATGTAGGCTTTTTGAATGCCGTCTTTAAAATCCATAACGGATGTTTGTTCGATGATCTCGGACCGTGATTTACCCACGGTTCTTGGCGTAATGCCGTGGTCGAGGTTATATAGTATCTGTTTATCGCGGCGACGGTTTGTTTCGTCCATGGTGATCTGCATCGAATCGGTTATTTTATCGGCATACATGATCACCCTTCCGCGATCGTTTCGTGCCGCCCTGCCAATGGTTTGTATTAGCGAGCGTTCCGACCGTAGAAACCCTTCCTTATCGGCATCCAAAATGGCAACGAGCGAAACTTCGGGCAGATCCAGTCCTTCGCGCAGCAGGTTTATGCCGATGAGCACATCAAATTCGCCCAGCCGCAGTCCCCTCAATATTTCAACCCGCTGCAAAGTTTTTACTTCGGAGTGGATGTAGCGGCATTTGATACCCAGCCGGTCCATGTATTTGGCGAGTTCTTCAGCCATCCGCTTGGTGAGGGTGGTTACCAACACCCGGTCGCCCATTTTGATGGTTTTATCCACTTCTTCCAGCAGGTCGTCCACCTGGTTTATCACCGGGCGTACGTCTATTACCGGGTCGAGCAACCCCGTCGGCCTGATCACCTGCTCCACCACCACGCCGCCGGATTTTTCGAGCTCAAAATCAGCAGGCGTTGCGCTCACATAGATGGTTTGCGGCGCCAAACGTTCAAACTCTTGGAAATTTAAGGGCCGGTTGTCCAACGCTGCCGGCAGACGGAAGCCGTATTCAACCAACGATATTTTTCGCGACCTGTCGCCGCCATACATCGCCCTGATCTGGGGCACAGTTACGTGGCTTTCGTCTATCACCATCAAATAATCATCGGGGAAATAATCAAGCAGGCAGAAGGGCCGCGCACCGGGCTGACGGCCGTCAAAAAATCTTGAATAATTTTCGATGCCCGAGCAGTAGCCTAATTCGCGGATCATTTCCAGGTCGTAGTTGACCCTTTCCTCCAGCCGTTTGGCTTCGAGGTAACGACCGTCGGCGATAAACTGCTTTTTGCGTATCTCCAGTTCTTCCTGTATAGCCCAGATGGACTGTGTGAATCTCTCGCGGGGCGCCACGTACAAGTTCGCAGGGAAAAGCACCATGTGGGTCATTTTCTCCATCGTTTTGCCCGTGGACACGTCAAAGGTGCTCAACTCCTCGATGTCATCCCCGAAAAAAGAAATGCGGTATGCGTGATCCATATAGGCGGGGAAAATGTCTACGATATCACCCTTCACCCTAAATGTGCCGCGGCGAAAATCGGCTGTTGTTCGGGAATATAATATTTCAACCAAACGATGTAAAAACGCGTTCCGGCTAATGCGTGTACCAGCAGCAAAGCGGAAAACGGAATCCTTAAAGTCCTCGGGATTGCCCATGCCATAGATGCACGAAATGGACGATACCACTATCACATCGCGTCGCCCCGACATCAACGCTGATGTTGTGCGCAGACGCAGTTTTTCGATTTCCTCGTTGATCTGGAGGTCTTTTTCGATATAGGTATTGGTAGTCGGGATAAACGCCTCCGGTTGGTAATAATCGTAATAGGAAACAAAGTAATTCACGGCATTCTCCGGGAAGAACTGCTTGAACTCGCCATATAGTTGGGCCGCCAGCGTTTTATTATGGCTTAAAACCAATGTTGGTTTCTGCGTTTGCTCAATAACATTGGCAATGGTAAATGTCTTACCTGAACCAGTTACGCCAAGCAGCGTTTGAAAAGGATCGCCGTTTTCAACCCCCTCAACCAGTTGCCTGATGGCTTCGGGCTGGTCGCCGGTGGGTTGGTATTGTGAAGTTATTTTGAAATCCATGTGGTAAATGCAAAAATACGGATTTTAGATGTGAGATATGAGTCCCGATAGCTATCGGGATGAGATAGGAGATTGAATTTGATCGTTACAAAGATTGATTTCCCTTAATTCTTCAAAATTAGCGAGGCATAATGACAACCTTATGTCAGCAGGCAGATGCCTTTTAAAAATAGTTGCCGCCTTCAAAGCCGTACACAGGAACATCACTCCGCTGCTGATCGGTATTGCCGCCATAGATGAGGCCGGTATGTGCCGTTGGGTCAAGCTGATGGTAATAATGCAGGTTTTTAAAAAAATCGGAGCCTATGGTTTGCCCAATTTTTATTTCATAGGCATCGCGGTTTATTCCCTTGTCAATTAAAAGGTCGACTTCATGTTGGGCGCTATCACGCCAGAAATAACATTGCGGCCGTTCACCCTGGTTAAAGCCGTTTTTCAAAAACTCATTGATCACCAGGTTTTCAAACAATGCGCCTTGTGCAAAATGTACGTTAAAATCGCTTATTTTTCTAATGCCCAACAAGTAAGCAACCAGCCCTGTATCGTAAAAATAAAGCTTGGGCGTTTTTACCAGCCTTTTGTTAAAATTCTGGTAATAGGGTTGCAGGCGGTAAATAATAAACGATGCTTCCAGGACAGAAAGCCAGGGCTCTATAGTCTTGTTGGACAGGCCCAACTCATTGGCGAGGTTATTTTGATTGAGCAACTGCCCTGTGCGGCCGGCCAGCAACTGTATGAATTTTTGAAAAACAGCCAGATCACGGATGTTAAGCATCTGGCGCACATCCCGCTCGATATAAGTTTGCAGATAGTTAGGGTAGAAATCCATCGGCGCGATTTGTTGTTCGTATATTCGCGGATAGCCGCCACAAAACAGGTAATCGGCCCAGCTATCGGGTTGATACCCCGTTCCTTTTAATTCCGCATAGGAGAAAGGCAACAGCGTAAGCAATGCCACGCGGCCGGCCAGCGATTGCGCAATATGTTGCGACAGCAAAAAGTTCTGTGATCCGGTCAGCAGGTATTCACCGGGTTGCCTGCGCTCATCGGTTGCCGCCTGCAGGTAGGAGAAAAGCTGCGGAACATACTGGGCTTCGTCGATTATTGTTCCCCCTTTGTAAGTATTTAAAAACCCACGTGGATCTTCCAGCGCAAATTGACGCTCGTTGGGGAGTTCAAGATTAACATATTGATAATCAGGGCATAAATCGCGGGCAAAAGTAGTCTTACCCGATTGCCTGGGGCCGTTGATGGCCACAATCGGAAATTTAGATAAAAGAGCCCTCGCCTTTTGAAAAAGATGACGTTTTAACATTTATGCAATTTAGGAATACAATTCCTAAATTGCATAAATGTATAATAAAATTATTAGCGGAAATTTCGAAAAGCTACCTTTGCTTCTGCAATGACGCCAGCCGTAAGCAAATACAAACACATCTTCTTCGACCTCGATCACACCATCTGGGATTTTGACAAAAACGCAGAGGAAACGCTATATGAACTCTACGACATTTACCGCTTAGGAGACATCGGCTTGCCGGCGGCTGCGATATTTATTGAAACCTATACCCGCAACAACCACCAGCTTTGGGCCGAATACCATACCGGCAAGATCACCAAAGAAGAGCTTAGGGAAACCCGTTTTAAACGCACTTTTTTGGAACTGGGCCTGGCCCCCGAACTGCTGCCGCTATCTTTTGAAGATGATTATGTGAAGCTTTGCCCTACAAAAACCAATCTTTTTGCGCATGCGCATGATACGTTGCAATACCTGGCCAACAAGTATACACTGCACCTCATTTCGAACGGTTTCAAAGAGTCGTCGGAAATGAAGATCGGGAAAACGGGCATTGGCCGGTATTTTACACACATTATAATTTCTGAAACGGTGGGCGTAAACAAGCCCGACAAAGCAATATTTGAACACGCACTCGCACTGGCAGCCGCGGAAAAAAACCAATGCCTGATGATTGGCGACAGCCTGGAAGCGGACGTATACGGTGCGCTGAATTTTGGGATGGATGCCATCTATTTTAATCCCGCAAACGCCCCAAAGCCTGCGAATGTGCCACTGCAGGTCAATAATTTAAAAGAGTTAATAACGTTACTTTAGCAGTGTTTTTGGGACTATCTGGGAAACAATTTGCCCGCCCGGCGACCTACGATATTAAAAAAAGTGTTTGGCAGGCTATAGACGAAGAAATTAGCGTTATTTTTTATGGGCGTTTGGGGACGCTATGGTGGTTAAAAATGGCGCGAATGATCTTAATGTGGAAAGTTTACTTACTGGCTGTTAATAAACTTTAAAGAAAAGAGTTTAACTTTATATATGAACCTCGCAAGGGAACGTAAGGCTATAGATGCCGCCTTAGACGACTATCGGGCCCAAATAGACGAAATTCCTGATGAGTGGTTTACGGAAACGCCTGCCGAAGGGGCTTGGTCATTTGCGGAAGTGTACAGCCATATCATGCAGGCGACCTTAGGTTCGTCAATTGCGATGGAACGATGTGTGTACAATAATTGTGAGCCAACATCAAAAGGCCGCACGTTTTTGGGCAGATTGGTGCTGTTTACGGGCCGTTTTCCGCCGGTTAGGGTAAAAGTACCGCCCTCCGTGCATGCAAAGTATCCGGTGCTGAAAGTAAGCAAGGAAGAGGCGAAAAATTTAATAATTAAATGCCGAAAAAGGCTTGAAGCGACGATGCATTTGATAAAAGAGGCGCCGCCCAATGCACGGTTTAAACATCCGCGCATGGGAATGCTTAATGCAGCGCAATGGTTAAAGTTCATCAGGATACATTTGCAGCATCATTTAAAACAGCTGGAACGCACCAGGAAAAAGTTGCAGGCCCGATGAAACCTTTTATATTTAATAGCGTCTTAACATAAAAATAACGTGATGGCCGGATATTTGCAGAACATGTATCATATGCATTTTGAGTTTGCTTATTTGATTGTTATCGGATTGCTATTCTTGGTGGGAATATTTTATCTGAGTCCTTTTGAATTAAAAGTTAATAATGACGACGACGAGGAATAATCGTTGCTTCTTTAATACTCTCACTTATTTCCGGTATTATTTGCCGGGCGGACACTTACCCCCTCAAATTTTATGGCAAAGCGAGAAGTCGATATCGTAGTTATATCCGATGTGCATTTGGGCACCTACGGTTGCCATGCCAAAGAATTGTTAAAATATTTAAAAAGCGTCAGGCCGAAAATATTGATCCTTAACGGCGACATTATCGATATATGGCAGTTCAGCAAGTCATACTGGCCCGAAACGCATATGAAAGTGGTGCGCCGCATACTGAAGTTTGTAACCGAGGGGATACCGGTGTATTACCTAACCGGTAACCACGACGAGATGCTGCGAAAATTTACCGATTTTGACCTGGGCTCATTCCAATTGCTCAACAAAATCGTATTGAATATCGACGGCAAAAAGGCCTGGATATTTCACGGCGACGTTTTTGATGTGACGATGCAGCATTCCAAATGGCTGGCCAAGTTGGGAGCGATCGGATATGATACGCTGATCCTGATCAACAGCTTTACAAATTGGATATTGACAGCTATCGGCCGCCAAAAGATGAGCTTTTCACAAAAGGTAAAAGCAAGTTTTAAAGAGGCCGTAAAATTCATTAACCAGTTTGAACAAACTGCCGCAGACCTGGCCGTAGCCAAGGATTATCAATATGTGATTTGCGGCCACATACACCATGCCGAGATCAGGACGATCGAATCGACTGAAAAAAAAGGATCTGTATTGTATTTGAACTCCGGCGATTGGGTGGAAAGCCTTACTTCACTTGAGTACCATAACGGAACCTGGACTATTTTTAAGTATGAACATGAACAGTTTACCACCGATAGTGACGAGGACGACAGAACCGACGCCGAAGACCTCGATGCCAAATTAGATGTAAGGGTGCTGCTGGAGCGATTTAAACTGGAGGCAGAGTAAAAAATTTTGTAACGTTGCAACAATTTACCGGAAGGATTGCAAAGGATACTTCCAATCTAAATCGCCAGGCTGCGCTTAAAGCATTTAGTCCTCACAATTCCCCCGTAAATTTCTACCGCATATGAAAATACTCTACGCCATACAAGGAACCGGCAACGGCCATATCAGCCGTGCGCGCGAAATTGTTCCGCTGCTGCAGCAGTATGGCGAGCTTGACTTGTTGGTAAGCGGTACCGAGGCCGAAGTAAGCCTGTCGCAACCGCTCAAATACCGTTACCATGGCTTCAGCTTTGTGTTTGGCACCAATGGCGGCGTTGATAACTGGGCCACCTACAAGCTAATGAACCTTCCGCGGCTGTTGAAAGACATCCGCAACCTGCCTTTAAAGCAATACGACCTCGTGATAAATGATTTTGAACCGGTAAGCGCCTGGGCCTGCAGAATGCAAAAGGTGCCGAGTGTTTCGTTAAGCCATCAGTGTTCGTTTGTGTCGCCCAAAACACCCCGGCCGGAAAAGTGGAGCTGGGCCGAATGGCTTTTTAAATATTATTCTCCTACCACGCACCAGGTGGGTTTCCATTTCGAACGATATGATGACTTCATCCACACGCCTGTCATCCGCAGCGAGATACGCAATTTACAAACGACAAACGAGGGCCATTACGCCGTTTACCTGCCTGCCTATGACGACAGGTTGCTGCTCGGTCTCTTAAATAAAACGCAAAGGGTAAAATGGCATATTTTTTCCAAACGGGCAAAAACGGCTTATGAAAAAGGTAACGTCCGGGTGGTCCCGGTGAACAACGAAGCTTTTAATAAAAGCCTCGCTGCCAGTGAAGGCTTGCTGACGGGCGGCGGTTTCGAAGGCCCGGCTGAAGCACTTTATTTAAAGAAAAAAGTGTTGATGATACCGATGAAGGGGCAGTATGAGCAGCAATGTAATGCACTGGCTGCTTCGCGGCTTGGCGTGCCCGTTATTTACGAGATAGACGACCAGTTTATTTACCACGTTAACAACTGGTTGGGCAGCGAAAATAAAATTGCAGTCGATTTTCCTGACGAGACTGCTAAAATTGTCGGCGATATGGTCAGCCGCTACGCCAGGAAAAAGTAGTGAGTGGTGAATTGTGAATTGTGAGTGGTGAGTAGGCAGTTGGCGGTGGAGCAGTAGTGAGTTGGCAGTGTGTGGGTGCTTTTTGAGTAGTAAATCGCAAAATCTTAAATCGTAATTCGTAAATCGTAAATCAATCTGTCCCTTTTTGGCTTCCGGCTTAAGACAACGCCATGTCGACAGGCATTGAGCTGCGAACGCCCCCGCTGACGGGTAACAAACTATGCCGCTCCCTTGTACCACGCTATTCTTTTTTCCTGAGTTTGACACGGTTGTGAGTCAAATATTTGATAGTCAACGTATTGTGATATTGATTTTCGCAATACATCTTTTATAAGTATCTGACTATCTGATCGTTATGAAACATGTCCGGCAGTGGCTTCGCGCCCAGCACCCTGAGAATGTCGCCGGCTTGCGCGGTTTGCGTTGATCGGAGGTAGTACTGCTGGCCTGCCTGATCAATAAGGCTGAGCTGCATATGGTCTAAAGCCTTCCGTATTTGATTTTCGGAAAGCGGCGTGTTGTTCTTTTTAAGCTGGTTGCTCAAATAGATTTGAAAGGTATAGGCGATATAGCATAAACAGATGTGCCCTTCTATCCGCTGATCTGTCCAGTGGAACATAGGCCTGGTTTCCAAAAAGCTTTTAAAAGTACGGAAGGCATGTTCGATCTGATAGAGATGTTTGTAATGATCGAGGATGATCGCTGTGTCCATGTCTTTCACATTGGTTGCAATTGCAAGAAACCCATCATACTTTTGGTGCTTTTCAATTTTCTGCTGATCAATTTGGTAATTCTCCTCCTTATCATTTTTCAGGAAGTAATGCGCTGCTTTCTTTTTAAGCAGGGTGGGGTTGTTTTGCATCAGCGTTGCTTTGTCTATCCGCTCCTGCCTCTCGTTGCGGTCTTTTTCCGCCCGGCTGCCTGACCAGGTACCGATAATACGGCGGCCTTCATGCTCAATGATGTGATATTTTACGACAAGGTTGTTTTCTTCGTTCATAATCCATTCCTTGTTATAATTACTCAACTCCAATAATGGCTTCTGTACTTCTTTAGGGAGCATTTTGAGCTTTTCACCCAGGATATATTGATAGCCCTGATTTTCGGTGAGTTCCAGGATATTCTCTTTGGATAACATTCCCCGGTCAGCTACTACAATGATCTGGTCTAACTGGTATCGTTTTTTTAATGAAGAGAGCGCATCTTTAAAAGTGTGGCCTTCAAACGTATCGCCTTTATAGACCTGGTAACCCACAGGCTGCTTGTCTTTATCGATCAGCAATCCCAGCAATACCTGTGTATTGCCGATTTTACCATCTTTAGAAAAACCTTTTTGCCGGAGCTCTCCTTCTGTTTCCTGTTCGCTTTCAAAGTAGAAGGTGGTCACATCATAGAACACCACATCCAGCCGCTGGTTAAAAAGGTCACGGCCCGTATTATAAATACGTTCCTGTATTTGTTCCTTCCATGCTGCCAGCTTGTCAAGGCTGCGGTACAGGTGATGAAGAGGCACTTGTTCCAGACCAATATATTCTGCCTGGTTAAAGAAAGTCTGACGCTTGCTTACCGGGTCATTCAACCGCTCGCATAGCATCAGTAAGATGGTGTTAACTAAAGAAAACTGCAGTTTGGCTTTCTTGCCGATGCGTTCGAGCAGTATATCCAGTTTATAATAAGAAAGTGTGTGTTTGCAGACCAGCACCATAATTATAACGGCCCTTTTCTGTGATAATTTTGCTTGTTAACTCTTCCGGATTGCCGCCCATTGCCTGGTAAAGCTTTATGCCCAGTCGCTTCAGGGATTCGATCTTCTTGTCATCCAGTTTGCCCAGGCTTACCAAAGTACGCATACGCGATGCGCCGGACCCATCGCGGTAGGACTCTACGATCCGAACATATTTTTCGCCGTCTTTTTTATCGATTTTAAGCGTAGCCATATGCGCCTGGTTACACAAATTACGGGGTTTTGTATGCA
>Ga0206864_1075_pt1 | contig 33686 bp, 33 predicted proteins | sample Alteio_BWOrgCont_42_FD_152632 | JGI IMG/M metagenome (GOLD analysis project Ga0206864, IMG submission 152632) | Enriched cells from forest soil in Barre Woods Harvard Forest LTER site, Petersham, Massachusetts, United States -... | ecosystem: Environmental > Terrestrial > Soil > Temperate forest >...
CCAGGCGTGGTTTGGAAATGGCGGTTTGGAAAATCGCACAAAAGCGAAAACGGAAGCCTCTTCTTGCGATTCGACTTCCGTTTCCTGACTCCCTGCGCAGCCGTAGCCGCTCATGAAGCACCAAGTTTTGTGTATATTGACCGATCTGCTATTCTGCTGCCCTTGCGGACATTGATTCCTTTCAGTTCCTCAGCGGTTTTTGCTTTCTTCCGTAAAAAATTGCAATCCTTTCTGATCCTCGTGTAGTCCCTCTTCTTTTTCCGTGGCTTTCGCCCTTTCATTTTCCGAGTTACTCAGGTCCTTGTCGTGATCTTTAGCTCGCCCGGAGGTTCGCCCGATTCAGTGTTGGTTTCCTGTGAGATGTCAAAGTACGTCGTTCTTGATGATTCTAAGATAGGTTATGGAGGTACGCGTGTCAAGTTTTTTTTGTGGTTTTTATTAACATGTTTTGAACATTTTTATCCCCCGGTTTTTAGGCGTTTAAATGATGTTTTATCTAAAGGGATTCCAGTTTTATTGAGGTTATCAACAGTCATGTTTTCCACAAATTGGGCCGGAAAATGCTCCGGAGAGCGAGGGAGATATTCTTAAAATCACAATTTTTTAAAATTTTCTTAAAATAGGCGCTATCTTTTTGAGGATTTTTTCTTCATAATTTGTTAATTTTTTTCTTTCAATCTGTTTTTTTACCTGCATACTTTCTAAATTATTTTAAAAACTTGTGATTGCTGAAGATTTATTCTAAATATGTAGAACAATCACTAACCCCCCATTTAAAGAAATCCATGAAACGCAGCTATTACATTGTGGCATTGATCATGCTCACTTTTTTTGTCATTTCTTTTTTGACCAATATTATCGGGCCGCTAAACCCTGAATTCATCAAGGACTTTAATTTAAGCACGGGGTTGTCGGGGGTGCTTCCATTTGCATTTTTTATTGCCTATGGTGTAATGTCTATCCCATCGAGCATGCTGGTTCAAAAGTATAACGAAAAGGTGATCATGACGGCTGCATTTGTTGTGGCCTTTTTTGGCGCTTTGCTTTTGGCCGCCGAACCCAATTATTTAACTGCTATCCTGTCGCTCTTTTTAATAGGTTGCGGCATGGCCATGCTGCAGGTGGTTATTAACCCATTACTAAGAACTGCTGGCGGCGAAGGAAACTATGCATTCACTTCGGTATTAGCGCAGCTCATTTTTGGCGGCGCGTCCTTTGTCAGCCCGTTTGCCTATTCCTATTTAGTGTTAAACCTGGCCAAAGGGAATCATTCAGGTATTTTCGCGGTGTTGCAGCCTTTGGTTCCGCATAACCTGCTGTGGATATCACTGTACTGGCTGTTTACCGTGATATGCCTTTTCATGTTTGTGATCCTGCTTCTTTCAAAATTTCCAAAAGTTGAATTAAACGAAGATGAAAAAGCCGGGCCATGGGCTACACATGTTATGCTTTTTAAAAAGCCGGTGGTGATCCTGTATTTTATCGCCCTGTTCAGCTATGTAGGAACGGAACAAGGGGTGTCATACTGGATGTCGGATTTTTTGCTCAAATATCATCACTTCGATGCGGAGACCACAGGGGCGCATGCCACCGGGTACTTCTGGGGTTTGATGACAGCCGGCGGAGTGCTGGGGCTTTTTTTGTTAAAACTAATGGATAGCCGCAAATTATTGGTTTTGTTTACCATTCCGGCAATTATCGCTTTAACGTTTGGCCTGTTTGGCAGCGCGCAGATTTCCTTATATGCCTTCCCGATAGTTGGTTTCTTTATGTCGGTTATGTACCCTATTATCTTTTCCCTGGCGCTCAGCTCAGTGGATGAGCACCATGGCTCATTTGCAGGCATTTTGGTTACCGGCATCATTGGCGGCGCGGGCGTACAATTGCTTATTGGCGGACTTGGCGATCTTATCGGTTTACGCGCAGCAATGACGGTACTATATATCACCTTTGGCTACATGCTCAGCATCGGTTTCTGGGCCAAACCAATTGTTACCAACAAAACTATTTTCGACACAAAAGATAAAGTGTAAATGAAAAGTGAAAAAATTATCGGCATCGACCTCGGCGCCACCAATATACGCGGGGCGATTGTAAAGGACGAGTCTCTTTCAGCCATCGTTTCCCGGCGCATCCATACCAAAGGTACGCAGGAACAGGTGCTGGAGGATGTTTACTGGCTCATTGACCAGTTGATAAGCGAAGACGTAAAGGCCATTGGTATCGGCGTACCCAGCGTAGTCGACGTAAAAAAAGGAATCGTTTATGATGTGATACACATACCCTCCTGGAAAGAAGTGCCGCTAAAGGACCTATTGGAGGCACGATACCATGTACCCGTTTTTGTAAATAATGACGCCAACTGTTTTGCCCTGGGTGAGCATTATTTTGGAAAGGGAAAAGGTGCTGAAAATATGATCGGGCTAACGGTTGGCACAGGCCTTGGCGCTGGCGTAATCATTAACAACCATTTATACGCAGGGATAAACTGCGGCGCAGGTGAATTCGGGATGGTGGATTACCTGGATCAGAACTATGAATATTATGCCAGCGGCTCCTTTTTTAACAATATTTATGGATTAAGCGGCGAGGAAGTGTTTAAAAGCGCCAAAGCAGGTGATGAAAGCGCACTAAAGCTTTATAATGAATTGGGCACGCACCTGGGTAATGCGATTAAAATGATCCTGTACACCTATGATATGGACCTGATCGTTTTGGGGGGATCGGTGCAGCAGGCTTATGATCTTTTTGAAAAAACAATGTGGGAGCGTATCCGGACATTCGGTTTCCCGAAGAGTATTGAGGAGTTACAGATCAAAACTTCCGAACTGGCGAACAGCGGAATTTTGGGTGCTGCGGCGTTGTATTTTGATGCAGGCTGAAGACGATGCGATTCTATCTGCTTATTTTACTCTTAAATTCAAAGTCAAACTCATCAAGCGTGAATACATCTACTTTTGGGAAGCCGATCGATTTTAAGCTGCGAAAGTGCTTATCATTCGAAATGATCAAACTACCGGCGCTTATGGCACAATCAACGAACTTATTGTCGCTTTGATCAATAGAAATAAGGTTGAAATTGTAGTAGACGTCTGTCTTTTGAAGATAAGGACTCGCGAAAATGAATTTTAAAATATTTTCGGCTATAACGCTGCCGGTTTTTAATTCGAGTATTTCCCTGTATTCAAATAGTATTTCGGTGGAAACACAAAGTTCGATCTTGCCAACAATAATGTAATCAAATATCCACCTGTACCGGGATTTTTTACTAATAATAGTTAGAATGACATTAGTATCAATTACCGCCTTCACTTCTATGATGTTCGTGAGACCATCTGATCAATTCAGCTTCGTCAATTCCGTGTTCGTCTAAATATTTATCCAGTTCATCCGTAGCTTTTTTTGCGAAATATTCAGAGAGCAGACGCTTCACTTCAAAAAGTTCCTCGTCTGAAATGTTATTTGCATACAATTTCAGCAACTCTTTTTGAATATTACTTAAACCCGATTTTTGAGCTAACATCTGTTTAATTTTTAATACCAAATTACAAAATTTTTATAAGAACTAGTAGAGACGCAACATTTTGCGGCTCTACGACGAATAATTCGGCGACTCCTTAGTAATCGTAATATCATGCGGATGGCTTTCCCGCATCCCGGCGGCTGTGATTCGCACAAACCTGGCTTTTTTCAAATCTTCGATATTAGCCGCGCCGCAGTAATGCATACCAGCACGCAGGCCACCCAAATATTGATAAATAACCTCTGCCAGGGTGCCTTTGTAGGGGACACGGCCTACGATACCTTCCGGTACAAGTTTGGTCACCACGTCGGTTTCGTCCTGGAAATAGCGGTCTTTTGAACCTTTGTCCATCGCTTCTATCGAACCCATGCCACGGTATGATTTGAATTTACGGCCTTCGTATAAAATTGTTTCGCCGGGAGACTCCTCTACGCCCGCAAACAACGAGCCGGCCATGATCGAGCTGGCGCCAGCACCAAGTGCTTTTACAATGTCGCCGGTTTGTTTAATGCCGCCATCTGCAATAACCGGAATACCCCTGCTTTCCAGGGCCTTGGCGCACTCATAAACCGCAAAAAGCTGCGGAACGCCTACGCCGGCTACTATCCTTGTGGTGCAGATTGAACCGGGGCCTATTCCTACTTTCACTGCATCAGCGCCGGCATCAGCCAGCGCCAGGGCGCCTTCGCCGGTGGCTACGTTGCCGGCGATGATCTGCAGATCGGGATACATTTTTTTAACCAGCCTAACCATGTCGATCACTCCTTTTGAATGGCCATGGGCGGTATCAACTGTAATTACATCTACGCCGGCGCTTACAAGGGCTTTTACCCTTTCAAAATTCTCGGGCGCCACACCTACCGCAGCGCCAACGCGCAGTCGGCCAAATTCGTCCTTACAAGCGCTCGGGTAATTTTTAAATTTTTGTATGTCCTTGAAGGTGATCAAGCCGCGCAGGGTGCCGTGTTTGTCCACAACGGGCAGCTTCTCTATCTTGTGATTCTGCAGTATTTCTTCGGCCTGCAAAAGGGTAGTGCCTTCAGGCGCTGTGATCAGGTTAGTACTGGTCATTACCTCTTTTACCGGGCGATTCATTTCCTTTTGAAAGCGTAGGTCGCGGTTGGTGATGATGCCTTTTAGCTCGCCATGACCATTGATGATCGGTATCCCTCCTATCCGGTACTCGCGCATGATCTTTACCGCATCGGCCACCGCGGCGCCTTCGTGCAAAGTAACGGGGTCCAATATCATTCCGCTCTCCGACCGCTTTACCTTGCGCACCTCATCAGCCTGGGCTTGTATTGACATGTTTTTATGCAAAATGCCTATGCCGCCTGCCTGGGCAATGGCAATAGCCAGCGCCGATTCAGTAACGGTATCCATCGCTGCAGACAGAATAGGAATATTTAACCTGATCTTTTTTGTCAGAAAAGTTCCGGTATCAACATCGCGGGGTAAAACTTCGGAATAAGAAGGGATGAGTAAAACGTCGTCGTAAGTTAATCCTTCGGCAACAAACTTTGATGGGTCAAGCTCCATGGCAAATAATTTTATTTATTTGCCGGACAAAGGTAATTGAATATTTCGGAATTCGGAATTTCGATTTCGGATTTGTGTGATTAGTGGAAAATTTGACAATCCATAGGTTATTTCGGATTTCGGAATTTCGATTTCGGATTTTGATTGACGCGAATTTTTCGCGGATTGGTTTTTTTTTCAGCAGCGCTCAAGAGGGCTCCCGCCGTTTCGCGAATTAGCGACGACGAATTTCGCGAATGGGAGTGAATGCGGATAATTTCGGAATGCGGGATGCTGATCGCGGAAGTATTTGAATGCGGAATTTGGAATGATTGAGTTGGACTATTTTAAAATGCAAATAAAAGAAACGCGAACACCACTTATAATAGCATCAACTCAAATATCTTCCGGACTTCCGGACTTCCCGACTAATCAATCAACATTTACCCACTATCACTTTATAAAACTGGTGGAAGTTCAAATATTCGTTAGCGAGGCGCTGTAGTTCAGTTGCAGATATCGTTTTCACGGTTTCAACATACCGGTCGTAATAATCGTAACCTAAATTTGCGAAATACAGGTTTTTGAACTTGTCGGCATGAGAGAACACGTTTTCCAGGCTGCCCAATAATGAGCCCATCAGGAAATTACGGACCAATGATAATTCTTCTTCAGCTATCGGTTCATCTTGCAGGAGCTTTAATTCTTTCTCAATTTCCGCAACGGCTAACTTGCAAACATCAGCTCCAACTTCGGTGGCAATAAACAGGGCGCCTGAATGTTTAAACGATGACATGCCGGAGCCTATTCCGTAAGTGTAACCTTTATCCTCGCGGATATTTGCCATTAGCCGGGATCCAAAATAACCACCCAATACGGTGTTTAATACCTGCAATGCCGGGAAATCCGGATGGTGCCGGTTAATGGTGCGCTTGCCCATCCGGATGGCCGATTGCAGCGCTTCGGGTTTTTCGATAAAATAAAAGTGCTCTGGGGCAGAAACAAGTTGAGGTTGAGAAATATCAGGTGCGAAACTCTTATTCGACCATTGTCCGAAACTATCTGAAATTAAGTCTTGTATCTCTTGGCCAATCTTTCCGGCTACAACAATAGTACAGTTGGAGGGTTGGTACATTTCATCAAAATGTCGCAGCATATCGCCGCGCTTCAGCGTATCATAGTCTGCAGCATCGGCGCTCAGGCCGTACAACGTATCGCCGTATAGCGCCTTATTAAAAGCCCTGCGGGCTACAAAGTCATTCTTCTGCAGGCTAACCTGCAATTTTTGACGCTGGTTGCGAATAAACGTTTCCAGCTCCCTTTCGGGAAAAATGGAGCCTGTGATGATGTCTTTTATCACCGGCAGTGTGCTTTGCAAATGCTTGTTCAGGCTAAAAAGCGTTACGCTGGAATGATCGTAACCATAGTCTACCTGCAAAAACGCGCCATAAAAATCGATCTTATCGGCTATCTGGGCGGCCGTCAAGTTGGCGGTTCCGTCGGAAAGCATTGTATGTACGCCCACGTTTAACAATGGCTTACCGGGGTCGAAACGCAGATTGCCAAATATCCATTCGATGCGCACCAGGTCGGCGTCTCCCGAGTCGAAATAAAATATATTGCAGCCATTATCCAATGCCTGGCTTACCGGGTGGATCAGGTTTATATTTTCAATTTCCCTTGAGGCAGGGGGTGTTTTTCTGTTCATTTTTTTGTCCTTCTTGTAGAGACGCAATACTTTGTGTCTCTGACCTGCAATTTGTTTGCGTCTCTGACCCGCAATTGCCTGCGAAATATGTCCTTAACGATACCATTCGTCTCCGAGACGCAAAGTATTACGTCTCTACGGTTTTAACCAGGCCGTAACCGCCAACTTTAATTAATTTTTCTCCGCTAAATAGATTAGCGTAGATGAGTTGTCCCTACGGAATATAGTATTGGCCAGGTCTTTGATTTCGTTGGCCGTTACGCGCGTAAATTTGCCTGGCTCCTGGTTCAGCATGTCAGCGTCGCCGAGCAATTCAAACGAAGCAAGGTTCATTGCCTTATCTAACAATGACATTTCAGAAAAGATCATCGTCGATTCCACCTTGTTTTGCACTTTGGTGAGCTCATCCGCCGGCACCTCCTCATTTTTTAACCTTTCCATTTCTTCCCACAGGGCTGTTTCAGCCTCGCCGATGCTCACCCCTTCGTTGGGCTTGCCTTCAAATACAAACATACCTTTATCCAGGCTCGAAGACATATACGCGTGCACTTCACTAAACAATTGCTTTTCTTTTACGAGGTTGCGGTACAAACGGGAGGAATTTCCTCTCGACAGGATGTCCGACATCAACTCCGCGGCATAAAAAGAATCGTCCAGCCGCGCTCCCATCTGGAAGGCGATATACACATCGTTTAAAGGCACTTTTGCTGTTACCGTTTCGCGGCGCTCGTCGTGCTGTTCAGGTTCCTGGGGCAAATTACGTACATATTTTTCTCCGGCGGGAATCGGCCCGAACCATTTTTCGGCCAGTTTTTTTACTTCTTCGGGGTCAATATCACCGCCGACCACCATGATAGCGTTTTGCGGATTGTAATGCTTTTTAAAGAATGCCTTCACATCTTCAATTTTTGCATCCTCGATGTGTTTGATCTCCTTCCCTATCGTTGCCCATTGGTAAGGGTGTTTTTTGTATACGAGGGGACGCAGCTTAAGCCAAACATCGCCATAAGGCTGGTTTAAGTAACGCTGTTTAAACTCTTCAATCACCACGTTGCGCTGTACTTCGAGGCTTTTTTTGCTGAACGCCAGGCTCAGCATGCGGTCGCTCTCGAGCCAGAAGGCAGTTTCGATGTTCACCGCTGGAAGCGTGATATAATAGTTGGTAATGTCGTTGCTGGTAAAAGCGTTGTTTTCGCCGCCCACCCTTTGCAGGGGTTCGTCGTAGTGGGGGATATTTACCGAGCCGCCAAACATCAGGTGCTCAAAAAGGTGTGCGAATCCTGTTTGATCCGGGTTTTCGTCGCGTGCGCCCACATTGTATAAGATGTTTAGCACCGCCATTGGGGTAGTATGATCTTCGTGAATTATCACCCGGAGGCCATTGTCCAGTGTAAACCGGTTGAATTTAACCATGAATTTTCCTTAAATTAACGGACAGCAAATGTAGAAGTTTTGGCGGATGTTGAGATGTTGGAATGTTGAAAGGTTGTAACGTTGTAATGTTGATGGGAAATGATTAAGTTTTTTGCAAGGTGTTTTGTTTCGTTGCTTTGCTAACGGGTGAATAACAAAAAGCTGTTTTACCAAATTCCTTTTTACTTTTAGGTAATGATTACAAAGGAAGATTTGTTGAAGCAGGTTTCGGGCACGATTGGTAAAGCTAAGGTGCTGGAACTAAGCCGTATACTTAAAGAACGAAATTTTGCGCTGCGCGATCTGATAGATTTGACGTTTATAGCTGATAAGGACGTCGCTTTCAAGGCGGCATGGATATTGGAAAATATGTTTTTGCAGGATCCGGAAAGCTATTTGAATGACCTGGGTTACCTCCTTGCCCGCATCAAAGAAGTAAGACACGAAAGCTGCCAGCGACATTATGCTAAGATATTAATGCATATTACCGCGAAAAAATCTCCGGCCGGCATCCGGCGCGAACTTGAAGAAATTGACCTGGAGCCTGTGGTTGAAGCTTGTTTCGACTGGCTCATCGATCCGAAGATAAAAATTGCCGTGAAGTGTTTTTCGGCTGAGGCCTTGTGCAACCTGCGACACCGTTATTCCTGGATCAGGGAAGAATTGGCTAACCAACTGGCGTTTTTAATGCGCGATGGCAGTGCCGGCATTCAAAGCAGGAGCCGGCGTTTGCTGGCATCCTTGCAACGTTAGCGCAGCAGATCATTTACCCTGAATCCTACCCAGTCGGCCGGTCTTCGCCATGCAGGTGTTCGCTAACCTGGTAATGGTGCAATTTTGCTTCAATAGCCGATGCGCTGTTGTTGGCATAAGTGCCAAATGCATTAACTAAAACGCCTTTTAAGTTGTACTTTTCGGACGTTACCGCGTACACAATTGACATATCGTCGGGATTACTTGCGCCTTCGAAACGGTAAAATTCGTCTATCTCGAAGTCGTCGGCAGTCATTTGGATCTTCTTTTCCTTATCATCAACCGTCTCCCCTTCAAGGCTAAGGTTTTCCGTATATCCTCTCTTCATGAGGTCGTTAGTGGCTTCCACTAAATTATTGTAAGTTTTCATAGCTATTCCCATTTGATGTGATTTGTTCCGATGGTAATAAATTCCATAGAGTAACCATTAAAGAGGCGAGTTGTTTGGATCGGGTGGATTTTGAAGGGCGGGTTGTTTGCGTCGATTTGGCGACAAGAAATAAATCCCGCCTATTTCCGGGAAGGTACGATCTTAAAAAAACGCTCATGAAAATTCACCAGGAAAAGCTCATTTTTTGCCCTGGTGCATGCTGTATAGAACCAGCGCAGGAAGTCGGTGTTCACCATTTCTTCCGTAAGGTAGCCCTGGTCCACAAATACGGCATCCCATTGCCCGCCCTGGGCCTTGTGGCAGGTTACAGCATAGGCGAACTTGATCTGCAGCGCATTATAGTAGGGGTTCTTCTTCAATTCTTCCCATTTATCGCGTTTGGAGGGAATATGGTCGTAATCTTTCATCACCTCGAGATAAAACTTCTTTTGCACATCGTTTGGAAGTGCGGGCGCTTCGGTGTAAAGGGTGTCCAGCAGCACCTTACATTCGATAACGGGGTCTTCGGCATAATCCGTAAACTCCAGCTGGATGTCGGCGAAACGAAAGCCATACATGTCTTCCGTGCGGCGAACACGCCTTATGCGCCCGATATCCCCGTTGGCAATAAAGCCGGTGCTTCCCTCCTCCTGGTCCTGGAACCAAAAATAGTTGTTTTTAACAACCATAACCTGGTCGCCGCCGGTCAATTCTTCTTCGCGGTATAAAATGCGGTTACGAATTTGCTGGTTATAGGCATTGGCATTTTTGTTGGAACGGCAAATGATGAGCGTACCCTCGTTGCCGTATTTATTATAGGCAGTATTTAATTCCTCAACCAACGTATCGCCATTCATGCGGTGGATGTCCTGATAATCTGCTGTAACGATCTGCGGCATCTGTTCCCTTCGTTTCCTGATCATTTCCCTCACCTTTGTCGCATTGAACAAAATACCCGAATCTTTTTGCTGCCGGAGCACATCTGTCAGCTCGAAGCTGAAAATATCCAACCCGAATTTGTCCTTCATGATCTTTGCATCCAGCGCGGGGCTGGTTTCCGAACCTACAGGCGGCAGCTGGGCTATATCGCCAACCAGCATCAGCTTGCAGTTTTTGGCATTGTAAACGTAATTCACCAGGTCATATAATAAGGAACCATGCTGAAGCCCGGTCTCATCACTGATCATGGAGGCTTCGTCGACGATGAAAAGCGTATTATCCGCGAGGTTGTCTCCGCGAGAAAACCCGGAATCCATATTTGCTGCCGATTTTTTACGATAAATGCGCTTATGAATGGTGAAGGCTTTTCTGCCCGAATAGGCGGTGATCACTTTGGCGGCACGGCCGGTGGGCGCCAGCAGCACCGATTTAAAGTTATAGTTACGCAACGCCTTCACCAAAGCGCTTACCACGGTTGTTTTCCCTGTGCCTGCATAGCCTTTCAGGATAAAGCACTCATCGCCGTTATCGGTCAACAAGAATGAATGCAGTTTGCCAAACAGCTCCAATTGCTGTTGGGTTGGTTGGTGAGGAAAGGCTTGCTCGAGGTGTGCTGACAATCGTATGGAATTACCGGGTAAATTTAGGAAATTGAGAGCGGAACGGGCGGAATAAAGCTGAAAGCTAAAAGTCCAAAGCTGAAAGCAAAAAATGTCAGTTCTATACGGGGCATTGCCAGTGTCAAAGATGGTTACTTTAAATCCAATTCGCTTTGTATCCGGGTGATTCAGCGATCTTTCGTAAGCGTTTAGAGACGGTTCGCCCGAATTTCGCAGCGACGCAGGATTCAAATTCCAAAAAATAGTTACTTTTGCTTTACTGCATGGACGATCACAACAATAACTCTTCCGAAACTGGCTTTAACCTTTACCAGGCGTACAGCTATTCCTTACTGCTACAGGTGGGGTTCGGCTCATTCAGTTACGCGTTTGTCAATCACGACCGCCTACTGGTTTCGGCACAGAATTGTGATATTGACGAATTGGCGCATCCCAAACATCTCAGCGAGATATTAACGGCGACTTACAAAAAGGTGATCATCGGCTTACCAGCCACCGGGCTTACGCTCGTTCCAAAAAAGCTATTCAGGGCCGACCGGGCAGCCGACGTTGCCCGCCTGCTTGACGTGAGAGAAAGCGAAAAGGTTTTTGCGCAGGCTTTCGACGACGAAAATTATATCGTTTACAAGACTCCCGGCTCTATCTCATCGGCGGTCGAAAAGTTCGGTTTTCAAAACACAGTCTATACGGCTGCCGGCTGGGTAAAAGCCATCCATAAAAACCGCCCCACGGCCGATCATCTTTACCTTGAATTTGGAAAGAATCAATTGCAGATCGCTTACTTTTCGGGCAATATTTTGCGGTTTTATAATATTTTTGAATTTAAGAACGAAGAGGATGTGGTTTATTTCACGACACTGGTTACCGAGGAGCTGCACCTAAAACCAAATCAAACCGCCCTCGTTTTGAGCGGTGACATTTTGCCGGATGATAGAAATATGAAGCGCCTGGCCGAATTTTTCCCAAAGATTGAGATGAACAGCATCCGCGTGCTCAGCCTTCCCGGGCAAGTCCCTCCGTATAAAGTATTGTCGCTTGCCGCTTTATCCCTATGCGAATAATCGGGGGCAAACTCAGAGGGCTTAGGCTTAATCCACCAAAAAATTTACCCGTACGCCCTACTACCGATCTTGCTAAAGAGGCACTATTTAACATCCTGCAAAATCAAATCGAATTTGAGGGTATACGGGTGCTCGACCTTTTTAGCGGCACAGGAAACATCGCCCTCGAATTTGCTTCGAGGGATGCGGCAGAGGTAGTCGCAGTGGATAGGAGCATTCATTGCGTTAATTACCTGAAAGAAACCGCCGTCAAACATGGCCTTAGCAACATCAAGGTGTATAAAGAGGATGTTTTTAAATACCTGGCTTTTGAGACCGACCGGTTTCACCTGGTTTTTGCAGATCCACCTTATGACTTGAACCGGCTCCCGGAAATTCCAGGAATTATATTTGACAAAAATCTGTTGCTGCCGGGCGGGTTACTGATCGTTGAGCATCAGTCTATGCAAAATTTGAGCAAGCATCCTGCCTTTGCTGAACAACGAAGGTATGGGCATTCATCGTTTTCTTTCTTTTTGAACCAATGATTTCACTGGTTATTTTATTTTGGGGGATTATTCACGAGTTGTTTGTTTTTTCAGCTGCGTTCATGAGTCGCTACGCTTAGTTACACCGATTATTTTTTGATTTCACCGATTGTTGGCGTGAATGTATCGTGGCGAGCGACGGCCTACACATCCGCTAAGATAATTTGGCCAGTTTATAGCAGTTTCTATAACCTTTATCATGCAAAGCCGTAAAATAGCAGCGTTTACATTTTTTTATTTAAGCCCAACCCCAATTGATCAAATCCAATACCCCTGAAATGCGAAACAAGGACAATACCAGGTACATTCTCGCCTGTGTTTTAATGCTCATACTTGCCTTTATTGAATGTTTTAAGACGGTACATGACCTGTACTGGGCAAGCGAGCCTGATTTTGACCGAGATATTGCTTATATCCATGCTACGCTGAGCGGCCATTACGGGCAGGACCCGAATATGGTTGGCCAGTATATGTGGTATAATCCTATTATATTCCTGCTGGAGACGCTCTCGGTGAAGCTTTCAGGCGCGCCTATTAACGTGGTAGTCGCACGCGCCGGGGCTTACATCAACCTGATCAACCCCATCGTGTTTTTTATTGTGATGGTTAAGCTGTTCGATTATAAGACTGCGCTTGCCTCACTGCTGGCTTTCGCTTTTGTACTGTCGGGCAATTTACCTTGCTGGGGCTCGCCTACGTATTCCCCCTGGCTGATATCGGATACCGCTATACAGTTCCTGTTTTACCTGGCTATCTTTTGCTGTTATAAAGCTTTTGAAACCCAGAAGTGGGTGTGGTTTGTTATCCTCGGCGCAGTCACGGGGCTTACGTTTTTGGGACACTCCGCTCCCGCTTTTGTGATTATCCTTATTTTGGTATCGCTGCAGGCCCAAAAGGTTTTGATCGCTTTAAGTGAAAAGAAATACCGGTTGATCGGCGCCTATTTTTTACAGGGGGCCGCGACAGCAATACCATTTATCATATTTGCCTTCCCTTTCCTTTACTATGTTTATGGCAAGTACCACCTGCATTTTATCAACCGCATCATCCTGGAGTGTGCACCCGGTATTTTCGCCCGGCGTGAAACCGTTACCTTGCTCAAGCTGAACGTGACTTTTGCCCTGGTCATATCGCTGATTGGTTTTGTGTGGTTCTATTTCAAGTTCGAGAACAAAGTGTTGAGAAAGATCATCTGGAGCTGGCTGCTGATAACGCTGGTGATGTATGTATATGAATCAGCGGTGCCCACGCTTGATAAGAAGATTCATTTTAACCTGCCCGACACTATACCCGCCTTCCACTATTTTTTTTACTTTAAAGCACTTCAATGCATATTCTTCGGTTTTGGGTTTGTGTATTTATTCAACCTGGCGATTCAGAAGTTCGAGGTGTATTTTAAGAAGAAGCGATCTGTCAGTTTTTATTCCAACCTGTTCGTCGCCGCCGTATTAATTTACATGCTGGTATATTTCCCGATTTACCGTAACCGGTACGATTTTACGGGCCTGCGGCAAGCAGCCCTGGAAAAGGGACTTGAACAGGATAAAATTGATGTTTACAACTTCATCACCAAAAGTGTCCCGGCAGATCATGTAATGCTTTGCCCGCATGGGCTTTCGCTTTTCCCGGTGATGCCGACGGCGATAAAAATGGTATCGGTTGAGACCTATTTCTCAAACCCCTATGTGAGCTATGACCAGCGCGAAGCCGACCGGGTTAAGATGCTCGACCTTTTAACTACTGCTACCCCTGATAGCGCCAAACATATATTTTCTTCATACCACGTTAATGACGTTCTCCTGGCAGATTCAGCTTATCAGCATTACAAACAGCCCTCGTTTGCTACAAGCAATGTCATCTTTCATAATAGCAGCTATACGATGCTGTCGTTTCAGATTAAGTAAACGTTTGATGTGCGGATATGCAGATATGTGAATGTGCAGATATGCGAATGTGCAGATGTGCAGATAGGCAGGTGTCCGGATAGTGCGTAATATACAGATCTGGGATTAGTTTCTAAAGGGCTTATAGAACGATTTGGTAGCGAGCGCGAGCATTTGCTTGTCGCCGGATGAATCACCATAGCAGTAAATATCCTGGTAATCCGAAAGGCTATAAGCGGCTTTTATGCGGACAGTTTTCTCCGCCTGGTTGCAGTTTATTCCCTCGATTTTTCCGGTAATGCGACCGTCGACTGTCTGGAGTTGGGTTGCTATTAGGCGGATTCCATTTTCGCCTGCCCACTGTTTGATCCAGTTTTCGGCACTGGCGGAAACGATCACTACCTCGAAATCTTCGCTCCTTAATTTTTCTATTTCTGTCAGCGCAGCGGGACGGATCAATCCGGGAAGTTTCGCACCCGCAAAATCGTCACAAGCCGCTTGGAATATGCCCGATGAAGTTCCTTTAAAAAAATACGTGAGGAGTTTTTCTTTGGCAAACTGATTTGAAATTAATTTCAGTTTCAGTGCGGCAAAAACGGGAATATTCAAAAGGAAGCCAATGCGGTACCTAACGCCGCCTTTTTGATGTTTGATGAGCTCAAACATCGTATCGCGGGTGGTGATGGTGCCGTCGAAATCAAAAAAAGCGATGCGTTTCACAGCTTCATCTTTTTAAACTGGAACTCGGGAATGCTTTTGATGATGAGCATGATATAACGCCAGAACCATTTGATATAGATGACGTTTTTCTTTCTGGCAAAACCATTGTAAACCACGTCTGCGAGGTAGGCCGGCGTGGAGGTTAGCAGCGCCGGAAGCTCCATATTTTCCGTCATACGGGTATAAACGAAGCCGGGTTTTACAGTCATCACATGGACATTGTCTTTGAAACATTTGTTTCTAAGTCCGGCCAGGTAAGCGTTGAACGCCGCTTTTGAGCTGCCGTAGATCATCTTGCTGGCCCTGCCCCTGTCGCCTGCCACCGAGCTGATCCCGATAATAGTTCCTTTTTTGTTTTTGAGATACGACCGTGCCGCTATGTTCAGTATGGAAACGGCGCCGGTATAGTTGGTGTCGATCATCCGCTGGGTAAGGCTCCAGTTGTTGAACGCGTCCTCCTCGTCATCCATCGTTCCAAAAATGCAGATCGTTGTTTCGGGTTTGGGGCTTAAGGTCTCAAAAAACATGGAATGGGAATGGAAGATCAGGGCATCAAACGCATAAACACTGCATTCTACGTTATACCTGATCTGTATATCCGATTGCAGGGGGCCCAATAGTTCTGGTTTTCTCGCAGCTAACTGGATGTTATATTTTTCGGATGCAAATTTCTTTGCGATCGCGATCCCGATATCAGATGTGGCGCCAAGTACCAGGACGGTTTCCATGTATAATTTATGAATCAGCTGTTAATAATAAACGATCGGATTGAACGGACCTGATCTTGTTACCGGGATTGTATTTTTTAATGATGCTTTTAAACTGTTTGAGGCCGGGATAGCCTGCTTCCAAAAGCGCCGGCTTCATGCGGGCGTCTTTCGACATATACAAACGGCCATCGTATTTCAGCACAAACTCGTCCAATTCATCCAAAAACTCCAGCAGCCCTTTGCGTACCGGGAAATCCAGGGCGAGCGTATAACCTTCTTTTGGAAATGAGATCATGCTTTCCTGGTTGCCGAAAACCTTTAGTACAGCCAGGAACGATCCCAGGCCCTCGTCGGCTATGCGGTTCAGGATTTCGATTAAACCCTTTTTCTCGCTTAGCGGCAACACGAACTGGTATTGAACAAAACCACTTTTGCCATATAAACGGTTCCAGTGTAAAATGGCGTCGAGCGGGTAGAAGAAGGGTTCGTAAGAAACGATATTATTGATCTCTTTTTTAAAGTTTTTAGCGTAGTACAGGAAATTAAAAGCCTTTACCGTAAGTGAATTTAAAACCCAGGAAGGCATGTTTATGGGAAAAGTTATTTGCTTTTTTGCGGGGAGCTTCAATGCATCCGGCCTTTGGTCCGGTGGTATTTCGTCAAGCTTCGCATGTTCGCCAAGCATCAGGATGCTCCGCCCAAAATGTTCGCCTTTTTTAAGGCAATCGATCCAGGCAACCGAATAGGTATAGTCTTTATATTCTTCAAAAAGCCCGATCAGTTCCTGAAGATTCGCAGCCTTTATTTGCTTTTGGCGGATGAATGCCGTTTCGATCTTTTTCAATCTCAATTTAACCCGGCTGATAACACCGGTGAGGCCCATGCCGCCCAGTGTAGCTTCAAAAAGATCGGGGTGATTTTCCTTCGAACAGGTTAGCTGCTCTTTCGATGCCAGTACAAGATCAAATTCAACCACATGATTGGAAATTGAGCCATCCACATGGTGGTTTTTGCCATGTACGTCGCTGGCCAGGGCGCCCCCTATCGTGATAAATTTTGTGCCGGGTGTTACCGGTAAAAACCAGCCCTTTGGGACAATCACGTTCAGCACCTGGTCAAGGGTGATACCGCTCTGGCATTCGAAAACCCCGTTTTCGGTATCAAAGGACAATATCTTGTCAAACTTTAAAGTGGAAATGGTGCGCTCTGACAGCGAGGCATCGCCATAGCAACGACCGTTGCCGCGTGTAATAAATGACACGTCTTTATCTACCAATGCATCCAGCTGCTCTTCAAAAACGAAGCTTTCCTCGTCGGCTTCCATCGCCGGGTAGTTACCCCAGTTAGCTATCTGTTTTTTCATTTATTGAAGAAAATAGGCGAATGCGGTAAATACAACAGGATAAAAAAGCAGGTTATCCACAAGACAATCGTAACTTGTATAAAGTGATCTTTATATAATATCTCCGTTGGAGAACCCGAATCCTTCATCACAAATACAATCTGCAGGTACCGCATGATGCCGGCCACCACAAATATACTAGTATAATATATCCGGTATGTACCCAGTCGTATAATGGAATCGGGATCCATTGTATAATTAATGTAGGCCACAATGATGATGGCGCTGAAGAGGCCCAGCATAGTGTCTAAAAAGTTAAGGTTATACCCGCTTAACGATTTGCGCATGGTGCTGCCCGAGCTATCCTGCAGCAGGAGGTCGTCGCGGCGCTTGCCTATTGCCATAAATAAGGCGAGCAGGCAGGTCATGATGATGAGCCAGGCTGTACTCTCCACATTGGCGATAATGGCGCCGGCCTTAACCCTTAAAACAAAACCCATAGCCACGATGAGCATATCCAGTATGGCAATATTTTTTAAGCCGTACGAATAGCCGAGATTCATCAGGAAGTACACGCCTAAGACCAGCAGGAACCAAAGGGCGGGGTTTGCAAGGTAACCCAGCACGCAGCCGCACAATAGCAACAAAACACATATCAACAGCGCATGGGCGGGCTTTACTTTGCCCGAAGCAAGCGGTCGTTTGGATTTTTTGGGGTGTTTGCGATCGTTTTCAATATCGCGGTAGTCGTTAATGATGTAGATACTGCTGGCAAAACAGCAAAATGCGGCAAAACCCAACCCCAGCAGTTCGATTTTGTGAAGCACGAAAAAGTGCCCGGCAAAAAACGATGGAACAAAAAGGAAGAGATTTTTTGCCCAGTCTTTGGGTCGTAAAAGCTTGATATAGTACTTCATTATTTAATCAAGCGCTATTACGAGATTTGGGGGATAAGGTTGCGGAGGGGAGATGTGCAGATGTGCAGATGTGGGGATGTGCGGATTGGGGAGAGTTCATAGTTAATGGTTCGTAGTTCATGGCCGAAGGTATGTGATGAGTAGATGTGCAGATGTAGAAATAAAAATCGTAAATCGTAAATCGTAAATCGTAAATTTGTTCCCTCATCCGTCGCGAATGAAAATAGCTCTTTTCCCCGGGTCGTTTGACCCTGTTACCAAGGCTCATGTAGACATTGTAAAACGATCGGTTAACCTGTTTGATAAGGTTTATATCGGTATTGGCGTAAACAGCACCAAGCAAGGGCTGTTGAGCGTTGAAAAACGCGAGGAAATGCTTCGGGCCGTTTTTGAGACCGATCCACGTATCCATATTGTAGCTTATGAGGGGCTTACCGTCAATTTTTGCAAAAGCATCGGCGCCGCCTATATGATCAGGGGAATCCGTACCGTATCCGACTTTGAGTACGAAAAAGCCATAGCCCAGATGAACCATTCGCTGGAGCCAGAAATTGAAAGCATTTTTATTGTGAGCAAACCGGGTTATTCGTCCATCAGCTCAACCATTGTGCGCGAGATCATGCGATACGACGGCGATGTGAGCCAGTTTATCCCGAAAGAAGCGCTGGCGTTGCTGTGAAGAATGTGACGTTGAGTAGCAGTGGTATTAGGTTCATGGCCCATGGTTCATAGTTCATAGCCGGAGGGTTGTTGCGTGGCAGTGGCAACTCGTGGTTCGTGGTTGCAAACGCTTCGGGGGTACCTCATGTATCTGGACCAAGGATATCCACCATACTTGCCAACTGCTCAACTGCTCACTGCTCACTGCCAACTCCACGATCAACGCCAACTATGAACTGCAACGAGCTCATCCTCTCATAAACGGGTTAAAATTCCTCGTCCCAATCTCCATTCCTGCAGCCCGGCAAACGGTTTTATCGCCGAATTTAAAGTTGATCTTATCCAGCGCCTGGTAAAGCCGGATGCGCTCCTCGTTGTCTTCGAAAAGATTGATCTGGTAGCTGCCGCTGCACAGGTTGCTTAGCCTCACTCCTATCAGCCGCACCGGCCGCTTGTTTTGCCATGCCTGCCTGAACAGGTTTTTGATGCCCGGTATCAAAATATGCTCAGCGGCGGTAAAGGGTATCTTTTGTTGTTGGGTATGCGTTTCAAAATTGGCATAACGCACCTTTACCGCCATGCATGAGGCAAGCATATTCTCCCGGCGCAACTTGCCCGCCAGTTCTTCCGTCATCGCCACCAGGATGTTTTCGATGTTTTGGTGATCCGTCAGGTTTTGATCGAAGGTATTCTCGGTAGAAATAGATTTTCGGTCGGAATGGGGTACCACATCGCTTGGATCGATCCCATTGGCTTTTTCATAGAGGTGTTGTCCGTATTTGCCAAGAATGGTTTCCAGGAAGCGGACATCGGCCTTTTGCAGATCGGCAATTTTTTCGATGCCATATTGGTACAGCTTTTGGCTGGTACTTTCACCCAGGCCGGGGATAGCGCTGATGTTGAGCGGCGCCAGGAATGCTTTTTCCATTCCGTGGGGTACAAACAATTGCCCATTAGGCTTGGCCTGGTTAGTGGCCATTTTGGAGACCGTTTTGCCCGATGACATGCCAAACGATATCGGCAGCCTTGTTTCGCGGATCACCCGCTTCCGCACCTCGCTGGCATGTTGGTAGCAGTTATGGAAACGGTCCATACCTGTATAATCCACGTAAAACTCATCCACCGATGTTTTTTGGTAAACCGGTACCGCATCCTCGATGATCTCCGTCACCTCCTTTGATGCTTCCGCATAAAGCTGGTGGTTACCCCTTAGAAATATGGCATGCGGGCAAAGCCTTGCCGCCTCCTTGCTGGGCATGGCCGAATGTATGCCAAATTTGCGCGCCTCATAGCTGCAGGAGGCCACCACTCCCCTTTCCGCCGAGCCGCCGATGATCACCGGTTTGCCGATCAGCGATGGATCGAACTTCCGCTCCACCGAAACGAAGAACGAATCCAGGTCGATATGCATGATGATGCGTTTGGGGGACATATGACAAAGATAATCAATAGTCCACTAAATTACTAATATATTTAGTATTTTTACACCTATACCGCTGGTGCCGCAAAATGGGCCAAAGTTTGCCAATACTTATCCTTGTAAATATTGAATTCGATTTGTAGCTGATCGCGATATACGGGAACAATATCATCCATTGTTAACAGCCGAAGTTTTGTACCTGCAAATATTGAGGTACGATATTTTGAGGCTTAAACTACCTGCTTTTTTATGTTTTCTATTGCAAATTGCTTATTTTTACGGATAAGGCATTTGTTATAAATTGATAAATTTGCTCTGTATGACAGCTATTGATTTTGAAATTGCAACCAAAAGAGAAAAGTATATCAACACGGTAAAAGAGTTGCGGTTAAAAGATTTCCACAATGATCAACCTTTCCTCATGCTTTCTGATAACCTGCCCGAAGGGCAGGTTTACCAGGAATTTCGGGACGGCCACATCGAGTTACAGGAAGTTTTTTCGGTTGGTTCAAACTATGGGTTCAAAACCATTCGGGTACTAACATCGGTTGAGGCTGATATAGTCCGCAAGGATTATGGACTATTTTAAACCAACGTTGTTGATTATTTCGGGGCCGAATGGTGCGGGAAAATCCACCCATATCCGAATGATGTTACCACCTGACTTCGATCACGTCGTTTCTTTCGACAGGGATAAAGCCCGAACCGAATTTGCAAAGCAGCTAACCGGGCACGAGGTAAACACCAAAGATATTCTTTTAAAAACCACCCGGATGATGGAAGATCTGTTGGTCAGTGAAATGAAAAAAGCCATCCGCTCAAGGAGCCATTTTGTTTTAGAAACCCCGTTATCTCATCCGGATTATTGGGGATACATTGATCTGTTTGAAACTAATGGTTACCAGGTTCAGTTAAATTATCTTTGTCTTGATACGATAGGCGATTGCAAGTCGAGAGTCGCAAGAAGGGTATTGCAGGGAGGTCATCATGTTGAGCCGAACACGATCAGGGGCGTTTACGAAAAGAATTTGGAGCACGTCAATGAATACTTTAGGACTTTTACTGTAGTTGAGTTATACGATGGAATGAAAGTGCCAACGCTGCTTGTTAGGATTGAAAATAATAAAGTAACCGATGCTGTCGACGATGCCTTAAAAAAACAGTGGATAAAACGTGGACTTCCATCAATCGCCCAAATGGTCAAAACATATAAGGAACAATGAGCCGCTCTTTATTTAAAATCCCCTTATCCAGACCCTTCCACAATATTCTCAAAAACATTGTGTAATACTAAAAATATTAGTATTATTGCTTTATCAAACAACAACAAAATGAAAAGCTACCAGGACTACCTGATTATCCTTTCGCCACCAGAAAACATTATCAATTATATAAAAGCATTGAAGGAGAAAAGCGCGACCGTGATTGGCGCCTTTGAGGCACAGCGCTCCGTACCTAATGTAACCGTGCAAGCCTGGCCACGCAAAAAACCTGTATGGGTGGAACCGCTCATTCCCAAATTGGAACGCGACCTGCAAAGCCTGCCGACCATTCCGCTGGAGATCAATGGCTTTGGCTTTTTTGATCAGCAGGAGTTTCAAACGATATACGCCAAAATCAATTCCACGCCCGAAACAAGGTTATGGTTTAAGTTGCTCCGGAAATTTTTCAGCACACCGCCCTTTGAGCCGCATATCACCATAGCCCGCAGCATTGAATACGAAGATTTTAAAAAGCTTTGGCCACATTTTAAGGATCAGCCCTTCAATGCCCGGTTTATAGTTGATAAGCTGACCATTCTTCGCAGGGAGACCATCGGCTATGATAAAGCTTACAAGGTTTTTAAAGAAGTTCCTTTCAATCAAAAGCTGGATTTTGAAACGTTTACGCGGACGAAGATGAAAATGCCGGTAACCACAACGAAGGTTGTTGATGAACATCAGATCAGTTTGTTTTAGATTTGCAAGCGTTATAATTTCGGAGGACAGGTGTGCGCATTTTAACGATTTGTGATAGTTTTATGCTACCGCGGCTTGACTGAACTAATTGCTTGCTACTTTTATGTTTAAAGTAGGTTATACATCAAGGCCTTCATGAAAAAGAAGAAATACATTAGGCTGGCCGTCATCTTTTTGGCGCCGATAGTGTTTGTACTTTCGCAATGCATGCACACCAACAGCACGGCCACGGATCCCCGTGGCCCGGAGTATGCCGGCTCGGCAGCCTGCATGAAATGCCATAGCTCCATTTATGCCAACGCGCTGCATGCGGCTCATTTCCTGACCAGCCGGGCGGCGACATTAGCAACAGTGCATGGCAGCTTTAAACCGGATTCCAACACAGTAATGTATAACGATTCGATGAAGGTAGTGATGGAGAAGCACCACGAAGGCCTTTTCCAGGCGCTATACAAAAACGGCAGGCTAAGCAACAAACAACGGTTCGACATCATTTTCGGCAGTAACCGCGGCGAAACCTACCTGTATTGGCAGGGAAGTGAAGTGAAACAGCTGCCTGTTTCGTACTACCTTACGCTGCATGAATGGGCGAACAGTCCGGGCGGGTATTATAACGACTCCGTTAATTTTAGCCGGATCATCCATGCAAGGTGTTTTGAATGCCATGCTTCGTTCATCAAAAACGTCGGGCAGCCCGCGGGGCCGGATGGGCAATCGGATTCACTTGATCGCTCGTCGCTGATCCTGGGAATCGACTGTGAACGCTGTCATGGCCCCAGCGCTGAGCATGTTAATTTCCACATCCAAAACCCAGGAGTGAAACAGCCTGCCAATATTATTCAGTTCAGTAAACTAACCCGGCAGCAAGGGATCGACTTTTGCTCAGTATGCCATTCGGGCAACACGGCGGTAATGACCAAAAGCACTTTCGGCTTTAAACCGGGCGATACGCTGGCCAATTATACTTCGGGGCAAGTGCTCCATGCCTACAAGGACGCAGCCAGCGTGGACGTTCATGGCAACCAGGTGAAGCTGCTTACGAGCAGCAAATGCTTTTTAAGCAGCAAAATTGAATGCAATACCTGCCACAGCATGCATAGCGATGCAGCGAAGAGCCTGGCCGCATGGTCGGCCAAATGCCTTACCTGCCATAGTATTGCCAATCATAATTTCTGCAAAATAGCCGTACAGGTTGGCCCCGCCATCAAAACGGATTGCATCGACTGCCACATGCCAACCAGATCGTCCAAGACTGTTGTTATCCACGGTTCAAGCAAGCAAAATGATCCTCCATTCCTTGCGCGCACCCATTTGATCGCCATATATCCTGACGAAACGCGGAAAATAATGGCGATGCTGAGTGGCACGCCTAAGCCATAATCAGCTCGGAATCAACCTTCCAACGTTACAACATTTCAACCTTACAACAACAAAAAACCGATTTTTAACAATTTATTAACCGCAAACGAAGGTTTTTCTATCTTTGCGCCGGGGTAAGTCTTTTACGGCCAGCTCCTCTTGAACTCCCCCAGGGTGGGAACGCAGCAAGGGTAGAGAGTTGAGCGGCGCGATAAAAGTAGCTTACCCTTTTTTTATTTCCCGAGTTTTTCCTCTTCAACACCATACCCTCAGCTATCTACACATCCCGGCTTATATCTTTTTATCTCACAACTCAACGCCGGCCATGAACCATGATCTATCCCGTACGTATGGGATGAACCCTCCAGTCTCTAATCACTAAACTATTCCACAGAACCCAAGTTATAGTTGCCGAACCGTCAATCGCAGCTTCTTTCGGTCCCGATAGCTATCGGGATTCGGACTTTACGGACTTTACCGACTTCCGGACTAATCACTACCTTTGCCCCATGCTTGATATCCTTATTATTGGCGGCGGCCCTATCGGTATTGCCTGCGGTCTGGCGGCTCAAAAGGCTGGCCTCTCCTACTTGATTGTTGAAAAAGGCTGCCTGGTTAATTCGCTGTATAATTACCCGTCTACAATGACATTTTTCTCAACCTCGGAAAAGCTTGAGATCGGGGGGATCCCATTTGTAACCATCAGCAATAAGCCTAACCGCGCAGAAGCGTTGGAGTATTACCGCCGCGCGGCAACTTCAAATAACCTGCTGGTTAATTTATTCGAAGAGGTGATCGATGTAAAAAAGAAGAACGATGGTTTTTTGGTTACGACCGCCAAAACAACTTATACAGCAAAAAACGTCATCGTCTCAACCGGCTTTTATGATATTGCCGTCAATCTCAATATTCCGGGAGAAGAACTCCCAAAGGTAAAGCACTATTACCATGATCCGCACTTTTATGCTTTGCAAAAGGTGGTGGTGGTTGGCTCCAGCAATTCGGCGATCGATGTGGCCCTCGAGACCTATCGCAAAGGGGCTGAAGTGACACTGGTGATCCGTGATGCTGACGTGAGCCACCGCGTAAAATATTGGGTGCGACCGGATATTTTAAACCGGTTAAAGGAAGGGAGCATTAAAGCGCATTTTAATTCGAGTTTGAAGGCGATCAGGCAAAACGAAGTGGACATTCAAACGCCCAATGGCCTTATTACCATTCCGAATGATTTTGTAATGGCGATGACCGGCTACCGGCCCAATTTCGAGTGGCTTCAAAAAGTGGGCATCGAACTTTCACAAGATAAGTTCATCCCTCATTATAATCACGAAACCATGGAAACCAACATAAAGGGCTTGTACCTTGCCGGCGTGGTTTGCGGCGGCCTTGATACCCATCTCTGGTTTATCGAAAATTCGAGGATACACGCCGATATGATCATCGGCAATATTGTTAGTAAGAAGTAATACCTAATAAATGATAAATGGCCAATGCGATGAAAACTAAAAAATTTCACAGGTCGGCAGCTCATTTGCCCGTAATTAATTTAAGGGAAACGCTGGATTACTACCGGGATATGCTTGGATTTTATGAAGAATGGACGGAGGGTAAAACAGACGGCGGCATCAGGCGCGACGATATGCGGATGCTTTTTGGCGAAGATGAAGCATACGCCAGGAAAATAAACAGCGACGGCGCTCATTTTAATTTGCTGTGGTTTGTTGATAACATCGATGAGATTTATACGGAGTTCCAGGACCGGGGCATCGAAATAATTAGCCCGTTAACCATTTATCCATACGGTTTACGCGAATTTGCATTTATCGATATCAATGGCTACTGCATCCGTATTGCCGAAGGGGTTAATTAAGCCTAATAAAAGAGCCCCCTTAACACCGATCCGCAAAATAACCACATTCCAGCCTTTCAACATTGCAACCTTCCAACAATAAAACAATTTAACACTCCCCTAACAAAACACCGCAGATTTTTCTTGCATAAGTAAAAATTAATGTAAACTTTTGCACAAAAATTAAAAAGTCGCAAATAAAATGAAATCACAAAGCTTAGATAAGCCCGCTTCAAGAGCAGTTTTTGCTCCCGCTGCCGCTGCTTTGCTTGCAAAGTTTTCTTTATTTTCTCCCTCCCGACGAAGGCCATATATGCCCCGGGTTTGATTTTCCTTTCCGGTAACTGATGCCTCGGACAGACATCGACTCCCCTAAGAATCATTTTATTATTCAGGCCTTAATTGGTCAATAATTGAACGGTAATTTTTTTATTTCAATGGACATACAGGATTTTGATATATTGGTTGCAAGCGCACAGCATGTTGATTTTGCGCCGCAGATCTGTGATGAAATGGCCGAGTCGGCAAAGGCCCGCGGCACCGGCATAGCGCAGCGCTCGCCCGAATATGTGGCTGATAAAATGCTCGAAGGCAAGGCCGTTATCGCTTTCCACAAGGACGGCACCTGGGCCGGCTTTTGTTATATAGAAACCTGGAGCCACGGCGATTTCGTGGCGAACTCCGGTTTGATCGTGAACCCCGAATTCAGGAAAGCAGGGTTGGCCAAAGCGATTAAGGAGCGTATTTTCGCACTTTCGCGTTCCAAATACCCTAATGCCAAAATATTCGGTTTAACAACCGGTCTGGCCGTAATGAAGATCAATTCCGACCTCGGTTACGAACCGGTAACTTATTCGGAACTCACCCAGGACGAAGAATTTTGGGCCGGCTGTAAAAGCTGCGTTAACTATGATATCCTGATGAGCAAGGGCCGCAAAAACTGTATGTGCACAGCCATGCTATTTGACCGGGCTGAAAAGGAAAAGGAAAAAGAAAAACAATTACTGGAGAAACCATTAAAAATGTCGCGGAAGGCTACGTTGTTTGAACGAATTGAAAACGCAATTAAGAGCTTTAGCCAGGCGGGGGAGAGGTGAATGGTGAGTGGGCAGTTGGCAATTGGCAACCGAGAGCTGAGAGCCAAGAACCAAGAATCAAGAGCCAAGAAAGAAGAAGCAATAGTCAAGAACCAAGAAGCAACAGTTAATAATGCTATTTGACTGTCGGATTACGATAGCCGGGGCATCCGGGATATTTCAAGCTTTGGACTTTTTACTTTGACCTTTTAGGCTCCTTCGCTATGAACTATGAACCATCAACTATGAACGCAAAACAATCCACCTCCCATATCCTGATGATCCGCCCGGTAAACTTCGGGTTTAATGAAGAAACGGCTGAAAGCAATGCTTTTCAAAACCGCGATGCAAAAGACGACGATGCCAATACGAAAGCGCAACAGGAGTTTGACGGGATGGTAAACACGCTTTGCACTAATGGCGTGGATGTTACGGTGATCGATGATACGCCCGAGCCGTACACGCCGGATTCAATCTTTCCGAATAACTGGGTTTCTTTTCATGCAGACGGCGAAGTTTATTTGTACCCCATGCAAGCCGAAAACCGCCGTTTGGAGCGCCGGGAAGATATCATAGCTAAGCTGGAGGACAGGTTCTCCGTTAAACGGGTGATCGACCTGAGCCGTTTTGAGGAAGAAAATAAATTTCTTGAAGGAACAGGCAGCATGGTACTCGACCGTGAACCTAAAATAGCCTATGCCTGTATTTCGCCCAGGACTGACCGCGACGTGCTAAGTATATTTTGCGAACACGCCGGTTATAAGCCGGTCACGTTTGATGCTGTTGACGAAAAAGGACAGGCCATTTACCATACCAATGTGCTGATGTGCGTTGGGAGCGGTTTTGCAGTTGTCTGTTTTGACTGTATCCCGAACCCATACGAAAAGTTAGTGGTAGCGGAGTCGCTCGCATCGACGCAAAAAGAGATAATTGGCATTTCATTCGAACAGATGAACCATTTTGCAGGGAATATGCTGGAGGTGAAAAGCAATGCTGGTGACACGTTGATAGTAATGTCTCAAAGCGCGTTCGATGCACTATTTGAAGAGCAAAAAGTAATCCTCAAAAAATATGGCAAGCTTGTTCATGCCGACATCGGAACCATTGAAACAATTGGCGGTGGGAGCGCGAGGTGTATGATGGCGGAGGTGCATTTGCCTTTGAATTCATAGGTCATTTGGGGTTCATAGTTGATGGCTCATAGTTCACAGCCAATTTAGCTGAGAATAAATCGCGGTTGCGAGACCGTACTGGTGAATTAGCTAAGCAATAGTCTCCCTAATACATGTCCTTCAGTCAGGTATACGCTTTGGCCTTTCAGCTTTAAGCTTTTCGTGGGTCCCCGGCCATGACCCATGAACTATCAGCCATGAACCATAATGTAAAAACAACAAATTTAACTTCAACAAATAATGCATTTCTAAGTTTAAAAATTACATTTGCCCAAATTTTTTAAATAATGCAGAGCTACGAAGAGTTTCTTGACCTGAGTGTGGGTTTTCCCCAGGAAGGTTTTGAGATCATTGAGGACGAACTATATTTCCACGACCTCAATTTAATGGAAATGATCGAAACGTATGGCACTCCCCTGCGCTTCACCTACGTTCCGATTATTTCAAAAAAAATACAGCAGGCCAAGTTGCTTTTTCAGCAGGCTATCGTCAAAAACAACTATCGCGGCAGCTATAAATATTGCTATTGCACCAAAAGCTCTCACTTTAAGCATGTGGTTGAGGAGGCGCTTAAAAACGATATCCACCTGGAAACTTCGTCGGCATTTGATATGCCGATGATCGATATCCTGGAGAAAAAAGGCGCGGTGAATAAAGACGTCACGGTTATATGCAATGGGTTTAAAACCTTCCAGTATAAAACCTATATCATCGATATGCTGCATGATGGTTTTAAAAACATCATCCCGGTTCTGGATAACAAGGAGGAGTTTAACCTGTACGACGACGAGATCGAGCTGGATACCCCCTGCAACCTCGGTATCCGTATAGCGGCTGAAGAGCAGCCTGATTCACAGTTCTACACCTCGCGCCTGGGCGTGAGGATGGAGGATATCATTGATTTTTACTACAACAAAATTGAGGGTAACCCCACTTTTAGGGTAAAACTGCTGCATTTTTTCATCAATTCCGGAATCTCAGATACGCCTTATTACTGGAACGAGCTGGAAAAGTACGTGACATTGTACTGCAAGTTCAAAAAAATCAATCCGCACCTGGATACACTCGACATCGGCGGCGGGATGCCTTTTAAAGACTCGCTGGTGTTTGATTTTGATTATGAGTACATGATCAACGAGATCGTGAGCCGCATCAAAGAGATCTGTGCCGACAACGACACCGAGGAACCTGATATCATCACGGAGTTTGGTAAATACACCGTTGCCGAAGCTTCAGGTATCCTCTATAAAGTATTAGGCCGTAAACAGCAGAACGACCGCGAAAAATGGCTGATGCTGGACGGCTCCTTTATCACCAACCTGCCGGATGTTTGGGCGCTTAATCAAAAATATGTGCTGCTGCCCGTTAACAACTGGGATAGCGAGTACGAGCGCGTCAACCTTGGCGGCATTACCTGTGACGGCCAGGATTATTATAACCAGGAGGCGCACATGAACAGCGTGTTTATGCCAAAAACGCGCAAGGTACAGTATATTGGCTTTTTTAACACCGGCGCCTACCAGGAAGTGCTAAGCGGCTACGGCGGAATTCACCACTGCCTGCTCCCATCACCCAAACATGTCATCATCCGCCGCAACCGCGACGAAACGTTCAATTTTGAAGTTTTTGGCGAGGAACAGAATAGTAAGCAGGTGATGAAGTTGTTGGGGTATACTACTTAGTCCGAAAGTCCGGAAGCCCGAAAGTCCGAAAGATAAAAAGAACCGCCAAGACTTACGAAGTTTATAAAACTTCGTAAGTCTCTCTTATTCAACTATCAAATTTCTCTAGTAGCTTCAACAACGTTTCAAAATCCTTGGGATACGGTGCCTGAACGGTAATGGGTTTGCCGTTCAATAGCTTAAAGGTTACTTCGTAAGCGTGCAGGGCAAAGCGTTTCATGATCGGTTGTTCTTCCTGGTCTTTGCCTAAATGGTATTTACGTTTGATTTTGGAAAGGTAAACCGGCTGGCCTTTGTACATGTCGTCGCCGGCGATGGATGCTTTTTGGGTGGCCAGGTGGATGCGTATCTGGTGCATGCGGCCGGTAACCGGACGGCATTCTACGAGGGTGTAATGCTTAAAGTATTTTAGCGAATTAAACCAGGTTTCGGCTCTTTTTCCCTCCTGCCGGCTGATAGTGACACTGCCTTTGCCTACGTTTAAAATAGGCAGGTCGACCAGCAATTCTTCAAAAACGTGGGTGCCGTCAATAATGGCATGGTAAACCTTTTTGACCTGTCGTTTTTCAAACTGGATAGACACAAAACGATAGGCTTCGGGGTTTTTGGCGATAATAAGCGCGCCTGACGTTTCTTTATCAAGGCGGTGACATATCTGCGCATCGGGCGTATAGGCTTTAGCCAGGCGCAGCATATTCACTTCTCCGCCTTCCCGCTCATCCAGCGAACTGATGAAGGGTGGTTTGTTCACCACGATGACATCGTCGTCCTCGAACAGGATCAGATCGGTAAATTTTGGATACTTCATTTTAAATTATAGCCGGCAAAAATACGGAATCGCAATCATTATTGGGCGGGTGAAAAATTGGAGCCGGTTAACAACAGATCCCTCCGTATGTCGTGCGCGTAACCATCTGTTAACTTAAACAAAACAATTTGCTTTTATCGCGGTTATTCAGCGTGAAAAACATTATAAACAAACATCTATCATGAGCGACAAATCAACCAAACCTGAAGAAAAAGGATTTTTCGAGAAGGTAAAAGAAACCATTGAAGAGTTGTGGGAAGGAACCAAAGACAAAGCCGAAGACCTAGCTGTAGCTGCCGAGGAAAAATACGACGAACTGAAACATAAGGTTTCAGCCCCCAAAACTACCGTAAAACGGAAAGCCGGAACCACAGCACACAAAGCCGAAAGTAAAATAGCGGAAGCCGCGGGTAACATTAAGATTGCTGCCAAAGCGGTAAAAGTTAAAGCGGAAGCAAAGGCTAAGGAAATCACTGCCAAAGCCAAAACAGAGGCTGCCGACATTAAGCACAAGGCCGGCGATAAGGTAAAAGCCATGGAGGCCAAAGCCAAATCAACCCCAACTGCCAAAAAAACCACTACTGCCGCTAAGCCTGCCGCGAAAAAAGCGCAGGCACCATCAAAAACAAAAACAGCATCCGCCCGCTAAAAATGAAAAAAGGCGCCCGTTAACCGGGCGCCTTTTTTTATCAATGCTTTATCAGCCTTCAAATTTGTAACCTACGCCTTTGACGGTGGCCACCACGTCATCGCCCAACTTTTCGCGCAGCTTGCGGATGTGCACGTCGATCGTACGGTTGGTCACCACTACAGAGTCTTCCCAAATATTTTTGAGGATCACCTCGCGGGTGTAAACCTTCCCGGGCTTTGACGCCAGCAGGTATAAAAGCTCAAATTCTTTTTTCGCCAATACTACCTTAACATCTTTTTGGTAAACGAGATAGGCCTCGCGGTCAATCACCAGGTCGCCAATTTCCAGCTTGTTTTCGGTAAGATCTTCGGCAGGGGCATTGCGGCGTAAAATGGCGTTGATCCGGCTTACCAGGGCGCGGGGCTTTATCGGTTTGGCAATATAATCGTCGGCGCCCACGTTAAATCCCGCAATTTCGCTGTATTCCTCGCTTCTGGCCGTTAAAAATACCATAAAGGTATTCTTAAATTCGGGCATGGTGCGCATAATGCGGCAGGCTTCTATGCCATCCATTTTTGGCATCATAATGTCCAGTACGATCAGGTCGGGGAGGGATTTTTTGGCTTCGGCAACGGCTTCCTGGCCGTTTTTTGCCAAAAAAACCTGGTAGCCTTCTTTCTTTAAGTTATACTCGATCAACTCTAAAATATCCGGTTCATCGTCAACAATAAGGATTTTCTGTTTACTGGTGTTGCTCATGCAGGTTGAATTTTGGCATAAAAGTAGAACAGAAATAGAACGAAATGGTAAATTTAATATTAATAAATTGTTAAATATTACCTTATGTTAACGATTTATTGAGACTTACTAAATGTTTTGTTTAAAAAATCTTCAAGATCGCTGCCTGTAATGTTTTTGGCAACGATGACGCCTTGCGGATTTAGGATAAAATTAGAGGGTATTTGTTCGATATGGTAGAGCCGTTCTGTCGGGCCCTCAAAGTTCTTGAGGTCTGACCCATGTGTCCAGGAAAGTTTATCGTGATCTATGGCCTGCTGCCATGCCCCTTTATCCACATCCAGCGATATACCTAAAATATTAAGCCCCAGTGGCTTGAATTTGGCATATTGCTTAACCACGTTGGGGTTTTCCTGGCGACACGGACCGCACCAGGACGCCCAAAAATCAAGCATTACGTACTTGCCGCGGTAATCCGACAATTTGATCGGCTTGCCATCCAGGCCGCCAATGGTAAAGTCAGGAGCTGTTTGCCCTACCGAAGTTGGCTTTGCCGCCATCTTGCTATCGATAAAACGCTGAACGGTTGGGTTGCCTTTAAAGGAGTTTTTAATTTCTTCGGCGTAAGCGATCAACTCGGATTCGTACGTGATCGAGTCAAGCGAGGAGGCGGCATAAAAGCTGGCCAGCGACGTTTTATTGTCGTTCATAAACTTCAGCGCGGCTACGCTATAGTCCGCAAAATTCTTTTTCAATAAGGGCCGGAATATTTTTACCAGGGAATCAACTTTCCTGGCCGAATCCGGACCTTTTTTAATCTCCTGTGCCTTGCTTATATATTCATTGCCGATATGCGTGTTGATGTTGACATAATAATTACTCAGCTTGTTAAATTCCTGGATCTTTCCCGATTCGTCGGACCCGGTGATCTGGTAGATATGCGCGGTGTCGGTTAAATTAGTGCTGAAAGTGATATCATCGCCGTTTTTGGCGATCAAATCAAACATGTTTCCACCGGCCCGGATGCGGTACAGGTTGGTGTAAGGCGCCTTGCGCTTAAACGCAAATTTTCCCTGGTCGCTTAGATTGGTCGAGTCGACAACCGAAATGCCTGCGGTATCTTCCTCAATCAGGAAAACCTTCTTCAGGCTGCCCTGGTTGGTGATCGTTCCCGAAATGGTGAATGCGGTTTTGTCTTTGCACGAAAACAGGCAAAACACAAGCCCGATGATGCTGGAATATATTAAGTTTCTTTTCATACAATTAAATAGACACGAATTTCACGAATTAAGTCGAATTTCACGAATTGGCCCTCGGTCAAACTCCTGAGATCCGGCCCGATAGCTATCGATATCATATCTCAAATCTCTACCGTCTGATCACTAACCTCTGACCACTAATCTCTCCCCTCCAACTCCTTAATCAACAACTCATTTGTCTTCTGCGGATCTATCCGGCCTTTTGAGCTTTTCATGATCTCGCCCATAAATAACCCGATCACGCCCTTTTTCCCTTTTTGGTATTCTATTACCTTGTCCGGGTATTTCGCCAGGGCCGCCCTGATAAACTCATCCAAGCCGTCCCCATCGGCGCTGATCAGTAAATTTAATTGAGCAGCCAATTCCTCGACGTTTTTGCCCTTATGCCGAATCAGCGCGGGGAAAAGTTTCTGCGTGGCCAATGAATGGTTGATCTTTCCGCAATCGATCAGTTTGATCAGGCTCGCTAACGTTGCCGGCTCAATTTCAAATTCACCAATAGATGCTCCCGATTCGTTCAGGTACGATTTTACCGGACCCATCAGCCAGTTAGCTGCTGCCTTGTAATTATCGGTGTTTTTTATCAATTCCTCAAAATATTGGGCGAGCTCTTTTTCGGCCGTGATCACGCCCGCGTCGTAGTCTGACAGGCCTAAAACCTCCGTGTATTTTTTATGCAATGCCGCAGGAAGCACCGGAAGTCTGCTCCTTATTTCCTCGAGATATTCTTTAGTCAATACTAATGGAACTAAGTCCGGCTCGGGGAAATAGCGGTAATCGTTCGCCATTTCTTTTGACCGCAGCACGGATGTTTCGCCTGTTTCGGCATTAAAGTTAAGCGTGTTTTGTTCTATAAAACCACCACCTTCCATAATTCCCACCTGCCGTTCAAACTCATGCTCAATAGCGCGTTGCAGGTTCCGTATCGAGTTCAGGTTTTTCACCTCGCAACGGTCATTGTAAATAGTTTGTCCTTTTAACCGGACAGATATATTAGCATCGCAGCGCATGCTCCCTTCTTCCATGTTTCCGTCGCAGATGCCGAGATAACGTACCAACTTCCGCAACTC
>Ga0206864_1077_pt1 | contig 33235 bp, 31 predicted proteins | sample Alteio_BWOrgCont_42_FD_152632 | JGI IMG/M metagenome (GOLD analysis project Ga0206864, IMG submission 152632) | Enriched cells from forest soil in Barre Woods Harvard Forest LTER site, Petersham, Massachusetts, United States -... | ecosystem: Environmental > Terrestrial > Soil > Temperate forest >...
TAACGGCAATGTGGAATTGATGGGCAATACCAATATCCAGTTCCTTATAAATGGAAAGCCTTCCACCATTTTTGGCGCAAGTATTACCGATGCATTGCAGGCAATCCCGGCAAGCCAGATAAAAAATATTGAGGTTATTACCAACCCGGGTGCTAAGTATGATGCATCAGGGACCGGCGGTATTATTAATATTATTTTAAAAGATAATAATGTACAGGGTGTAAATGGCAGTGTTAATCTCAGCGCAGGTACCCGTTTGGAAAATGGTTCATTTAATATAAATGCAAAAAAAGGCAAAATTGGAGTAGGCGCCTTTTTCAGCGGTAACGAAAGCCTCACCAGTGCCACGCCCAGCTCCGGCGGTCGTACATCATACAGCAATACCAGGGATACGGTTACGAATTTAAATCAAAATGGCGTCAGCAATTTTAAGAGAAGCGGTTATCGCTCCGGATTTAGCTTAAACTGGGATATTACCCCTAAAGATGCACTGACAGCAGCTATTAATTTTAATCATTTTGGGAATAACAGTAACGGTTATACTAATAACTACCAAACCACCTACTTAAATAACATGGCGGTGGATACCAATAGTATAAATCATTCATCCAGCATTTTTAGTGATAATACAACAGACTGGAGTCTTTCTTATAAAAAGACTTTTAAAAACAAGGACCAGGAATTAGATGTTTTGTACAACCAAAGCATTGGCAGCAATACCAACAATTATACCCAGCAACAGGACTATACAAATGTTACTTTTCCGTCTTCCGGCTCAATAGGAAGTAACCCGGGAACCGATAAGGAAACCGACATATCTATTGATTACACGCAACCTGTTACCAAAAATTTAACTATCGAAACAGGGGCTAAAGCAACTATCGAAGACATAAGCAACACCGTATCAACGCAGACCCTTGACAATGGGATTTACGAGTTTAATCCTAATCAATCATATAGCTTTAATTATGACCGGAAGATATTTGCTTATTACCTTTCTACTACATTTTCGCTGTTTGATAATTTTATAGACGGAAAGGCGGGTTTGAGAGATGAATACACAAACTCTACTTCCCCCAATACTATTATACCATCTTACAATATTTTAGCGCCATCGTTTGTGCTTTCGCATAAGCTGGATAAAACACAAGCCATCAAATTCAGCTACTCGTACAGGTTACAGCGTCCGGGTTATAACCAGCTTAATCCTTTTGATAATATCAGCGACCCACACAATATCAGCACCGGCGACCCTGACCTGAAACCGGAATTAGGGCATAACTTTGAGCTGGGGTATAATAAATCCTTTAGCAACGGTGCAAATATTTATGTAGCCGGTTTTTACAGGTACAATACCAACGATCTGCAGTCATTCACAACATTTTATCCAAACTTAAAAATAGCCGATACTACTTATACCAATGTTTCGCTTACCCAGCAATATAATATTGGCCGGGAAGTAACCGAAGGCGTGAATTTGTTTGGATCGCTTCCCGTTGGTAAGTTGACCTTCCGGTCGAACATGTTTTTCGCCGACAGGATAACCGATAATCCCGGTTCGCCACAGGTAAGCGGTTTTACTTACCGTATAAATTTAAATGCCAGCTATGAATTTGCGAAAGACCTTGCCGCTGAATTTTTTATAAACGACCGTGGATCACAAAGAACAATACAGGGAACCAACCCAGGGTTTATTTTCTACAATTTTGCAGTGCGCAAGCAAATATGGAATAAAAAGGCAAGCATAGGTTTAACGGCAGCCAACCCTTTCAACCAGTATGTTAACGTACAGTCAACAACTTATGGGCCTAATTTTAACCAAACCAGCCTAAGGGAGATCCCGCTGCGCTCTTTCGGCATCAGCCTGATGTACAAATTCGGCAAGATGGAATTTAAGAAGGAGAAAGAACAGCAGGATAATGGTGCACCTGATGAGGCTCCGGTTACACCTGCTACTGTTCCTACAGGTGGTGGTGGTGGTAAATAGAGTCGGAAAGTCGGGAAAGTCCGGAAGTCAGAAAGAAATTGCTTTTATTCCCTTTTTTATGGTAATGAAACGATGTTATCTTTTGGACTTCCGGACTTTCCTGACTTTCGGACTAATATTTATTTTTTATACAATATTTATACAGAATCTTTGTATAACTATATAGAAAATTATCACCATGAAAACAATTATTAAACCGTTGTGCCTGCTATTTTTTAGTATGGCTATTTGCTTGCCTGTACGCTTATTTGCCCAGGAAAAAACAGGAATGCACGTTATTGCAGATTTCCCGATCCATAGTTCAGGGGGGTGGGATTATATTACAGCCGATGGCGCGAGTAAACGCGTTTACGTATCGCATGGCATGCAGGTAAATATTTTAGATGCCGCTACCGGCGATTCTATCGGTTATATCCCCGACACCAAGGGAGTGCATGGCATTGCCATAGCCCACGACTTTAACAAGGGCTACACCAGCAACGGGAGGGCCAATAATATCACTGTGTTCGACCTTAACACCTTCAAGGTTTTAAAACTGGTGAATGCAGGTACCAATCCCGATGCTATTTGCTATGATGATTTCGCAAAAAAAGTTTATGCATTTGATGGCCGCAGTAAAGAAGCGACCGTTATTGATGCGGCTACTGACAGCGTTGTTGCCACCATACCATTAGGCGGAAAACCTGAAACAGGTGTATCTGACGGTAAAGGAAAGGTGTTTGTTAATATTGAAGATACCGGCGAAGAGGTGGAAATTGATGCTGCAACCTATAAAATTTTAAACAGGTGGAAACTTGACGGCGGGGAAGAACCATCAGGCCTTGCCATGGACCGCCAAACAGACCGGCTCTTTATCGGCTGCGGCGGCAACCATACCATGATAGTTTTAGATGCTACAAATGGAACTATTTTGGCAAAGTTCCCTATTGGCCGTTGTGATGGCGTAGGTTTTGACCCCGGACTTAAACTTGCATACAGTTCAAATGGTGAAGGTACAGTTACGGTTGTCCGCGAATTAAGCGCAAGTAATTTTGAGTTTGTAGAGAACATAACAACTGAGCCAGGCGCAAGGACAATAGGTGTTGATACTATTACCCATAAATTATATTTGCCTACTTCGCAAATGGGACCGGCCCCCGCGCCGACTACCGACAACCCGCACCCAAGGCCACAGCAAATACCCGGCACTTTCCATGTAGTGGTGGTGGGTAAATAACTCAAAATTGTCATCCTGAACGAAGTGAAGGATCTTCTTTGATAGAAAAGTATCCGCCTTGCTATTATAGCGGAGAAGCATGAAGCAGAAGATCCTTCACTTCGTTCAGGATGACAAAATTTCTATCTTAAATTTTAATCATCTATTGCTATCTAACTTGTATTTTAGATGCTTTATAAATTTAGTGAAGGAACCATCTGTCATAACCCGAACGCCGAAACAATTAAGGATAGGCGCTGCAATATTCTTTTTTATTTCAGGGTTCGGGTATTCAACCTGGGCTTCGCGCATTCCGACGATAAAACATCAGCTTCATTTAAATGACGCCCAATTAGGTACTGTTTTATTTGCCTTGCCTGTCGGCCTGATGTTAACAATGCCAATCACCAGCAAGCTATTAACCCATTATAGCAGCCGGGCCATTATGCTTTTCGGGTCGCTGTTTTTGAGTGTGATATTAATTTTAATCGGGTTCGCCGACAGCATGTGGCAATTAATTGCGACCTTATTTTTTTTCGGGTCAGCCCGCAACCTTATGACGCTTTCCATAAACACCCAGGGGGTGGCAGTGCAGGCGCTGTACAAAAAATCAATCATGGCCACTTTTCATGGTATCTGGAGCCTGGCAGGTTTTGCAGGGGCGGGGGCCGGTTTAATTATGGTGTTTTTTAACATTTTACCCAGATGGCATTTTATCATAATCAGCATTGTACTTGCCATTCTTAGCATTTATTTTATCAGGGATACGCATCATCAAAAACCGGTTCCGCAAAGCAGGAAACCCGTGTTTTCGCTTCCCGACAAATATCTATTAAAGTTTTCCCTGATCTGCTTTGCCTGCATGGCCTGTGAAAATACTATGTACGACTGGAGCGCACTGTATTTTCAAAAAGAAGTACACGCAGAAAAAACTACCGCTACAGCGGCTTTTGTAATTTACCTCGTAGCAATGACCACCGGCAGGTTTTTCGGGGATAAAATAGTGACCAGGATGGGAATTAAAACAGTGCTGAAGTTTAGCGGCTTGTTTATTTTTAGCGGTTTAATGCTGGCGGTTGTTTTGCCATATACTGTTACAGCCATATTAGGTTTTATATTGATCGGTTTTGGGGTATCCTGCATCGTCCCTATGGTGTTTAGCCTTGCCGGGAAATCGAAAAATATGAGCAGTTCATCGGCGCTGGCCTCTATATCAACCATCGGATATCTTGGGTTTTTATTTGTTCCGCCTTTTGTGGGCTTTATTGCGCAAACCACCAGTTTGCGCTGGTCATTCGGCATTATTGCCCTATTTGGGGCGATGATTGTTTACCTCGTTTCAAAAATAGATGAGAAAGATGATGATGTAGAGCTCGATCAATTGGATCAACAATTGGATGAATAATGGGGGTGAAAGAGCCAGGAAGCAAAGAGTCAAGAATCAAGAGCCAAGAATCAAGAGCGCCCAGGGCTACCACAAGGGATCGCCCCTACACATCATCTGCATGTACGAGGGTTGCCATATTGTTAACGTCGACCTGTGGTTATCAAAAACGATACGTAGGGGCGATCCCTTGTGGTCGCCCCCGGAAGCACAGGTATTCCTTTATCGACAAATTATTTTTAACGCGATTTCCCTGCAGATCTTACGGCTTTCTTAAGGTAACATCAAACAAAAAAAGGGCAGGCCTTACGCCCACCCTTTATTAGCCAATATAAAAATATTAATTGCCTGAATTATCAGACTCAAGACCAACAATTTTATATACTTTATTATTGTTGCTGTCCCTGGTTTCCTGGTAATATATGCCATCTTCAGATACATATAAAGTATTGCCGTTTAGGGAAACCTTTCTGCAATCAGGCGGCAGCTTAGTTACAATATCACCTATTTTAGGGACAATTGTGGTCGTGCCGTTATCTTCCGTGTTCAGCTGCCCGTCTTTCCCTGCAATTTCATACTGCACTGTGCCATCCTCCATTTTAACAGGCAAGTAATAAACCCCGTTGAGTTCATAATACTGCTGCCCGTTAATAACGATTGACTTGGCGTTTGAAGGCAAGCTTTTTATTAAGGCGCCAATGGGCGGCTCAACTACGGTATATTCGTCGTTATTATACTGGTAAAAATAACCGTCGCTAAAGTAATAGGGATAGTCATCCCAGTAAAAAGGGTAATAGCCATAAGGTAAAAACCCGCAGGTAAACCCGAGCCAAGGGTAATATAAGCTACCGTAAAAGCCTCCGTGGAAAAAATAGCCGCCATGCCTGCCCCATCCGTAATGACCGAAGCTGCCGGCATGTCCGTAAATGCCGGGCCCATTACCGTGGAAACCACGGGCTCCATTTACACCATACGCATGGGCGCCATTGAACCCCCTAAAACCAGATGAGCGGGATTGAATAGCCCCGGCCCTTGGGGCATAACCAGCCCTTGATGATACGCCTCCCGATGAACGAAAGCTGGCGCCACCACCGCTAAAATGACCACCGCCGCCACCGCCGCTGAAATGGCCGCCGCCGCCACCACCGCCGCCATGACCACCACCACCGCCGCCGTGCTGTGCATTAGCGGGCACTGCCAAAAACAAAATAAATAAGATGTTTAAGCAGGTTACTACTGAATATTTAAATAGCTTTTTCATTGTAATAGAATTTTAAGAAATTTATTTATGAGTACTTTTTATCAGCCCGGTACAACTAAAACCAGGCAAAAACTTTATGAGAAAAATACCGGGAATCATATCCGGGAATTTTAATCGAAAACACATTAATTTATAGATCAAATCCGGAGTGTGCGATAACTTAGGTAGTAATGCTGATGGGCATACCGGAAAATATCTGAAGAAGCCACTGACCTTCTTACCAAACCATGGAATGTTACCCCGCTAAAAACCAATAAAAAGACAAGGGATGCAGTTTTAATTAAAAAATTTATAGCCTTCCGCTTATTTTCTGGCACAGCCTTAATGCCATGTACCTGTATATATAAGTCGTTTGAACTGTTATCATGATGAAGACGGACAATAGTGGATGCGGTGGAAGTCTTTAGCCGCGGTGTATTATATTTTGGAAGATGTACAATATAAGTCGACACCATGAAAAAATATATCACTAAAAAGAATAGTGCGAAACGTTTTTTGACGATATCTTCTGCTGTTTTCACGCATCAAATAATTGATTATATGAATTTACAAAATATTATTCAAAATGTTTCATAAAAGCTTCGTTACGCTATGGAAATGATAAATATTTGACAAAGGTAAAATTAATGTTAACCCAATTATAAGTTATTCATGATGCAGCGTTATCACAACTTATGCGTACGCTTAAGCTTATCACAAGATTTTATTCAGGGATATTTTTAGTAAATTTTCTCATAACGCTTAGCTGTGTTTATTTAATGTGGCTGTACAGCGCCCACGCCAATGAAATAATAGGAATATTGTTTTGGTTCAAGGTTATTACCCTTATCATCATTTTTTACGGATCAATTTATTACAAAAAGAACGAGCTATATTATTATCAAAATCTTGGTGTTTCAAAATTGCGATTAGGGTTATCTACTTCAATATTCGATTTCCTGGTTTGGCTTACCTTAATTATTATAGCCTGGTAAAATGATACATACCCTCGAAGCAGACGGCATACAGCTTGATTTTGGTTTAAGACGGATTTTATCAGATGTATATCTAAAATGCGAAACCGGTAAAATAACCGGACTGCTTGGCCGTAATGGGCAAGGCAAAAGTTGTTTGATGAATGTAATCCTTGGCACATTAAATTCCTCAATTAATTCTGTGAGGTTTGATGGTAATGTGACCAGGAATGTGGCCAAACGGCCTGATCTGCTGCTATACTTGCCGCAATTTAATTTCATACCAAAATCGCTCAAAGTAAAACAGATATTTGATGATTTTCAACTATCATACCCTGATTTTGAAAACAGGTTCCCTGAATTTAAAGAAAAGTACGATTCAAAGGTAAGCCATCTATCCGGTGGCCAATGGCGAACGGTTGAAATTTATATCATTGCAAAAACACCTTCATTATTTGCGATGCTTGATGAACCCTTTACCCATTTGAACCCCATTCAGATTGATAAAATAAAAGAGTTCCTTTTGGAAGAAAAGGCTAACAAAGGCTTTTTAATTACAGACCACATGTACCAGCATTTATTGGATGTAAGCGATACGGTGTATTTATTAAAAGATGGCAAAACACATTTAACCAAAAGCATACAGGATTTGGATGATTTGGGGTATGTGAGGTTGTGAAAAATATTACTGTTGATAAAGAGTTGAAGCATCGCGTCTCCTACTGATGTCTTAAAACTTCAAATTCTCCTTCAGCCATATTTGAACGTCTTCTTGTTTTACGATTTCGGAGGGCATTTTATCATGGATCAGTTTTTCCATTTTATTGCCGGTGTTTGAAAACCGGTAATCCCAAATCGCCATCAGCTTATTTATCAGGTAAACCACTTCATTGCCTTCTTCTTTGTTAAAAAGGGTATCATCGGGCTTACCGTTAACACGGGGGTCATGCTGTACGTAGTTAGTCCATTTATAATCCGAATAAAACAAATTCCTCCTCGAAAACAAGATCATGATCACATTGATTTTTCGAAAGGTACTGAATATAAACGGTGTTTAGGTATTTAATAATAGTGAGGAAACATTTTGCAGCCCTACCAACCTTTTAATTTTTTAATATAAGCGGTTAATTCAGCAGCGATCAGCTTATGCTCATCAAGATCGGGATGGCCGCCGCAGCCATTGTGATATTGTTTTGAAAAGAAGTATTTGTAAACCTTTTTATCACCATTAGCATTCATATCGGCTGTAATGGCTGTAATGTACCGCTGCAAAACCGGTGTCAATGTTTTATCGCCCATTGGGCTGGTAAGACATATTATATCGGCTTTAGGATAATGCTGTCTTATAGCCTTTATAAAATTAACATAAGTACTGCAAAAAAGGATTGAGTCTTGTTTAGGGCCGTCATTTTGCCCCAGGCATATCGTAACTACATCGGGCTGGTATGCCTTAAAATCCCAGGCGATAGTATCACCGCGAAGAAAAACCTTGTCATAAATCTGCGGCATAAGTACGTTCATATTACAGCAGCTATGCACAAGGCCAACACCGGCCAAAGCGGTTAATTGCCATTGGGCGTTCAGGTTACGCGAAGTAAGTGCGCCATAACTCATAAAAGCATTGTGCTGGTCGTACCACTGCCCCTGTCCGCATGGGAAAACTGAAAGGTCCATTCCTGTCCCGCTGGTAATGGAGTCGCCAAAATATTCAATTTTGTGCTTTGGTTTTGCTGGCGGGGATAAAAGCCGTTCGCACCTGAACCCAACAAAATCAATATAACCAATGTTTGATTCCGTATCCTTGCATATCATTATGGTATGCATTGTATCGGCTAATCCTTCAGGCACTTTTATTATATTTATTTTGTCCTTAAGTTTTATCCTGTAAGGATTTTTGCCGTCAATTATAATTTCGAGATAATTGTGGTTATTAACATCAGATACCTCGTCGTTCACTAAAATTTCACAATTGCCCCCTTTAAACCTCGCCGTAATATAAACCCCCGGCGCCCATATACGCGGCCTTTGCGGGTTTGAAAAATCTATGCGTCCAACGTATTGTATTTTAGCGTTATCAGCTTTAAATAATTTTAACTCCTTATTCTTAGCTGAACCGGCTGCAAACGATGTATTTATCAGCACAAAAAAAAGCAAATAGATAAAATGCTTCATAGTTTAAAGGTATGTAGTTTATAAAGTAAACTTACAGAACCGGGTTGAGGTAAATTAGTATTATTATATCATTTAACAGGTGAATTTTAATAATGTCATCACACAAAAAAGGCGATCCGCTAACCGGGCCGCCTTTTTTATATTTAATTGCCTGCCAAAAACAGGTATAATATTATTGGTTTTGATCAGGTTCATTTGACGGCAGTCCAACAATTTTGTAGGTCTTGTTACCGTTGGCATCTACCTGTTCCTGGTAATAAACACCATCAGGCGACACCCATAATTTTGAACCATTAACTTTTATCTTCTTGCAATCAGGTGGCAGCTGGGTTACTATATCACCCATTTGCGGGCCTTGCGGTTGCTGATCCTGAACAGTGGTTTGATCGGTGGTATTTAACTCCCCGTCTTTGCCAACAACTTCGTAAACAACACTGCCGTCATCTTTAGTAACAGGCATGTAATAAACCCCATTAAGTTCATAATACTGTACGCCGTTGATTACAATAGATTGGGCTTTATCCGGTAAAGTAGTTATTTCAGCGCCGATAGGAGGTTCAACCACGGTATATTGGTCATTATCATACTGGTAATATAAACCATCACTATAAAAATACTGGTAATCGCCCCAAAAAAATGGGTAATAGCCATAGGGCAATACATTGCACCTAAAACCTATCTTTGGCAAATAATAGCTATTATAATACCCATGATAATAATGTAAATAATTATGGGTGCCCCAATAACTACCCCTTCCATAACCGATCTGCGGTGCATTGCGGTATCCGGCGGCAATAGGCCTTACCGGAGCAATGCCTGTACGTGCAGGATAGCCGTTATTGCCCCTTACAAAACCCTGGTGCGGTACATAAACGGTGCCCCTCGCAGCTGTTCCCTGGCGGGTTACATAGCTTGGGTGACCCGGTGACCCGCCGCGCTGAACAGAAGATCCTGAAGGCGGCCGGGAAACACCTGATGACCTGTAACCGGCGCCCCCACCGCCACCACCCGAAGGCCTGGCACTGGATGAACTGCTGCCACCCCCCGATGATTTGGAACCGCCGCCACTGCCACCACCGCTACTACTGCTGCTTGAGTGCTGGGCACTGGCATTAAAAACCAAAAACAAGCACACAAGCGTACCTGATGCAGTGTAGAGTAAGTTTTTATATAAAGTTTTCATGATTTTAATTATTAAAATAATCAGCTGTTTTTTAGGCTATTAACGCTGTTGTATAAATTTAAGACTGATGGTATGTTAAACGGTTTAATATGGAATAAATTATTTATAAATATAAAACAAAAAGCTCAATTTTTATTACGCAGTAATTGTTAAAATAGTTTTGGTGGCGGAGCAATGTTAAACAAGCTGTTTAGCGTAAATATAATGTTTATTGCAACATTGTATCATTTAATTTAATACACCAGAAGGAATAAGGAAGACCTCTGACCACTGACTTTCACTATTTATCCCGGTAAAACGGCAACTCATCCAATTTTATGCTCATATTTAAACTGTTTTAATCAGTTTTGTTGAATATGCGTGTCCCAGAAAATAAATATTTCAACAGGTCATTTATTAAAAGCAACTTGCTTTACGGTTCAATGGGTGTGGGAATTGGATTGATAATAACCATATTCGAATCTGTAATAAATGACAAAATAATCCCTTCGTTCAACATTATTGCAAACCTGATCTTTAGTACGGTCATTTCATTAAGCATTACCAATTCAATTTACCTTTTTGCCTGTTTTTGGCGGTCAGAAAACAGGTTCGCATGGCAATTTATATTAATATATTATAGCTGCAGCATATTGGGTACCCTGATAGGCATCGAAATATCATTCCTGATAGTATCCTTTATTTATAATACCCCTTACCATTTTTTAGACCATTTTAGCGTTTATCGCTACAGTCTTCTTATAGCAATGGTTGTAAATACCATTATTTACTTTTATGTAGCGCAACGCGAGACTATGAAAGCGACGCTCCGGGAAAAAGAGCTTGATCTTGTTAAAATAAAACAATTAAAAACACAGGCCGAATTGCAAACGCTTCAATCAAAGATAAACCCTCACTTTTTATATAATTCACTCAATTCCATCGCAAGCCTTATTCATGAGGATGCTGATAAAGCCGAGGATATGACGCTTAAACTATCGCGCTTATTCAGGTACAGTATTAACTCGCACCAGGAAAATATGGCGCCGGTGACTGATGAAATGGAAATAGTAGATACCTACCTTGATATTGAAAAAGTACGTTTTGGAGACAGGTTAAATTTTATAACCCATATTGATGAGGCAGTTAAAAACATTCAGATACCCCGCTTTTTACTACAGCCCCTGGTTGAAAATGCGCTGAAGCATGGGCTAAATAACCTTGCAAGTAATGGGATATTAACAATCAGCATAAATAAAGATAATGAAAACATTGTTATTGTAATTGCTGATAATGGCAAACCTTTCCCTGCTGAATTGAACATGGGCTATGGCCTGCAAAGCACTTATGATAAGTTAACTTTACTGTATGGTGAAAATTACCAGGTGCAAATAGTTAATTCGCCTGAAAAACAAATCAGGATTTTAATCCCGGCAGAGATATGAATAAAATGTGGAAGACTTTGATCATTGATGATGAACAGCTGGCCCGGCAGCGCCTTACGCGTTTGCTTAAACCTTACGACGATATTGATATTATTGGCGAGGCGGTAAACGGGCAGGATGGCCTGGAAAAAATAGAAAAGCTGCAACCTGATCTTGTTTTTTTAGATATTGAAATGCCGGTACTTAACGGGTTTGAAATGCTTAGCCTGTTAAAACATCAGCCTAAAGTTGTTTTTACCACCGCTTATGACCAGTATGCCATTAAGGCATTTGAAGAAGATTCTATTGATTATTTGTTAAAACCTGTTGAGACTGAAAGACTGGAAAAAACCATAAAAAAATTACAGCAGTTTCAGCACCAGCCACCGGTTTATCTGCCATTAGAAACATTGATTAAACAGTTGCATGTCAAAAAAGATATTAAAACCCTGACTGTAAAAATTGGCGATAAAATTCTGCTTATAAAATTAGATAGCATTATTTATATAGAAGCAGAAGACAAATACGTGTTCCTGCACACTGCCGATGGCAAAAAACACCTGACTGATTTTACGATAAGCTCCTTAGAAGAAAAGCTGCCGGAAGCTTTCGTTCGCATTCATCGCAGCTACATCATCAACAGCGATCATATTAAAGAGATCCGGAAAAGCTTTAACGGGGCATTTGTATTTGTAATGAATAGTGCCGAAAATACAAGGCTAACATCAAGCCGGTCGAATGGTGAGGCATTAAGGGAGAGGTTTGGGATATAACTAAGCCCCCCGACCCCCTAAAGGGGGAGTTTATCTAAAATGTTCCCTATAAATCCTCTGCAATAAATAAAAACGGCTCATTAAAATTAAGGCTAAAAAAGCCATCAGCAGTTGTTTTAAACCGGGTGTCACTTATTTTTTCTAACCCCTTAAAATCAAATCCATTAGCAGGGCTTAATAATTCAATAATTTCGCCGGCAGGTTTCCATTTGCTGAAACCTGGGTTAACAGGGTATATCTTTTTGTTATTATTGAAAATAACCAGGTCTATCTTATTTGCAAAATGTTCGTAATCCTTTAACTTTAATTCATCGGTTATAATATTCACAGCAGGATATTCGTAGCTTGTAAGGTATTTTAAAGCGGCATCTGTTAAATTATCATCCCCAGACGACATTAGTTTAACGTGTGATTGTAAAACATCATCATTGCCATCGGTAATTATCCAATCAATTTTAATACCGCTGGCAACCAGCTTTTCGGCAGTTTGTGCGGTGGTAATAACGGTAGGGCTCCATTCTAATAACTGGCCCAGCAACTCGTCCGGGAAATTATCAAGCCCCAGCACAAGCAAAGCAGGCTCCTGTTTTTCGCGTACAATGTGGTGGGATGACATGGAGAATAGAGATTAGTTGATTAGTTAATTGGAGATTAGTGACTAAAGCGGGTTTGCAGTTTTGGAGATTATCACGACCTTCAATGCTATTTTTTTCTTAATCAGATAATCCTTAAATCCCTTAATCCCGGTCAATTTTATACGATTATAAGGATTTTTCTGATTATAACTGTTTAAATTTTTTATTGATAGTGCGATTGTTACAACCAGAGCTTTTATCCAGATAATCGATAAAATCCTTTAATCCCGGTCTATCCCTTAATCCCGGTCAATATATCTTCTGATAAAACGCCTTCAAAGTCTGTGCCGGGTCAACAGCAAGATTAACAGCAGCGGAAACTGCAATGCCATAAACCCCGGTTTCCAAAAGGTGGTCAACATCCGCTAATTGAATACCGCCAACAGCAATAGCAGGTATCTCAATTTCGGGATGTTTCTGTAATTCGCGGTAACCTTCAAAGCCAAGCAGGGGTTTGTTATTAGGCTTTGTATCGGTATGGGCAAACGGGCCGTAGCCGCTATAGTCAATAACACCACTTTTCTGTACTGCAAGTAAAGCAGTAATATTTGTGGCTGATGCACCAAGCGTTTTATCATCACCTATACTTATGCGGATCGCCTTAAAATCGGCATCAAAATCTTCAATATGTACCCCCTGGGCATCAACCCTGTCGAGCAAATGGTAATGATTGGTGATAATAAGCGTTGCGCCCCAATCATCACAAACCACGGCTATATCGTTGATCTCATCGATAAGTTCATCGTCAGGTTTTGTTAAACAACGGTACTGTATCCAGTTGGCCCCGGCTTCGCAGGCAATATTAACCTGTTCCAAATGGCTGCGGTTTGGCAGGTCTTGTGTGAGGTAATGGAATTTTGAGATATATTTTTTCATAAGTCTGTCTGAACCTGGATTTATCTGATTTAGATGATTTTTGTGATGTTTTCGATTGGCAAATTTTGTAATCGTGAAAATCCTGTAAATCCTTTAATCCTGGTCATTTTTTCAACACTTCACTTATCGGTTGCCCGATGCACCCATTTGGCGCTTGTATATGCAAAAGGGCGGCAACGGTTGCCGCAATATCTGTCATGTGTGTTTCGCGGGTAAGGCTGCCGTGCTGAATGCCCCATCCCATAAATACCAGGGGGATATGGTTATCATAAGGGTTCCAGGTGCCGTGCGTAGTCCCTGTTGGCCCGCTGTCGCCGGAGCCATGCCCGGTGAACCACGCCGGCTCTAAAATGATTTGTATAACGCCGCTGTTTTTAATATTATAGCCGTTTATGATCCGCGTACGCAGCTGTTCAGGAATGTTGGCAGTTTGTGCCTTGCTCATATCTACGGCAAACGCAACATACGGAAGTTTTTGCAGGTAATCAATACAATCCTTTTTAATAGCTTCCTCATCTAATTTTTCACTTTTTATGACCGCATAATTCAAGTTAACCTGGTAATTGCCCAAATTCAGCACTACCCTTTCTTCTTTATATTTTTCCTGTAGATATTTATTCAGGTCCTTTAGAGTAGCGCCATCGTCCCATACGCCGGCAGGGATGTTATGGTCATTTAAAAACGCTGTATTATGTGCTGCCCCATGATCGGCAGTTAAAAAAACAGTGTAGTTACCTTTACCCACCTTTGCATCAAGATACGTTAAAAATGAAGCTATTTCGCGATCTAACCGCAGGTAAATATCTTCTATCTCCACTGCATTTATCCCAAACTGGTGGCCAACATAATCAGGAGTAGATAAGCTCACTGCTAAAAAGTCAGTTACATTATGCTGTCCCAATTGTTCGGCATTAATAGCTGCAACCGCAAGGTCGAGCGTAATAGTGTTTCCATAAGGCGTTGATCGGATCAACCCTAAATTACCTTTGTATATTGCCGATGTTTTTACCGGTAGGGTTGGCGCATCTGTTCCTTTAAATTTACCTTCATATTTATTATCATCAGGCGTGCTTTGCAAATAAGTATTTATAGGATAAAGCGGCGTCCAATCAAGTTTTAAATAGGTTTCGGCCAGTTTCTGATCGTTAAAATCCTTTACCCATTGCGGCAGGTCTTTCATATAATAGGTGCTGGTGATCCAGTTTCCTGTTTTATCATCAAACCAATAAGCTGCATCAGCAGAATGCCCGGCAGGCAAAATGCCCCCGCGGTCTTTTAAGGCTATACCAATTACTTTCGAACGGAAATTGGTAGCCAGCTTTAATTCATCTGTAACCGTAGTTGTTAATAAATTACGCGGCGACATTTTACCTGCCGATGAAGTACTCCCGACTGTTTGCACAGAGGTATCTTCTGTGCAATACATTGTTTTCCCGGTGGCCTGTATGGTAAAATCATTGCCAGCCATGCCGTTTATTGCCGGCACTGAACTGGTATAAATACAAGAGTGGCCTGGTGCGGTAAAGGTTGGTATATAATCAACCTGTGTGTTTTCGCAGCTAAATCCTTCACTTAATAAACGTTTAAACCCGGTGCTTTGGTAACGGTCGTAATAGCGGTAAAGGTAGTCCCAACGCATTTGGTCGACCACTATGCCTACCACTAATTTAGGTCGGGGGAGTTCATTGGTCGTAGTTGTAGTGGCAGTAGCAGTTGCAGTATTGTGTGGTTTTTTCTTTTTGACCTGTGCCGATGCGGAAACAACTACGAAAGCAAATGATATAAACAGTAAATTTTTAATCTTCATTTTTTCATTTTTAAGTACGCGAATATCTGCAAAGCAATTAAAATGTAATATGATATTTATGTTAACAGTGTCTGAACCTGGATTTAGCTGATTAAATTGATTTACCAGATATTATTCTGTGTAATCACAAAAATCAGTTAAATCAGTGGTTCAGAATCGAAGGTTTAACCCCAGCAAAAAGTTTGCAGGCGCCTGCGGGAAAAAGTAATTGTAATTTACCACTTTGCCGTTTTCAATATCAGGGTATGTAGCCCCGTTTGATTCATATTTCTCGCTGAATATATTATTGATCAATAAGGTTACACCGATATTTTTTGCCCATTCAGTTTTGAAATTATAGCTAAACCGCAGTGCATTTAAAAAATAGCTGTTTAAATAACGGTTTGATGTCGGGTCTGATGGCGCATAGCCCGGCGGATTAATATTTGACGTATTATCCAAATACTGCCTGCTCACATATTTGCTGATCAGGGCTATCTCCCCTCCTTTTACCGGCCTGAAGCTGACGGTGCTCGAACCAACAAAATCAGGTGAAAAGGCTATATCCGTTTTGTTATAAGTGTATTCAACCGTAGTGTTGTTATCATAATCAACCAAATACTGTTGGAAACCTTTAACCTTGTTACTGCTTAATGATGCCGTTGCCGACCAGGTTAACCAATTGTTAAACCTTAAACTGCCATCATATTCCAATCCTTCGCGGCAACTATTTTTTACGTTGCTGCGTATCTGGTCGCCAACATCATTTAAGGCACCAGTTAATACCAGCTGGTTATAATATAGCATATAAAAAGCGTTTATGCCGCCTGTAAATATACCCTGGTGCGTACGGTAACCTAATTCCCAATCTTTCAGGTTTTCAGGTTGCGGGCGGCTATTTGGCGTTGATTGGGTATAGTCATCCCGGTCAGGTTCATGGTTGCCAACGGCAAACGACGCATACAGGTTATTTTGTTCATTAAACTGATAAGTTATCCCTGCTTTTGGGTTAAAAAAATCAAGGAAAACCTTTTCCTGCACATTCTGTAAAAGATCATTGAACCCTAAAAAAGAATAATAAACATGCCTGTACTGCATATCGGCAAACAGCGTAACTTTACCTACCTTATAGTCAGCTTTTCCAAAAATGTTGAAGTCGGTTTTAAAAGCATTATCTTCCTCGTACTGATAACCCGGCGGAATATCGGTGCTTTGCTGTGTCCATTGAATATTATCATAATGCGCCCCGTTATATTGATTATATGCGCCGCCGAGCATTAAATTCAGGTTCTTTTGGGGCACATATTTTAAATTATAGGTAACCCCGTAAAACTTGTTATTGAGCCATAGTTGCCGGGTTAAATCGGTTGTTTTAATGGTATCGCCTGCAATAATTACAGGTGTTATACCATAATTAGCTAAATTTTGCTGGGGCTGGTACTCCTCGTAATAACCATAACCATGGGTGTAATGCAGCGCGCCGCTAAAAGAAAGCTTGTCAGATATTTTTTGATCCACCAGCAATTGATAATGATCCTGCGTATAATTATCAGTTTGATTATTGTAGAACGGGGCAGTCCCGTTAAGGTTCTCGCTGCCCAGCGGATTATATCTCCGGTTACCTGCCCTCAAACTGTCTTCAGGTTCGCCGTCCCAGGCCTGGTATGTATGTTCAGTGCCCCCAAAAGTATTAAATCTGATCACCGTATTTTTGCCGTAATAAGCGCCGGTTAAAAAATAGGATTGCAAATTGGAAAAAGCGCGGTCGATATACCCGTTTGAATATATGCGCGATAAACGCCCGTCGACACTAAATTTGCCATCTATCAAACCTGTACCAAGATTAACGGTGTTTTTTACGGTGCCGTAAGAGCCAACGGAATTATTCAATTCAGCGTAAGCGGTATCCTGCCGGGTAGTGGTTTGGATGTTGATACTTGCGCCAAAAGCGCCGGCGCCGTTGGTTGAAGTACCAACCCCGCGCTGGATTTGAATATTATCAACCGATGATGCAAAATCCGGCACATCAACAAAAAATGTAGCCTGTTCTTCTGAGTCGTTATAAGGGATGCCGTTTATGGTTACATTGATCCTTGTACCGTCCGATCCGCGGATGTGGATATAAGTGTAGCCCACACCTGCGCCGGCATCAGACTGGGTAACCAGCGATGGCGTTTGATCAAGCAGAAATGGCAAATCCTGGCCCAGGTTGTTTTTGGAGATGTCCTGTTTGGTTAAATTGGTAAAGGTTGTAGGCGAGTTTTTTGCTGCCCGTGTACCGCTAACAGTTACCTCTTCGGTTAAAAGCGTACTGTTAATAAGTGCGATATCAATAACCGCATCTGCACCTAAAACCAGGTTTTTTGTAATGGTTTGATAGCCAATGTACGATACTTTAAGTGTGTAAGCTCCAGCCTTAAGATTTTCTACCCGGTAGTTACCGCCTGTATCGGCGATGATCTTTACGGATGAATTTAAGAGGGTGATGGTAGCACCGGGCAGTCCTTCGCCGGTTTGCTGGTTAGTGATCTTTCCGGAAATGGAAAGCTGGGCCGCCGCAATAAAAGGCAGCAGCAAGGCGGTGATCGCCGTAAGTAAATTTTTCACAAATGATTAAATAAAAATTAGTTAAACCATCTCCGCATCAGGGTGAATACGCAGTACACTTAACTTGTTACCTCTCCCTACGCCGGCATTACCCGGATCAGGTGTATGTGGGAAGTCATTGGGTCATTGGGTCATTGAGTCATTGGTCTGGATGAACAGACTTAAGACTTTGGACTTAAGACTTTGAACTTAACACAACGGGTTTGATCTCAGCCTGTCTTTCAGTTTGGTAAAATAACCTGCAGATTATTTTGCGACCAAAGCAAGGCACCCCTTGAGAATTATTTTGCAAAGATAGGTTTTGATTTCGGAATTACGATTTCTAAATGCAATGATATATTCTTAAATTTGGCTAAATAAATTGTGATTATGTCGACAATAGAATTGAAGGAAAAGTTGATGGACAAAATTAATGGTATTAACGATGAGTCGTTATTACACGAAATAGCTGACTTTATTGATTTTGACGCGTATAGCGATGATATATATAAATTAAGCCCGGCAGAGGTTGAAGCGGTTAAGGATGGCATCGATCAAATAGAAAAAGGATTGGCGATATCGAATGAAGAGGCGCGTAAAATTTTTGATAAATGCCTCGGAAAATAGAGTGGTCGCCAAGAGCGGTACATGAATGGGCCAAAATATTGAGGTATTGGATAAAAAGAAATAAATCGAACGAGTATAGCTTAAAACTTGATAGATTATTCGTTGAAAAATTTGATATAATCATTAACGCTCCAGATACGGGCAGGAAAACTGACTTCACAATGGTGCGGATAAAGATTATTCTTCATAATAAAGTATATTACCGCATTTATCCGGAAAAAATAGAAATCCTTGCCATTTGGGATACCCGCCGAAACCCTAAGAAGTTCAAACTGTAGTAATAATCTGATATAGTCTACTTTTTCCATCTTTCGGATTTCGGATGCTTGATTTCGGATTTGTTTTTTTGCATCAGGAAGGTTTCCCTTTTTTAATAGTGATTTCAACTCTAAATTTGGTAAATGTTATAAGCAGACATAAAGTTTGCCTATATTAGAACGTTTAAAAACTGTAAACCTTATGCATTTCAAAACAGCCATAATAATATCATTTTTTATCTTTTTTATAGTTTCCTGTAAGAAAAATAACCCTGCACCTAAGGCAACGCCGGAAATTTCAGGCTTTAATATACTAACAAAATATGTAGGGGATGCTACTTTTCTTATCTCCCAGGCGGCAAGTAATAGTCCCGCTGCGTTTACTTACTCAAGTAGCAATGCTGCCATAGCCAGCATAAAAGGAGATAGTATACAAATTAATAGCGCAGGCACTGTTACTATAACCGCAATGCAGCAGGGAACAGGATCGTTTACTGCCGGGTCTGTCACGACATCGTTTAAGGTTTTACCAAGTGTTTATATAACTGGATGGGCATATGGATCTTCCAGCGTCCAGCCAATGTATTGGAGAAACGGCGTTGTCACAAATTTATCGGGAGTTGGTACAACCAACAGTATTTTTATACAAAATAACGACGTTTACGTAGGAGGTAATATTCAAATAGGTGGCAATGGATTTGGTGGTTATTGGAAGAATGGGGTACAGCATCCTATACAAAAAAACGGCATAGTAAATGCAATAGCGGTATTAGGTAGCGATGTATACGCCGTAGGATATATCCAGACTTACGATCAATCGGATGATATGATTGCTACTTTGTGGAAAAACGACGTGGCTATACCATTAACAAACCCACTTTCGTGCTGCGGCGTGGTAAATTCGTCTACGGCTTTTGCAATTACTATAAGTAATAATTCCATTTACATTACGGGGACATCATATAACGGCAGCGATTTCGGAGCCGCAACGATATGGAGAGCAGACGGAACGGCCACCCTTCTTACCACTCCCAATATGACAACCGTGACAGATACGGTGTCAACAGGCTATGGAGTAACGTTCCAGGGAAGTGATATGTATGTTGCCGGATCAGTAGGTGTAGCATACGGTAACGATTATTTAGGTTACTGGAAAAACGGCACTTTTATTTCGAGTCCGTTACCTTCACATTCTTATCCGAACAATATCTCAATACAACTAAACGGTAGTGATGTATACACCGCCGGAATTGCTGCGGCAAATGGGGTAACGTCGGCAGCATATTGGAAAAATGGGGTAGAAACAATACTTGCGACAAATGCCACGGCAACCGGAATAGCATTTTCAGGTAACGATATGTATGTTGTTGGGACAACTTTATCTTTCAGCAACTTTACGGCTTTTCCAAGTCCTGTTTATTGGCTTAATGGTGCACTTATTAATTTGCCGACGCCAGTGCCACAGAACACTATGGCAACATCTATTTTTATTCGGAATCAATAAACTTTCATAGTCAATCAGGCCGCTCATCATTGTAACCTATTATCCCTATACACGAACATCGAAGCTTGTTGGAAATAAACTAACAGCGTAGCTATTAGCCTAAGAATGGCTAAAGACACAAAGCTTATAATTTGGCGCGGCAAAGATTTGACAACTTTAAAAAAGTTGTCAAATCTAAATCTCGGATTTGCAATATTATCCGTAAATTTGATAAAAGCAATATTATGAGCACTGCGGAATTAAAGGAAAAACTGATAGCGCAAATTAATCACACCGATAATGATGAATTGTTGAGTGAAATATCGACCATGCTCTATGTTGAATCAAAATCTGTAAACGGCGTTTATCAAATGAGTGAGGCTGAACGTGAAGCAGTTGAAGATGGTTTAAATCAAATCAGGAACGGCCAATGGATATCGGATGAAGAAGCAAACCGCCAGGTAGAAGAATGGCTTCGAAAGTAATATGGTCAGTTCGCGCACAACGTGAGCGGTTCGAAATTCTTGAATATTGGGCTAATCGTAATAAATCCAAAACCTACAGTCGGAAGCTTTATCAACTATTTCGGATAGGAATGAAAAAAGTGGCCGAAATGCCAGAGTCCCAAATTCCTACCGAATATCAGGATGTTAGGATCAAAATTATCAAGGACTACCTGATTTATTATCACATTAGTGATTCTAAAACAATTGAAGTTTTGACTATTTGGGATAGCCGGCGAAACCCCAAAAAGTTCAAACTGTAAACATCAGTTTAGATTAACGTCTTTTCAAATCCTTTCACCCTTCGCCTTTTACCTTTCACCTTTTTGCTTTCTCCTTTCGCCTCAAAAACGTACTTTTGCGAACTTTACCAAACAACACTATGCTAAGAACACATACTTGCGGCGAATTAAATATCAGCCATTTAGGCGAAACGGTTACATTATGTGGCTGGGTGCAAAAATCACGCGACCTGGGCGCGATGACGTTTATTGACGTACGTGACCGTTATGGTTTAACCCAATTGGTTTTTAATACTGACAGCGATGCTGCTTTACGCGAAACGAGCCGGGGTCTTGGTCGTGAGTTTGTAATAAAAGTAACTGGTAAGGTATTGGAACGTACCAACAAGAACGCTAAAATGACCACCGGCGAAATTGAGATTGGGGTAACTGACATAGAAGTATTGAATGCCGCAAAAATTCCTCCTTTTATGATAGAGGATGAAACCGACGGCGGTGAAGAATTGAGGGCAAAATACCGTTATCTTGATTTGCGCCGTAACCCTATCCGCAATAACCTGATGCTTCGCCACAAAATGGCGCAGGAAGTACGTAAATATTTGGATGGCCGTGATTTTATCGAGGTTGAAACCCCGGTACTGATTAAATCAACCCCCGAAGGTGCACGCGATTTCGTGGTGCCAAGCCGCATGAACCCCGGCGAGTTTTATGCACTGCCTCAATCGCCACAAACGTTTAAGCAATTGCTGATGGTAAGCGGGTTCGACCGTTATTTCCAGATCGTAAAATGTTTCAGGGATGAGGACCTGCGTGCCGACAGACAGCCGGAATTTACCCAGATTGACTGTGAAATGGCCTTCATTACGCAAGAAGATATTTTAAATATTTTTGAAGGGCTTACACGCCATTTATTTAAAACGGTAAAAGGCATTGATATAGGCTCCGTTCCGCGTATGCAATATGCCGATGCTATGCGTTTATATGGCTCTGATAAACCGGATATCCGGTTCGGAATGCAGTTTGTTGAACTGAATGATATTGTTAAAGGCAATGGTTTCAGCATTTTTGATAATGCCGAATTGATTGTAGGCATCAATGCCAAAGGCTGTGCAGAATATACGCGCAAGCAAATAGATGAATTGACCGAATGGTTAAAACGCCCGCAAATTGGTGTTACCGGTATGATCTATAGCCGTTATAATACCGATGGCACGTTAAAATCATCAGTAGATAAATTTTATAGTGAAGATGACCTGACCAACTGGGCAGCAGCTTTTGAAGCCGAACCGGGTGATATTATGTTTGTTTTAGCCGGTCAAGCAGATAAAGTACGTAAACAGTTAAATGAACTTCGCCTTGAAATGGGTACCCGTTTGGGCTTGCGCGATAAGAATATTTTCGCGCCGTTATGGGTGCTTGATTTCCCATTATTGGAGTGGGACGAAGAAACAGGCCGCTACCATGCCATGCACCATCCGTTCACCTCGCCAAAACCCGAAGATATTGCTATGCTGGATACAGCGCCGGGCGAAGTACGTGCAAATGCCTATGATTTGGTGATCAACGGCACTGAAATTGGCGGTGGTTCCATCCGTATCCACGACCGTGCCCTGCAATCCCTCATGTTTAAACATCTTGGCTTTTCGCCGGAAGAAGCACAAAAACAATTTGGCTTTTTAATGGATGCTTTTGAATATGGCGCACCTCCCCATGGCGGTATAGCCTTCGGTTTTGACCGCCTGGTTTCTATTTTTGCCGGGCTGGATTCTATCCGCGATGTAATCGCCTTCCCTAAAAATAATTCAGGCCGTGATGTAATGATAGATACACCATCAACCATTGCTGAAGGGCAGATGAATGAGTTGAAGATAAGGACGGTGCTCTAAAACCATCCAAGCGTCGTTGCGAGGAACGAAGCAATCTCTAAGCAGGATAGCCAACGAACCATTATTTTGTGGAAACCATGGCGATTTCATCCGCTTATTGTACACCACATGGGTCACTGTCTATTGATTTGCAAGTGTAAAGTTTGCTTCGTTCCTCGCAATGACGGATGGATTTTTTCTTTTATCTTAGTAAAAAATCCCTAAGATGAAAAAACTATACCTCCTTATCCTTTGCGCTTTTTCAACGCCTGTTTTTGCTCAAACCAATGATTTAAGAAGCGAAGTCAGCAGGAAAGCCGATTCCCTGCAAAACCAGATCATAACCTGGCGGCGCGATTTTCATGAACACCCGGAACTTGGTAACCACGAGTTCCGTACTGCGGCAATTGTCGCCAAATACTTGCAATCGCTTGGGCTGGAAGTAAAAACGGGTATCGCAACAACCGGGGTGGTAGGCATATTGCGGGGTGGCAAACCTGGCCCGGTGGTAGCCTTGCGCTCCGAACTGGATGCGTTGCCTGTAACTGAACGTACCCCTGTGCCCTTCGCCTCAAAAGTAAAAACCATGTATAACGGCCAGGAAGTGGGCGTGATGCATGCCTGCGGCCACGACTCACATATAGCCATGCTAATGGCTGTTGCCGAAATACTCACTTCTATGAAAAGTGAACTGCATGGCACCGTAAAATTTATTTTTCAACCAGCCGAGGAGGGCCTGCCGCCCGGAGAAGTTGGCGGTGCCGAAGAAATGGTTAAAGAAGGGGTGCTGGAAAACCCAAAAGTGGATGTTATCTTCGGCCAACACATTATCTCCTATATTCCAACCGGCACAATTGTTTACCGGCCGGGAGGGGCGATGGCTGCATTAAATGGTTTTCATATTGTGATTAAAGGGAAATCGTCCCATGGAGCTATGCCGTGGCAGGGCATCGACCCGGTAGTTGTATCGGCACAGATCATCAATAACCTGCAAACCATTGTAAGCCGGAATGTAAACATCACCGAAAATCCGGCAGTGGTTACCATAGGTGCTATAAAAGGCGGTAACCGCGGCAATATTATCCCTGATTCGGTGGAGATGGACGGTACCCTGCGTTCGTTTACAGATGCCGACAGGAAACTACTATGGGATAAAATGAACCTGATTGTAAAAAGTACCGCTGAAATGCAGGGCGCTACTGCCAAAGTAACCACGAGGAACGGTGACCCGGTGACATTTAACGAGCCTGCCCTGGCCGCCAAAATGGCGCCCACCTTGCAGCAAACAGCCGGAACCGAAAACGTGAGCATAGGCCCGCCGACAACCGCTTCAGAAGACTTCAGCTTTTACGTACAAAAAGTACCTGGCTTGTTTTTCTTTTTAGGCGGCATGCCCAAAGGCGGCGACCCAAAAACTACGCCGGCAAACCATTCGCCTGATTTTTTTATTGACGAAAGCGGATTTGCATTGGGTGTAAAAGCAATGTGTAATTTAACGCTGGATTATATGGCTGCAAATAGCAAATAAATGAAGTTTATAGAAAATTAACTACGGAGTGCGCTGAGCAGACACAGAGTAATACTGAGATTAAAGGTATTTGTGCCTTTAATAAATTAAAACCTCTGTGTTACTCTGTGAATCTCTCCGTGTCAAAAAATCAGCACACCTTTTTTTATTTAATATCTATTCCCCGCCATTTCACTAAATTTGCCCCTTATTGTAAACCATCTGCTGAATGAGACAAAAATTTTATGATACTGCTGTGAAGCAGGAACGTGCTGTACTGGTTGGTGTAATTACCCAGGGTGAAACGGAAGAGCAAAGTAAAGAGTATTTAGAAGAACTGGAGTTTTTAGTTGCTACGGCGGGTGCCGAAACGGTAAAAACCTTCACCCAAAAACTGCAGAAACCGGATAGGGCAACCTTTGTCGGCTCCGGCAGACTGGAGGATATCAAAGCTTTTGTGACAGCGGAAGAAATTGATATGGTGGTTTTTGACGATGAGCTTACCCCATCGCAATTGCGAAATATTGAAAATGAACTACAGGTAAAAATCCTCGACCGCAATAATCTTATTCTCGATATTTTCGCCGGACGTGCGCAAACAGCACAGGCCAAATCACAAGTGGAGCTGGCGCAGCTGCAATACTTATTGCCCCGGTTGACACGTTTATGGACGCACCTTGAACGCCAAAAGGGCGGCATCGGTATGCGTGGTCCGGGTGAGTCGCAAATTGAGACTGACCGGCGGTTGATATTGAACAAAATAGACCTGCTGAAAGATAAGCTGAAACATATTGACAGGCAAAACGCAACACAACGCAAAAACAGGAGCCAACTGATCAGGGTTGCGCTGGTGGGTTATACCAATGTTGGTAAATCAACCATTATGAATATGATCTCAAAATCGGATGTGTTTGCAGAAAATAAACTGTTTGCCACGCTGGATACTACCGTTAGAAAAGTGGTGATAGAAAATGTGCCTTTTCTGTTATCAGATACCGTTGGCTTTATCCGCAAACTGCCTATACATTTAGTGGAATGTTTTAAATCAACGCTTGATGAAGTGCGCGAAGCGGATATTTTAATACACGTAGTGGATATTTCGCACCCAAATTTTGAAGACCAGATTAGAACGGTAAATGAAACGTTGAAAGATATTGGCGCAATCGATAAGAAAGTAATTACGGTTTTTAATAAGATCGACGCTTTTCAGCCTCCCGATAGCTATCGGGAGCAACATCAAATAGACCAGCAAGCCGAGCCGTTAACTTTAGATGATTTTGAGCATAGCTGGATGGCAAAAAATAATAGCCCCGCTATTTTTATTTCGGCTATAAAAAAAGAAAATATAGATGAGTTCCGGGCCTTGCTTTATGAAGAAGTGAAGGCGCTGCATATGGAAAGATATCCGTATGATCAGTTGTTGTATTGACCCCCTGTGGAGACGCAATACTTGCGTCTCCTGCTATACAGAGCCGGAAATCACAAACATTCAGAGACGCAAGTATTGCGTCTCTACGGGAATTATGCGTTATGCAACGCATTCGTTGTAAAATACAATATGATAATTGCGATCCCGGCTACAATACGGTAATAGCCAAAAAGCTTAAAGCCCTTCTTTTCTAAAAATGTAATAAAGCTTTTAATAGCTAATAAAGCTACTATAAAGGCAATAACGCTTCCAATAATGAGATATTTAATATCATGATGTAATTGGTCGGTGCTTAATGTATTTGCCTTATGAAAATCCCAAAGGTCCTTTACCGTTGCCCCGAACATTGTTGGCACGGCCAGGAAAAATGAAAATTCGGCTGCCGCTTTGCGGCTTAATTTTTGCGACATACCGCCTACTATTGAAGCTGCCGATCGTGAAACACCCGGCACCATAGCGAGGCATTGGAAAAAGCCAATTTTTAACGCAGTGATATGGCTTATATCTTTTTCGTCATTAACCTTTGGCTTATTAAACCAGTCATCAACAAAAAGAAGGATGATACCGCCAACTACAAATGCTATGGCTACCACCAGCGGGCTTTCGAGCAATTTATCAATATGTTTTTTGAGCAAAAGGCCCAAAATTACAGCAGGTATTACACCTATAACCAGTTTAATATAAAAATCAACCGAGCGCACAAATCGTTTAAAGTAAAGCACCACCACGGCAAGTATAGCGCCCAACTGGATAACGATCTCAAAAAGCTTTACAAATTCATCTTTGCTGATACCCATTAAAGAGCTTGTAATAACCATGTGCCCAGTTGAGGAAACCGGTAAAAATTCAGTCAATCCTTCAATAATTGCAAGGACAATAACCTGGATGATGTTCATGTGAATTGGTTGGAGTTGGTTGATTAAGTTGATTGGGTTGGATTGAGTTGATTAGGTTTAAATGAGTTAATTAAGAATGTTAACCTAATCAACCACTCACTTAATCAACCATTCACCGATTTCTTAAATATCGCAAAAAAACCTAAAGCAAAACCTGCTAAAACCACCATCGGGGCAATAACTATTTTGGTTGTGCTGTAAATATCAGTCGTCCCCGACATTAATATAAAACCGAAAGCCACTACAGCAATGCTTATTATAAATAAGCGGTAGTTTGATTTATCGAATATAAATTGTGCCGGCCTGGTATCTGCCTGTTTTACAGGCGGCTTAGCCGAAGCTGATGTTTTAACCGGTTGTGCCGGCTTAAATTGTTGTGCCATGGGTATAATTTTGAATTATTGAATTGCTGAATTATTGATTTAAATAATAGTTCCGAAATCGAACATCCGATCCGCCAGCTGGCGGACGAAATTCTTCACCTATACAAATTATATATTTTTAAACGTAAAAACTTATTTACAGCAAGGAATGTGCTAAATCCTGAAATAAATATCCCGAGGCCTATTATCACGACAAATATCATCCCAAATTCGGCATAATTTCTTAAAATAACCAGATCAGGGATTTCTTTATAGGCTAGGGAAAGCGTCCCAACTAAAATGATGATCGCTATTAATCCCCCCAATAGGCCATGCCAGATACCGTATAATAAAAACGGTTTACGTATAAACCCCTTTGTGGCGCCAACCAGCTGCATGGATTTTATCAGGAAACGTTGCGAATAAATCGCTATCCTGATGGTATTGTTAATCAGCGCTACCGATAGTACCACAAATATTCCGGCAAAAACCAGTATCACCAGGCTTATGGTAGTCAGGTTTTGGTTCATTTGGTCTACCAATGATTGCTGGTATTTTACCTCTTTCACTAATGGGTTCTTTAACAAGCCGGCTTTAAATTTTTCAATATCGGCCTGGTTGGCATATTCCGCCTTTAAATAAACATCTATCGATTGCGAAAGCGGGTTATAACCCAGGAATTTCACAAAATCTTCGCCCAGATCTTTTTGCAGGTTACGGGCGGCAAGCTCCTTGCTTACATATTGGCTGTGATTAACCATTGTATTTGCCTCAATCTGTTTCTGCAATTGCAATACATCGGTTTCATGCGCGGCATCGTCAACAAAAACATTTAAAACGATATTTTCCTTTACATAATTCGAAAGGTTATTGGCCTCAACCAAAATCAAGCCTAAAAGCCCGATCATGGATAATACCATAGCAATCCCAAACACGGTTGAAATATATATCGTTTTTGTTTTTTTGGCCGAAGCGCTTTCTTCAAATTCTTCCATGTTGTTTGTCATTGGTCACTGGTCATTAGTCATTGGTGAATTGCAAATAGTAAATGTTGCCCAATTCACTTCTCACTATTAACCACCGGATGCTGCGAAAATAAGAAACCTAAAGCTAAAGGTAAAAGTTTATCTGTTATTATTATTGGCAACGAACCAGTTTAACAAATTTTAACGTGTTCCAGTTTTGTCATTGCGAGCGCAGCGCGGCAATCGCGAACTATACATAACCGCAAAGCAAAGTTTGCGATTGCTTCACTCGTTCCTCATTCGCAATGACAAATAAGTGAAATCCTGAATTGAACATCCGAATTCCGAAATCCTTTACTGTCCTAATATCCACGCAAAAATCAAAGGCACTACAATAGTAGCATCCGATTCTACAATAAATTTTGGCGTATGTATATCCAGCTTGCCCCAGGTAATTTTTTCATTTGGCACCGCGCCAGAATAGGAACCATACGAGGTTGTTGAATCAGATACCTGGCAAAAATAACTCCAGAAAGGTATTTCGGGCATTTCCATATCCTGGTAAAGCATCGGCACTACGCATATCGGGAAATCACCGGCAATACCACCGCCGATCTGAAAGAAGCCTATTCCTTTGCCTGCTGAATTTTTTACATACCAGTCTGCCAGCCAGGCCATGTATTCAATGCCGCTTTTCATGGTGGTTGGCTTTATCTCGCCTTTTATCACATACGAAGCAAAGATGTTACCCATGGTTGAGTCTTCCCATCCCGGTACAACAATCGGTAAATTCTTTTCGGCAGCGGCCAGCATCCAGGAGTTTTTTGGATCGATTTCATAATATTGTTCCAAAACGCCACTCAGCAGCATTTTATACATAAACTCATGCGGGAAAAAGCGGTCGCCCTTGGTGTCAGCATCTTTCCATAATTTATGAATATGTTTTTGCAAACGTCTGAAAGCTTCTTCTTCGGGTATACAGGTATCTGTTACACGATTATAATGATTTTCGAGCAGATCCCACTCATCCTGCGGACTAAGGTCGCGGTAGTTTGGCACACGTTTGTAATGCGAATGTGCTACCAGGTTCATAATATCCTCTTCCAGGTTTGCGCCAGTACACGATATAATGGCGATTTTATCCTGGCGGATCATCTCGGCCAGCGAAATTCCTAATTCGGCAGTGCTCATGGCTCCGGCTAAGGTAACCATCATTTTACCACCTTCGGCAAGATGCGTTTCATAGCCTTTGGCGGCATCAACCAATGCAGCGGCGTTAAAATGCAGGTAATTTCTTTCAATAAACTGCGATATGGGTCCTCTTGTAATGCTCATTGTCTGATCAATATATTTGCTGCAAAAGTATGTATTTTACTCAATTAAGCCCCAATAACATTTTGTTAAGCTTTTTAAATGCCGAAAGTATTTATCTTAGCCGTATCTGCTTCCTATGAAAAGAATTCTTATACTTCTTATAATACTTATCAGTGTTCAACCGGTTTTTGCGCAACTAAATTTTCTGCCAAAGTTTATCCGTAAGATGTATTTTAACAAAGATAGCAGCAAACGGCCAAGTTTTGTAATAGTACCTGCCATCAGCTCGGCGCCCGAAACCGGGCTTGAAATAGGCGGAGCGGCCTTGCTGTCGTTTTATTCGGATACGGTTGATCATAGAACTAACGTTTCGAGCGTGTATGGATATGCAACCATCACTACGAAAGGTCAAACAAAGCTTAGTTTAAATACAAATTACTGGACGCCGCAAAATAAAGTTCATTATACAGGCAGCATAAGCTTTTATAACTTCCCTTTTTATTTTTATGGCATTGGCAATAATACCCGCATAGCGAACCAGGAACTGGTGAAGGAAAAAAGATACAAGGCAAACCTGGAGAGTGATTATTATTTGGGGAATAATTTTTACTTAGGATATGTTGTTGGCGCTTTTAAATATTTTTATGGATATGATAGTAACCTGCCCTTGATTGACGACAGCGGTCCTGACGTACAGGACAAAAGGGGTGGCGCTGCCGTTTATGCAGGACCAACGTTTACTTACGATACTCGCAATAATAACACTTACACCACAAAGGGCATGATCATAAACGCCTATTATAATTTAATGCAAGGGGCATTTATAAATAATGGCTACGAAGGCGGCTTTTTCAATATTGAATACTCTGAGTTTTTTGCATTAAGTAAGAAATTTGTTTTGGGGGCGGATATACAGGAACAAAGCCTTACCGGTGGAAGTTCACCATTTTACCTGCTTCCCCAAATGGGCAGCGACGAAATGATGCGGGGCTATTACGGCGGGCGTTTCCGTGACCGTAACCTTATTGCCGGGCAAACAGAATTACGCTACCGGATTGATCCGCGTTTTGGCCTTGCCGCTTTTGTTGGAACCGGAGAAGTATTTCATTCAGATTTCAGCTTTCCGCAATTGAAAATAAACTACGGTGGCGGCGTACGGTACTTTTTTGATATTCAAAAAGGCTTAAGTTTTCGTTTAGATTATGGCGTTGGTGACAAACCTGTTGGCGAGCCAAGAATAAGCGGATTTTATATCGCGCTGGGGCAATCGTTTTAGGTTGTCTGAACCGGGATTAAACAGATTTTATGGATTAATTGGAGGATAAGCATAATTATCGTAAAAATCTTTTAAATCTGTTTAATCCCGGTTCAGACAATTAAACCTTCACCAAAAAATCCTCTTTAACCCTACCCGTTTTAAAAAACACCAACCCTATCCAAAACAAATCAATAGTGACAGTAACTTTTGGGTTTGCCTTTATCTCATTCCAGGCTGCCTTCATGCCTTCGCTCCAGTAGATGTCATCAAAAATAAGCAGGGTATTTTCGTTCACTTTTGGCAGGCACCATTCAAAATATTTCAGCATGGCTTCTTTTTGATGGTTGCCATCAACAAAAACAAAATCAAGCGCATCCAAATTATTGATAACACCCGGCAAGGTGTTATCAAAATTGCCTGTTATTAAATCAACATTGTTTATGTTTCCTTTTTTAAAAGTTTCTTTGGCTATCCCGGCTGTTTCGGGGCAACCCTCAAGGGTATAAACTTTGGCGCCGGGCGCGGCTGCTTGTAAATAAAATGTGGTAATGCCTAAACATGTACCTAATTCAATAATATTATTGGGCTTTAAGTCGGCTGCCAGGCGGTATAGTAATTGGGCAAGTTTTGGGGGCTTTAGCGCGTTGTATGCTATATCGCTTATCTTCTTTTGGCGGTTATTATTTACATGCGAGCCAGCGCCAAGATCGGTAATGGTTATAATCCGATTGTCAATTAATAGCTGTTTGCGAAGGTTCTCAACTTCGGTATATACTTTTTTAGCTTCAAAATCGTAAATTACCTTGTCAACCAGGCGATAAACAAATGGCGAGTGGATGCCATGCCTGTTTTTTGCTTTAAAACGGTGCAGGAGGTAGTCTTTCGCAAACCTTAAATTAAACATGGTTGTAAAAATATATAAACGTTTAGTATTTTAGCGGTATAGCGCATGATAAATCCAACAGAAGTAAACTCATTGATCCGTTTATTGGACGACCCGGACGCGGAGATATTTGAGCATGTACATCAAAAATTATTGTCTTTCGGCCCCGAAGCTATCGATTACCTTGAATTAGCCTGGGAAGAAGCTTTTGACCCGGTACAACAGGAGAGGATTGCCGGTCTGGTGCACGAAATCCAGTTTGACACAGTAAAAAAAGACCTGCAGCTCTGGTATCACGGCGGCGCGTTCGACCTCTTACAAGGCATCCTAATCATTAACCGCTACCAATACCCCGATCTTGACGAACAAAAGGTTATTAACCAAATTGAAGCAATAAAACGCGATATCTGGATACAAATGATGAACGAGGCCAGTCCTGCCGAGCAGATTAAACTCATCAACCACGTATTTTACAATATTTATGGCTTTACCGGCAGCAATGCCAGCAATCACCAGGATCCGCAAAACAGTTATATAAGCCAGGTACTCGAAACAAAAAAAGGTAACCAGATATCTCTCGCTATTATTTATTCTATCATCGCCCAAAAATTAGATATCCCCGTTTATGGCGTAAACCTGCCGCAGCATTTTATCCTGGCCTACCTTGATGAAACCATGCAAAGTGAATTTGAAGGAGGAATTTTATTCTATATCAACGCCTTTAACAAAGGCTTCATTTTTGGTCGCCGGGATGTAGATATGTTTTTAAAGCAATTGAATTTAAAATTCGACAAGCAGTTTTATGAGCCATGCTCAAATACTGATATTATAAAACGGGTGATACGTAATTTAATCAGCGCTTATGAGCATTTGGGATCAGCGGAGAAGGTAGCAGAGCTGACTGGATTGCTTGGGATAATGGATTAGGCTTACTAAGCCCCCTATAGAATTTTGTTTTATACTTTTTATTGTCAGCGGCAGTTATCGAGTAATCCTCGGTAACTGAATCAGGATCCAGTTCTCCTTCCTTAAATATGTTTTTTAGATGCAGGGATATATTATCCGTTGTACAATCAAATAATTGTGCCATCGCCTTTTGCGATAACCAAACCGTCTCGTTACCTACAATTACCTGTATGCTAATTTTAGCAGATTCCGAATGGTATAACAGAAAGTTTGTGCTTTTTTGAGGTAAATCGTCCATTGTTATAAAACTCGAGTTTACGTTTTACACTTTTGCCGCTTATGCAGAACTGTTTCCAAAATGGAAACAACTCGTTTTCTTTGGCAATAAAAATGTGCCTTTATTACAAAAACCCATTTTCATCCAGCCAGTTTTTGCACCAATCTATCCATTTATCCTTGCTTTTGGGGTTATCCAATCCAAACCCGTGACCGCCAGCTTCGAAAATGTGCATTTCAGCTTTAACTTTTGAGGCTAACAACGCAT
>Ga0206864_1078_pt1 | contig 32982 bp, 34 predicted proteins | sample Alteio_BWOrgCont_42_FD_152632 | JGI IMG/M metagenome (GOLD analysis project Ga0206864, IMG submission 152632) | Enriched cells from forest soil in Barre Woods Harvard Forest LTER site, Petersham, Massachusetts, United States -... | ecosystem: Environmental > Terrestrial > Soil > Temperate forest >...
AAGTCTTAAATCCTAAGTCAAATTGTGTTTTCTGAATTGCCGCTTTCGACTCGGAGCTAAACGTCATTCCGTGATTGATACAACATCTGGGAGTATCACAATTCAAAACCTTCAATAAGGGTGATCTTTTCCACCGATCTGTTTTTCATGTCCATAAATTCAAGGCGTTTGGGATCGGTTTTATAACCTTCAAAATCTGCTTTGCTGCCGAAGGTCACCAAATGGATCTCGTAAGGCAATTCGCGGGTGCCTGCTATAAATGCGCTTTCCGGAGGCCTTACACGGTAAACCAGTTCTCCATTATGGTTCTGCAAAAGGGGTAGCACTTTGTCCTCGAAAGCATGGAATTCCTGCTCACATCCCGGCTTTATGTAGATCAATTGGGTATAATAAATCATTTAGTAACGGTAGTTGATTCGACGAGCGACTAAGTTAGAGATATTTAGATTACCCTGCAATCCCTATGGCTATCGGGAGCCCACTCCTAACTGCCAACTAAGCCTTTAATATTCGTAAATCGCATAACCCCATGCCTCCATCGTCCAGGGCTTGGCGGTTAACCGCGCCCTTTTATGCCCGAATACATTGTATGGGTTGCCCATCAGGCCGCCATCGGTAAGCGTTATAGTTTGCGGGGCCGCCGACAAATTCAGAATAACCAGGACTTTTTTGCCGGCTTTCTCTCTTGCAAATGCGTAAACGGCCTTGTCATCGCCTAAATGAACTTTGCGGAATGAAGCTTCCGGCGAAAGGGCAATATTATTCTTCCTCATGGCGATGAGGGTTTTATAAAACGGCGCCCTCGCAAAATTTTTGAATACGATGGTATCCTTATCAAAAAACCGGATGGCCCGTAAGATCGGTTCTTCCTGGCCGCTATAGATCAGGGGCACATTATGGGGCATGGTAAAGGTGAATACGGCAAACGGCGCATGCACCGGCCCGGGAAAAATGCCGTAGTCGGCTTTGTTGTCGCTGTTTTCGTCGTGGTTGCTGGTGAATAACATTTCCAGCGCGTTTTTGGGATATTGTTTCCCGTACTTCGCCTCTACGCTGTCGAGCGCTGTGGCCGGAAGTTTGCCTTTTGCCACCTGGGTCATGGCATGGAAGAGCTCCCAGGAGTAGGTAGCATCAAAGCCGGAGGGATGCAGGTAGGTTTTATCCCCTTCGGCAAGCATAAAAATGTATTTCTTTTTCCGCAATTCGGTGATGCATCTCTTCCAGAACGTTCCGGGAACGTTCCAGGCCACGTCGCAGCGGAAGCCGTCGATATTACAGGTACGCATCCAGAATTTCATGGCAGCGATCATGCTGTCCTGCATCACCACGTTCTTATAGTCGAGCTGGCGCACGTCGGACCAGTTGTAAGGAACGGCGGCCTTGCCGGTGCTGTCTTTAACAAAAAAATCAGGGTGGGTTGTTAGCCAAACGTTATCGGCGCCGGTATGGTTGGGCACCCAGTCAATTACCACCTTCATGCCCAGCGCATGGGCCTTCGACACCAATACTTTAAAGTCGTTTATATTACCGAATTCGGGGTTAACAGCCGTGTAATTTTCCACCGCATAATAACTGCCAAGCTTCCCTTTGCGCCCAACCTTGCTGATAGGGTTTATCGGCATAAACCAAAGCGTTTGTACACCCATGTTTTTTAAACGAACGAGGTGTTTGGAAAATGCATTGAAGGTCCCCTGGGGGGTGTACTGGCGAACGTTTACCTCGTAAATATTCCCGTTCATGATCCAGGCGGGATGGCCATCGATAACTTGTTTGATTTTAGGCGCCGATGACTGGCAAAATGATGCCGCGCAAACTGCTGTGAGTGACAGCAGGCAAATTAATCTCTTCATACAGGTAATATTGGGCGAACGAAAATAATGGTTTTGCACTTATGTTAGCTTGCTATTTTTATCCAAATACTATCCCGGATTGTTTACTGTACCTGGAGCAGCCGTTGTCCACCTTTTAGCGTTGAATTCCCGGAAAACGGCAGCATTTGCTTTTTAGCATATTAACGATTAATTTGCTGCGTGTTTTCAAAACCAACCATTATTAAAGGCGCCCTTATCGGGCTGTCTCAAGCCGTCGTCCTCACGATTTTATTTATCTATTGCCATAATTACATTAAAGAAATTATTGCGGAGAATCAACAGCGGAAGGAGGCTGAATTAAGCCCAATAAAAAACGATGTCGGGCTCACAAAGATAGATTGGGCCCAGGTAAAAGAATCAAAACCCGGGCAGGTGACTGGCGGTGTCTATTTGGACCGCATCCAGGATTTTGATATCGTACACGCCCGGTGGAGCTATGAATTTTATGCCTGGTTTAAATGGAACCCAAAAAAGATTGAGTTTATTAATCTGAAGGATTCGGTTAAGGGCGCTATAAGGCTCGAAAACGCCCCCGTAAGAATTGTAAATGGATCCATTGAGCACATTGAAACGCGCACATTTTACGTGAACAATAAAGGCGATTCCGCTTACGTGCTATTGCATATGGTGGGCTCAACCACCAAATTTTTCGATATTGCCCTATATCCGCTGGATAATTACCTGTTGATGATACAATTGGAGAGCACTGTTTATGATATACACCGGCTTGCCTTCTCGCCCGATTCGGCTAATTCAAATGTAAGCAGCCGCGTGTCGGTTGCCGGTTTTGAAATAGCCCGAAATTTTATACTGTCAAAACCCCATACCATAAAATCGTCCCTGGGCGATCCCCGCATCAATCAAAATCAGCGCAATACTGCTTCGCAATTAAGGTTCGCGCTTTTTATAAAAAGGGGAGGCATCAGCATCTACCTGAAAGCATTCATCACACTGTATATAGCCGCCCTTTTGGGTTTCTTATCCTTTTTTGCCGCTGAGAACGACAAAATGAGGGTGATTGTTGGCAGCCTGTTTTTCGCTGCCGCAACATTGAATATTATCATGTCGAGGATCCCCTCAACAACGGGCATTTCGGTCGCCGAAATCGTAAACGACGTCAGCTTGATAACGGTTCTATTGATTGCCGGCAGGGAAACGGCTATCAGGTATATTTTAAGGAATAACCCGGAACTAAATTCATTAAATAAATGGATCACGTTTGTGATCACGTTTATTTTCTATGTAAGCATTAATATAGCGATCCCGGTTATTTGTTTAAACTCTTTGGACAGGCATTGAGGCAGAGGTTGGAGATTGGAGATTAGTGGTTAGGCGGCGCCCGTTAATTAACAAAGGACCATTTCATCAAAACCCCTCAGGACCAAAAGCCCTTAACTTTTATGTGCCCGGAATTAAATCCCTGCTGACGCAATGATCTTTGCAGACCGCTTACCAGGCTGTTATTACCTGCCAGGTAAAAGTAAGTGTGATCGGCACAAAAGCCCTGCTCCCCCACCCAATGCATTAACCGTTCGTGACCTGTGCTATCGGTATCAGCTATCGGCTGTAATGGCGACCGGAAATATTCAGCGAACAAGCTGCGATGATTGCTATCGGTCAAAGTCACAGCGCCGGTAAAACGCGTAACCGGGTACACTAATTGCTGAAGCCCGAAAAAATGCCCCAGGCTGCTTTGATCGCCCAGGCCAACAACCAAATTGGTGGGATCGGGCATATGGTGTGTGGTATCTATCTTCAGGTATTGAACTATGTCATTCTTCTGCAGTCGCCGCGCCCAGTTGCTGCCAGGCCCCTTATGTGCGGCGTCGACGTAAAGAGTGCACGTATGCGTATCGGCATCCCAGCCGGATGGTGTATAGTCCCGGAAAGTGAGCCCATCCACCCTGAATTTGATATAAGGCACATCCGCCCAGTGCCGCATATCAGCGGTCGGCAGATGCAGGTCGATCTCAATCATCGTAGAAGGCTCCCATGAACGGACTTCCAATACCCTGCCCGATTTTAATAAAGCCGGTTCGATCAGCTTGCCGGCGCGTTTTTTGATGTGTTGTAAAAAAGTTGTTTCCATCGGGTTTGTTTAATAATTAAGACGACCGGCAAAGGGAAACATTTTAAGAATCCTGGAAATTTTATTCCGGCGCGGTCACTCCTTTTCCCTCTGTTATTAATTTGAACAAACTTCCTTTTATGTACGAGCCCCATGCGTTTGAACAGTCGTTATAGCACGGAACACCCGGAACCAGGCCGACGTGCGTAAAACGAACCTCAGTTTTGTCGGCCTTTTTGCTAATCTCAAACATAATCTTTGTGCCTGTCCATTCGTTTTTGTCTTCAACAAAGTTAATTTCACTGTCAATCACAAGCCAGGTAATTTTCTTTCCCGGGATCAACTCCATTATCTTCTGTTTGGTGTGATGGTAGGGTTTGTAGTCATAGGTAAACTCATCATTGAGCTTGTCGGTGCTGCCCTCAACCCCGGGTTCCCCGGTCCACCATCCGCGGACGTTATTAATGGCGGCAAAGGCTTCTTCTGGCGTTTGGTCTACCAATATGGTAGTTGTAAAATCTGATGTTTTCATTTTATTTCCTTTTTTATATTTGATTTTTAAAATCTGGCACACAGGGTTCCTGGCCAGAAACCCTCAATGCAATTAAGTCAAAAAAGTGCCGGGCTTTACCCTCTTTATCGCCTGCGATAGTGAGGGTCGGCGATCCGTCAGGGGGCGGAAATGCCGGGGTGAGTCAACGGAGCGCGTTCATTATCGCCATCCAATCCTTACCTAATAGCACACCGAAACCTCGACTTAACACTATATCTCCTGATCCAGCCTCCACTTCTCAACCATACTAACATCAAAGTCATCATGGTCTTTTCCGCTGGGCTGTCCCTGGCCTGTGGTGATCAGGTTACGTAAACTGTACTTTATGTAATTGGTCCAGGCTTCGCGGCATATCTCAAAACATTCATACTGCGGAACCAAACCTTCATGCGTAAACGTAGCCACAGTTTGTCCATCTTTCTCCGAAATGTCAAAAACGATCTTTGTGCCGATCCATTCGTTTTTATCGTTGGTGAATTTGAAATAATTGTCGAGCACCAGCCAAACCACTCTTTGACCCGGAACCACTTCGATCAATTTGATCTTACAGTAATGAATATCCTCGTAGTGATAGGAAAATTCACCGTTAAGTTTTTCGGTACCACCTTCGATATTCTCTGACCACCACCCGCGAACATTATTGAATGCATCAAACACCTCTTGTGGAGTTTGATCTACCATTAGGGTAGCAGTGAAATTTTGATTTTCCATGATTAACTCTTTTTGTTATGTCAAAAGTAGATGAATCTGCAATGCGATTTACATGGCAGAAATGACAATTAAATTAGTCGATTTTGCCATTTGAACAATATCTTTGTGACGTGCGGATGTGCGGATGTGTTGTGGATGTGCAGATGTGCGGATATGCAGATGTGCAAATGAGGAATAGAAAATGCACGGATGATGGATGTGATGACGAAGAAATAAAAAATCGTAAACGGCGAAACACTCTTGAGCACCTTTAAAAATATCACGATCGCGAAAAATCGTAAATCGTAATTCGTAAATCGTAAATCAAAATGCGTATAGCCATACTCAATTATGAATATGCCGTAGCTACCTGTGTAACCGGGCCGGCTGAAATATGGACCGCATTGGCGCTTACCGTGCCCCAGCTGACGGGCAGCCCTTTAAAATATCCTATTGCGATAGACTATGTAAGGGCGGATAACGGTGATTTATGGCGCAAAGCGATGGATACCGGCAAAGAAGAACAACTAACTGCTGACAATGTATATGACCTCGTGATCATCCCTGCGATGCGTTCGGCTAAAATTGACGATGTGTTAAACAGCGAACGCAGGCTTATTGACTGGCTTGGGCATCAGCACGACAACAAAGCTGATTTGGCGAGTATTTGCATAGGCGCCTTTTTATTGGCGGAAACGGGCTTACTTAAAGGTAAAAAAGTAACTACCAATATAAGGTTTGCAGATCTGTTCAGGCAGAGATACCCCGAGGTGGAAGTACAAGATGACAAAATCATCATCGACCAGGGGAATATCTATACATGCGGCGGGGCCTTTGTTTTTACTACTTTTATGATCTACCTGGTTGAAAAATATTTTGGTCACCAGGAAGCTATCATGGTGTCGAAGATCCTGATGATCAATACCCATCAGCTGCCCCAGCATACCTTTTCTGTTTTTCAGCTTCAACGGAACCATTCTGATGAAAAGATTGTGGAGGCACAGCTATTTATTGAGAAAAATTATGAGCATTCCCTGTCCATCGAAGGTTTAGCCGGGAGATACTACATGAGCAACCGCAATTTTATCCGCCGCTTTGAGGCAGCAACCGGCAATACACCGCTTGAATATTTACAGCGGGTACGGATTGAGGCGGCAAAAAAGCTGCTCGAAAACAGTTATGACAGCATTGACGAGGTAGCTTTCAAATGTGGTTATGACGACATTGGATTTTTTCGAAAAATATTTAAAAGGAATGTTGCCCTCAACCCAAAGGAATACCAGAAAAAATATGGGAAATTGGGGTGAGGGAAGGGGAGGAAAAAGGGCCAACAATATCTTTGCCGGATTTAATGCGCTATTTGATTTTAGTCAAAGTCATAAGATTTCCGGCAATATCTCCGGTTATCGACATAATCGCATTGTTAAATAAAATATGTGCAAGCATCCGTTGCTGTTTGGTGGTTCCCTGAAAATTTAAATCAAAGGCTCTGTCGGTTTTTAAAACCTCAGTGACGATTTTTCTTACTTCTTGATTTTGTCCATACGCCAATAATTCACTGTAAGTATATTCATTAAAACCTATGTTTTCCAAAGCAGCCTTGGTGTTGAAATAAAAATGTTGTGATTTGTAATTTTGGTTTTTTTGCTTGCCGTTGTTTCTGTCGATTCCGCCCTCAACGAATGGGGCTTCTGTACAAATTTCCTTAGTAACCCCGATTAACTGATTTGTAGCGAATATCACTACAAAGTTTGGTGCGGTGCTATTATTGGCAAATGCGCTATCGAGCATTTTCTGCCTCGTCTTTAAATCCAGCCCGGGGTTGAAAACAAAAAGACTGTCGGCCCGGCTGAATTTTTTAGCTTCCGTTTGCCCAAATGAATTGATCGACAATGTCAATAATAGAGCCGCGAAAAAAAGTAAACGTAAATATTTCACTCCCTTGTTTTAATATTACCATACAAAATTAGGAATGGTTGGTGACTCGTGACTAATTACCTGGCACGTCCCAGGGATTCAATAATTCTAAACCGTTTATATTTTTAAAATCAGAGATGTTGCGGGTAATTAACGTAAGGTTATAGACAAGCGCCGTAGCTGCAATAATTGCATCTGGTAATTTAATTCGGTTAGCCTTGCAAATCTGAATAGTCCGGTCAACGACCAAATCATTCAAATCAAAAATCGCACTTCGGCTGATAAAATCTTCCAAAATTGCATACGCATCTTCAGGAGTATTAAATCTCAAAACTTCTATTTTGGTTATCGCCGATATATTGGGAATATCGTCAATTATGGAATGCATCAACAGCATTCCGTGAGCGGGTAACTTATCGTCTAAATATCAAATAACAATGTTAGTGTCTATTAAATATCCCTTTCCCACTCGTTTCTGCTTTGAATGACGGATTCCTGAAAGCGAATGTATTCTTCGTCAGAGAGATTGAGTGCGCCTGCAAATCTTTCAGATAATTTTTCTTTAACGTGTAGGTTTTTTTCGAGCACTTTAACGATATGCAAGGCTTCAAGGTCCTCAATAAGCTTATAAGCTTTGTCGCTATTAATCTGAAGCAAAACAGTTTCCATGCCGGGCAAATATCTTACTCACAAATATACAAAACTTATTTCGGCAAATAAACCCCTCAAAGGTCAACTTTGCGATGGCTGACTTGCAGACGCCTCAGCCTAAACACCTGGTAAATAACCCCAACAATAAAAAGGGCAAACAAAATGGCAAGCCCTGTTTTTACGATCGGGGCGGCCGGGCCGCCAGCTATCGGGCTGCTGATGGGGAGCCTGGTTAGCGTTTCGATAACCGCAGGCACTAAAGACAGAAAAAGAGTTGCCGATAGGGCGATAACCTGTACGTAGGGAGCTGCTTTGCCGAATATCCTGCCGGCATATATTCCCAATGGCAACAGGATCACAATGAGAATGGCAATAAAGTGTCCCCCGGAAAGATGCCCCGTCTTCATAATAGGGAAACCGGTTACGCAGGTCAGCACCGTCAGCCAGATATATAATTTTCCCGGGCCGCTTAGCGGGTTGATCTTCCCTTCGCGGTACAAAGCATAAAATGCCACCAAAATCGCAATAATGCTGATGGCGGTATGGATAATTCCTAAGGTTGAAAGATGATTGGGCATGGGCTTAAAGCTTGATTGAAAGGATTGAACAGCTCTATTTGAGTATAATATTAAGCCTAAATAGTTGAAAATCAAAATTTATCAGTCGTGCGTTTTCCAACTCTCCATTCACCACTCCCTACTCACTCTCCCGCTTACTCCGGCCATGAACCATGAACTATGAACCATGAACAAACTGCTACTGCCATTGCCACTCATAACTCACCATTCCCAACTCACCATCACGCCGTCGCAACCAATTTATTCAGGCTCCGGTAAACGTAGGCATTGAAAATATGCCTCCGGGCAAAGCGGCCAGGCGAATCTGCATTGACGAGCTTGCGGTAAACCTCCTTTGGCACATCGAAGTATTCATAGGTATTGCCGTCAGCAAAGTATATTTTTAGCACCTGTGCCTTATATTCAAAATCAAGGATGCCCGAATTGGCGGTAGTTTGGTTGTATTCCGAAGCGGTTTGGTTAAGCGTTTCAGGGGCAATGCTTACCAAAAAGTGGTAAGCTTCAATAATGGTTTTGCTTTTTTCTTCGGCCGCCAGCTTTTCTTCGGCATTATCATGAAACTTATCGGGATGCCAGGTTTTCATTAAACTGCGGTAAACGGTTTTTAGTTCCTGCAGTTCGGCGTCTTTATCTACTTCTAAAAGTTTGCGGTAGTCTGTAATTTTTTTCATCGGTTCAATTCCTTAACTTATTGTCATTGAATTGATAGCACGTGGAATAATTACGGCGATGTTCAAGAAAATAATTTTGCAAAGGTACGCTTTTTGGGGCAAATAAAATGACCGGATGCGAAATTGCTATTTCCCTGCAAACCGCTAACTGCCTACTGCCACTGCCACTTTCCAAATAAACCGTACTCCGCACTGCCCACTGCAAACTGCCACTCACAACTGCCAACTGCTACTGCCACTGCTACTTTCCAAACAACCCCCACTCACAACTCACCATTCACTACTCCCCACTGCCCACTGCCAACTGCCTACTGCCCACCCGGCTTCACCTCTTCAACGCTGGCCGGAAGAAGGCCATGTGCTTCCCTGTGCGTTTCCACTACAGCAGCGGAATCCGGCGCCTGCGATAAACACATTACCGTACCGCTTCGCTCATTTACCCAGTAATTGATAAAATTAACGCCGTGTTTTTTCTCTACTGCAAGGTCCTTCAAATGGGCTGCCGCAACGTCTTTGGCGGTTACTTTACCCGCGCCGAGGTAATGAATATCTAAAAAAAACTTCTTTCCATTATTGACAGGCGACTCCTGCCCGCTTTTCACCGAATAGATCTGGTCAGGCAGTAAACCATGAGCGGAGGCATGGGTATTGCGGATAGCCATGCTGTCTGGTGCGGTCGAAAGGCAATAAACGGTGCCTTCCTTTTCATCCACCCAATAGTCAATAAAGTTCACCCCGAATTTTTTCTCAATAGCAAGATCTTTTTGATGGGCAGCGGCCACATCGGCAAGTTTTACTTTGCCAGGGCCAAAATGATGCACATCAATGTAAAGGTTTCGGGTCGTATCTGTCGATTGTGCCGCCAAATTAAGAACGCTCAGTGAGCAAAGCACGAGCGTAGCAATAACTTCAATTTTTTTCATAGCTTGTTGATGTTAAGTAAAAAATAAATCTTATCACAAAGGACGTTTTAATCTCGCTCTAATATGTCGGGGGTTTTCCCTAATTTAGAAGGGCGAACTCCTTATTTTAGCCGCACATGTACCTAATAGAAAGAGAAGAATTTCTGGCATCATTGCAGTCGGACTTGCGAAGGGCCGGCCGCGGCGAAGGCTGTTGCGTAATGCTGGCCGGTGAGGCCGGCCTGGGCAAAACCTCGGTGGTGAGGCAGTTTTGCGCAGCAAATGACAATGAACATACCATTCTCCAGGGCACATGCGACGCGCTTTTTACGCCGCGCCCGCTGGCCCCGCTTTATGATATAGCCTGGCAGCTTCGGCCCGATCTCTGGCCGCAGGCCGGTGATACGCCCGACCGTGCCGCCTTTTTCAGCAGTATTTTCCAGGAACTTAGCAAGCAAAAACAAACAACTATTATTGTATTTGAAGACGTCCACTGGGCAGATGAGGCCACGCTCGACTTTGTGAAGTTCCTGGGCAGGCGTATTTCCCAACTCTCGTGTCTGTTTATCCTTACCTACCGCGACAACGAGATTTATCCCGGTCACCCGCTAAGAAACGTACTTGGGCAGTTGCCGGTACATTCCTTAACCAGGCTGACATTAAAGCCCCTAACCAGGCCGGCCGTTGAAAAAATGGCAGTTGAAAGGGGGTACAGCGGAGAAGATGTTTATAGCATTTCCGGGGGCAATCCATTTTATATAAACGAAATACTGGCGGGTTATAGTGAAGGTGTGCCCGACAATATTAAGGATTCCGTTTTATCGGTCTATAACCAGCAAACCGAAAAAACAAAACGTGTGTGGGAAATATTGTCGGTTCTGCCCACCGGCTTTGAGGTCAAATACCTCGAACGGATGGAACCGGCGTATATTGAAGGGATCGAACACTCGATAAGCTCAAAAATATTGATACTCAATGCCGGAATAATATTCTTTAAACACGAGCTATACCGCAGAACCATTGAAGCCTCCTTATCGCCGTTTGTGAGAATAGCGCTCAATAAAAGAATACTCTCCCTGTTCAGGGAAGACTTTGAAGGGAGCGGGGAAATTGAGCGCATTATTCATCATGCAAAAAATGCGAATGAATATGAATGGGTTACCCACTATGCACCAATTGCCGCCAGGCACGCAGCATCCGTTGGCTCCCACACCGAAGCACGAAGGCTATATTTATCGGCGATAGAATATTACCAGGGTGATAACAACGACTTGTTACTCCAGTGTTACGAATGCTATGCTTATGAATGTTATTTAACCAATAAGCACAAAGAAGCTATTATTTATACAACGCGGGCATTAAACATTTGGAAAGAGAAAAACGACGCGGAACACATAGGTAAGGCTATGCAATTTTTGTCGCGACTGTGGTGGTACGAAGGCAACCGGAAACAAGCGGAAAGTTACGGCGGCCAGGCGATAGAGGTGTTGCAAGGGCAGCCCTCATCCAAAGCAAAAGCAATGGCCTTCAGCAATATGTCGCAACTGAAATTGACGCTGGATCAATCCGATGATTGTCTGTTCTGGGGTGAAAAGGCAATTGCTATTGCGCAGGATATTGACGATAAAGAAACCTACGCCCAGGCGCTGGCCTGTATGGGTTCTACACTGATGACGAGCAAATCATCCATACAAAAAGGTGTTGAACTGCTGCAGAAAAGCCTGGAAATTGCCCTGGAAAACGGCTATCATGAACATGTGGCCCGCGCCTATACTGCCATTGGCACCAATGGGGTAACAGTAAAAGAATATCAACTGGCAAAAACAGCCTTAACGGCGGGAATTCTTTACTGTGAAGAACGGGATCTCGACTCCCAAAAAGTGTATATGTTAGCCTCACAAGCCAGGCTAAAGCTCGAGACCGGCCATTGGGACGAGGCTTATGGTATTGCGGGCAGCCTGGTTAAAATTGAGGATCTTTTTCCGATAGCTAAAATCGGCGCTCTTACTGTATTAGCGACTATAAAATTCAGAAGAGGGGAGCAGGATGCCCTTCCCTTATTGCTCGATGCAAGAACACTGGCGTTCCAGACCATGGAGCTGCAACGGATTATCCCGGTTTATTTAGCTTTACTGGAATATGAATGGCTGACCGGAAAAAGTTATATCGAACCGGCGGCGCTTTCGGGGGCAGTTGACGCCATGGTGCAGTTGAAAGTATTTTCAAAGAAAAGCAGGTTTTATTTTTGGCTTGGCAAAACCGGGAAAGACTATTTGGTTGCTGATGAAAACCCGGGAGAAAAAGACGAACGAGGTAGCAGCCGGTCGGTAGTAAATGACGTGGAGGTATGGGAAAATTGGGGTTGTCCGTATGAGCAGGCGCTCGCATTATTTGAAGGAGCTGATAAGGATAAAAAAAAGGCGCTTGCTTTGCTGCAGGCGCTCGGCGCCACCGCCGTTTGCGAAAAAATAAAACAGGAAATGCGGGCTACCGGCATCAAAAGTATTCCACGCGGCGCCCGGCAATCCACCCTGTCGAACCAGGCGCATCTTACATTAAGAGAGCTCGATGTTCTAAAATTGCTGAAAGAAAGCCTGCAGAACAAAGAAATAGGCGACCGGCTTTTTATATCCGCCAAAACGGTCGATCATCATATCTCATCTATCCTTTTAAAGCTCCAGGTTAACTCCCGCGCCAGGGCGGTGCAGCAGGCTATTCAGTCGGGTATTCTAAAATAGGGAACGCACACGGTTTAAATAGGGAATAACCCTGTTCCCCTGAATGCGTCGTTGGGGTACTTTTGTGCATCAGCAAAGAATCAACATGAAAAAGTTTATTATCGAAAGAAACCTGCCAGGAGCGGGAAACCTGACCCCTGAAGAGCTACAGTCCATCTCTCAAACCTCCTGCGCGGTGGTCACCGGGCTAAACAAGCCTTACCACTGGGTACAATCCTTTGTCACCGACGACAAGATCTACTGCATCCACATTGCCGAAAACGAAGAGACCGTAAGAGAACATGCCCGTCTTGGAAATTTCCCTATCAATTCCATCGCCGAGGTAAGAGCGATCATCGACCCGGTGACGAGCAATCCGTTATAGTCCGGAAGATGGCGAGTGGCTGATTGGGTGGATTGGATGAGTGGTTCGATTAGTTCGGAAGTCGGAAAGTCCGAATCCGGTAGCGATCGGGACCGACCGCGTGCCGCCTTAGCTTTAGCGGTGGCGCAAAGAAACTCCAACAGATTTTCCGAAAAAAATGACTAAGTTCTATAGATGTCTAAAATAAGGGCCTGATGTTGCGGCTAAAATAACTGGCAGAAAGCAATCTATTTTTAAACCGTGGAGCGCAAAGAAGACGCAGGGAACACGGAGAAAAAACTCGCAAACTATACAGGCTCTGCGGCCTCTGTGCCTCCTCCGTGTGGTAAAACTTTTAGACTTTAGTTACACAGAAGAAAAATCATTAAAAGCCAGTTTAAGGCGAGTGGGATAGCGGTTATCTTTGCCTTAATTTTTATACCTGCGACCCGCTTCCATATATATTTAAACTACGCAAGACATGCAAAATCCCGCGTTAATCCTGGTAGATATCCAGGTTGGTTTTGATGACCATGGGTATTGGGGTGGTGAGCGAAACAACCCGGATGCGGAGAATAAAGCTAAAAAATTATTGGATTATTGGCGGGCAAATGAATTGCCGCTTTTTCATATTCAGCATTGCTCAACAACACCAGCCTCTTTGCTTGCAGAAAGTCATCCCGGAAACGCTATTAAGGAAATAGTTAAGCCCGGGCCCGGCGAACCTGTAATTAAAAAATCTGTAAACAGCGCTTTTATCGGCACGGATCTGAAAGCCCGCTTAGACGCCGCCGGCGTGACGACAGTGGTAATCGCCGGTTTAACAACCGATCATTGCATATCCACCACTACGAGGATGGCCGCTAACTATGGTTATGATACCTATGTCATATCCGACGCCACAGCCACTTTCCCAAAAACCGGCATAAATGGCGAATATTATGATGCCGAAACAATGCATTTAACCGCATTGGCCCAGCTGAACGGAGAATTTGCCCATGTATTAACTACTGCGGAACTGCTGGAGAAGCTGGGCTAAGTCTTAATGGGCTTCAGGAAGGTTAATTACTATAGGTTAAGTCCGCAATTATTTTCTTCCAAAGTTATAATCTTTTGATATCGGGAAAGGTGACAGCCGATTTTTTTTAAGCCAACTGCAAACTCTTAACTGCAAACTACCACTGCCACTTTCTGATACCCTAACTCTTAACTGCAAACTGAACTACTTCACCCTTTCCACATACTCCCCCGTGCGTGTATCTACCTTTATCTTATCCCCCTGGTTTACAAAAAGGGGCACTTTTATTTCTACGCCATTTTCTGTGGTGGCAGATTTCAGCGCGCCCGAAGATGTATCGCCCTTAACAGCCGGCTCTGCGTAGGTGATTTCAAGTTCAACGTTATTGGGCGCTTGTGCCATAATGGGCAATTCGCTTTCAAAGGAGACCATTACATTCATTCCCTCTTTCAGGAATTTTGCCGCCGGGCCGAATAATGACTTGGGGATGCTGTGCTGATCGTACGTGACGTTATCCATTATCACCATTTGATCACCTTCCTGGTACAGGTATTGATAATCGTTGGTTTCTACCCGGCAAATCTCCACCTGTTCGTCGGTAGCTAAACGGGCCTCTACAATTTTGCCGGTCTTGATATTGCGAAACTTATCCAGGTAGAACGCGCCGCCTTTGCCCGGTGTACGATGCAGCACTTCGGTAACGCTTACCAGTTCGCCGTTAAAACGCAATATGTTCCCCACTTTAACTTCAGATGCCTTTGCCATAAAAATTATGCTTATAAATTTTGACGCTCAAAGATAGATTAAGTTATGAGAAACGGGGAGTTAAAAACTCGCCTCTTCAGGGAAATCGCTTTTAAAAAATTGGCTTTTTAACTTTTCATTTTATGCCCCGCCAGCTGGCGGGCAAAACGTTTGTAGCACCTCACCATCAAATTCTTATTGCCCCATAGGGGCTACCCCTTTTTAGCCGGAAAACACCTATGTCTTCTAACTAAAATTAATTTTAGAGGCTAAAAGCGATTTCCCTGCTTACCCCTCCGCTTTGCGCAGAAATATGTATTCTATTCCGTCTGTTTCATCCACCGCTTCCCCAACTCTTACAAAACCAAAGGAGGAAATAAGCCGGTTTGAAGCAATATTATCCGGAGCTACAGAGGCAACAAAGCTCGTTATGCCAAAATGCAGCTGTGCCCAGTTCATCATAGCGTCCAGCGCTTCGGCAGCATATCTGTTGTTCCGGTAGGCTGAAAAGATTCGGTAGCCCAATTCAACTGCATCTCGGGCATAGGCATGTAATTCAACCGGGTCGGGACTGCTATGAAACCGGATAAGTCCAACCATTTTTAGCTCGTCTTTTAACAGGATCGCCCGTGCCGACCACGGAAGATACAAGCTATCTTTATTAAGCTGCACTTGTGTGAACTTCAAACTGCTGGGCCGTTCCAATATTTCTTCAGGGATAGCCGCATTCAACAGCGTTGCCGCTTCCTTTAGTTTACCATCAAGCAGCAAAGCGATCACATCGCTGCCCATTAATCGAAGCACCAGGCGTGGGGTAACAATATCTGCTAAAGCTGAACTCATACGGTTACAATTATAGGCAATTGTCGACAGGTTGTTTTTTTGCTATCTTAGTTTCTATATAACTTGAGTTATTTTTGCCGAAACGTCAGTTGCAGCTTCTTTGCGCCACCGCTAAAGCTAAGGCGGCACGCGGTCGGTCCCGATAGCTATCGGACTTTCCGACTTTCGGACTTGCGGACTTGCGGACTTTCGGACTTCACTGACTTTCGGACTATTCTTAAACCACGCCGTCATGTTTAAACCTGCAACCACTATAGATGAAGTTATCGCCGCCATCGAAAAGATCATCGCTGATTCCACTCGAACAGAAAGCCGGGCCGGTTACTTTGCAACGCTATACCTTAAGGTAACTAACAGCGTAAAAGAAGGTATTGCAAAAGGCCAGTTTCAGAATGGGTCCCGCACGGAAGAACTCGATGTTATTTTTGCCAACCGATATCTCGAAGCGTATTACCAATGGCAGAACAAGCAACAGCCAACCGCGTCCTGGGAGCTTGCATTCCAGGAAACAGAAAAATCTTCAGTGCTTATTTTGGAACAATTGCTATTGGGCATGAGCGCCCATATCAATCTCGACTTAGGCATAGCAACCGTACAAACGCAGACCAACAACAAAGCACCCCTGGAGGCTATTCATATCGATTTTGATACCATGAACACCATTATCGCCTCGTTTACTTATGAGGTATTAGCTGAACTTGACAAGGTTTCTCCCCTACTGTCCTTCCTTGGCCTCCATGCCGGGAATACCGATTCAGTTTTAATACAATTCAGTATCGTTGAGGCGCGCGACGGGGCCTGGTGTTTCGCCGGAGAACTATATGGCAAAACAGGCGATGATGTTAATGCCGCTATCCATGAGCGCGATCAAAATATTTTTCAACTAGGCAAAAGTATCGTGGAGCAAACCGGCGCTTTGGCTTTTACCATTTGGCTGATCCACTTATTTGAATGGAAAAATCCGGCAAAAATCATCGACGCTTTAAATAATGATAAAAAGAAACATTTTACTGTTGGGAAGACGTTGGTGCAATAAATAGTTATTGAAATTCAATTATGAAGCCAGCGGTGTGACGGGCAAAGCCTTAAAGCACGGGACGCTCCTGCTCCTGTGAGTGGTAAAGTAGGCCGGTGGCCCCGCAAAACGACTGCAGCCTTTTCAAATTTGGCAACGCTAAATTGCCAGGTAGTCTAATTATTTTGTAAATTTGCTAATAGGCTATTTGAGGAATAAGGTTATGAAAATATTATTAGACGTAAAAGACGATAAGGCTTCATTTATGATGGAGGTTTTAAAAAACTTTAAAGATGTAAAAGCCATTCCGCTTACCGGCTACAAAGCCAATGTACTCGAAGGACTGAAAGAAGCTGTAGAAGAAGTAAACCTGATAAAGAAAGGCAAATTAAAAGGCATACCTGCAAAAGAATTGCTGAATGAGTTATGACGTAATAGCAACGCCACGTTTTAAACGTGACATTAAAAAGCTCGCTAAAAAGTATCCTTCCTTAAAAAACGAATATTCCCTTCTTATCAACAGCCTTGAGCAAGACCCGCAGCAAGGCACCCCATTGGGTAAAAATTGTTATAAAATACGCATTTCTATAGCCTCAAAAGGAAAGGGGTAAATCCGGCGGTGCAAGGGTAATTTCCCATATTGTAATCAGTGAGGGCATTGTATTCCTGTTAACGATGTACGACAAGGCCGAGCGGGAAAGTATTTCAGATAAAGAACTTGACGAATTGCTTGATCAATTGTCCGGATAGGGGGATGCGCCGCGGAATGACAGAACGGGATATGCACGCCGATATTTATATTTGAATAAACGTAAAAATACCGCCAAAATGCCTATGAATTTACCGCTGCGCATCATCGTACAAAAGCCGCCGGCCGGCCTTGATTATGGCCTGCAAAAAGGCTCAGGAAGCCACTATCAAACTGTACAAATACAAAGGGCGGATGGCGGCGATGTGGAGTTTTGCCTTGAGGTTGAGCTAAAAAACGACAGCCAGGCAAAAGGTGAACCCCGGTTTGGCGGGCCATTTATACAGGGGCCACCCCTGGGTCGGTTTATCTATATCGATATCGGCCAATCTACGGGACAGTTGGGCGCATTTGGCGGGAGGATCAAAATTCCCTTTTCGGACATCAGTTGGGAAACCATCGGCCGTTTAACTGCCGATCCCCTTGCCCTACTTGAAACCACAATCCCCGGTACCGGCAAAAATGGCGCCCCCGCCTGCGCTACCGTAAAACCATTTGATGGCTGGCGGATAAAACCGCGATAAAATCATCCGTTGCTGGGCGGTAGGGCGTGGCCTATAAAACAAAGAAGGTTTTGGCTTAAAGATAATAGCCGCGTAAGTCGCCGTTGGTCGCGTTGAATAGAGACCAGCCATTTATTCGTATATTAGCGTTCTAAACCCTTTTAAATATTCCTTAACCAAGTAAGCCATGATAAAACATTTCTTTTTTTTTATTGCCCTGTTTTTTTCGATCAATTGTTATTCACAAGCACTTCAGCTGGACCTATCAGTGCCCCAACCCCGGTTGGGCGAAAGCTTTTATTTATCCTTCAGTTCGGACACTTTAAGCAAACAGATCTTTAACCTGGCGCCCGAAAAATTTAGAGTAAACTCCTATAGTGCCTTCACCGGCGCGGAAACGTCGTTCAGTGCGAACATCGAAGCAATACACATCGGCCAAAACGAGATTGGCCCCCTCACCTTTGAATTTAACGGTCATACCTATAAAACGAATGTTATTAAATTTACGGTCGCTGATTCATTGCCGAATGTCGGCAGGGGCATTTGGCTGAGAAAAGTGCCTGTTAACGACTCCACTGTTTATATCATCATCGATCAGCGTATACCGGCGCATAACCGAATAACCCGGCCGAATATCAACTCGATAAGTATGACGGCCGAAGTGAATAGCGATGAAAAAGAAGCCAGGTTACAAACCGATAGTATAGAAAATGCAAAAATTGAGGAATGGGGATCGTCGAGCGACACGAAGCCGGACTTTACGGGCACTGGGTTAAGTTACGGATCGTATTACAAATGCTATAAGGTTACCGTATTAAGTATTGGCAAACCGCTTGTCCTGACAAAACAGGCATTTGAGAATCTTCCTGATTACTATAAATTCGAAAACATAACAATTAATTGAGACAAGAGCCCTGGTTAGCCTTATCCTCGCTGGTAGGCCTATGCGGAACGACGTGTTCCACCTAATTTTTGCCGAATCACATCTCCTCCAACACCGACAAAATATTCCCGGCCGGATCTGTAAACCAGGCGATGTTCGGTCCACGTCCATTACCTCGAAGGATGCCTTTTTTGTCGGTTTTGATCGGTTCGCCGTATTGTTCAAAAGTGATGCCTTTGGCAATAAGCTCGTCAACGGCTTGATCGATATCGGCAACAGGAAAATTAAGGATGGTGAATGTTGCCGGCTGGTGGTTGGGCTTGGGATAGATGATGATTTTGGCGCCTCCACCCAGGTGCAGGGTTAGAATGCCCATATCGTTTTCGGAAACTTCCATCCCAAGTTTGCCATGGTAAAATTCCTTTGCTTGTTGCAAGTCGTTTACGGAGAAACCGCTGAATGCTTTGGTGGTGCTGAACATATTGGTTTTATTGATATGAAGCAAAGGTACGTCAGTTTTGTTTGACAAACAGGGGGCCGAAAGCGACAATTTGAGGGCGGTATTTGTCACGCAAAGAACTTTCTCATAGCTCACATCTTTCGCTTTAGTGGTTTTTACCTAATCTCCACCCTCCCGCCCGTTCAAGTGTCACACTTGAATGCTTCCATTTGTGAGCGTCCATGCTCACGTGAGAATACCTGTAGAAGGCCAATAATTCATGGATGGCCTAAAAGCGAATTTCATTATTAACTTGCCAACTAAATTCCGTGCAAGAGAGTGTTTCAACAACTCGTTCAGCGATCTGGTTTGAGGTGCAAATGTTTATTAAAAAATACCTCACATCACCTCCAGCACCGCCAAAATATTCCCCGCCGGATCCATAAACCAGGCTATATCCGGCCGCGGCCGTTTCCTCTCAGAATACCTTTTGCATCGGTTCTTACCGGTTCGCTATATTGTTCAAAGATGATGCCTTTGGCGCTTAGTTCGTCGACGGCTTCGTCGATATTGTCTGCAGGGAAATTAAGGATGGTAAACGTTGCCGGCACATGATTTGGCTTAGGGTAAATAACAACATTTGTGTCCGCACCAATGTGCAGGGTTAAAATGCCCATTTCGTTTTCGGAGACTTCGATGCCGAGTATACCATGGTAAAATTCTTTTGCCTTTTGCAAGTCGTTTACAGAGAAACCGCTGAATGCTTTGGTGGTACTGAACATAACTGATTTTATGGTATTAAGCAAAAGTAGATAGTTTTAGTTGATAGAACCGGCGCGGCTAACATCAATTTTAGGGATTCATAACGTCAAGAACTTTCGCCTTCTCCGTCCGCCATAACTTTTCTTGGCAGTCGTAGCTAAAGCGAAGGTGGCAGCGACGGCGGATCGCATTTTACTGCTCACCTTCCACAACTCATTACAATGTTGAAAATTTCCTCTTGACAGTAAATATTAAAATACTATTTTTGTTAGCAAATTGTGATTGCGCATTTCACACGTACCTTTTTTTAATTAAAGACACGCCAAGTTCCCCTGTTGGTTTTTGGAATCAAGATTCTTGGCTATTTTGCAGGAAATCGTCGTGTTAATTTTGCTCGGTTGATAATAACTAAACAATTGAAAATCAAATACTTAAATTAAAATAGCAGCATTTGGAGGCTAACATTGGCTAACATTACCGCAGTATAAATCATATCAGTAAACTCGCAAAAAAAATAGCATTAACCTCGCATTAACTCCTCCTTTAGGGGGCTGGAGGGCCGGAAAACATAGCATTAACCTCGAATTGAACCGACAATAGGTCATGCCTAAACGTTAAAGGTAAACGCATAAAAATCGGTCAACGCCGCAGCCCTCTCGAATGCCTTATGAAATCGACAATCTATGAGAAAACTAAGCGCAGCGACTCATGAACGCTATAATCGGTGTAACAAAGCGAAGCGACTCATGAACGCCGCTAAGAAATAAAAGACACGTGAACAATCCCAAAAAATAAAAGCAATTGCAGATAGCTGATAATTAGTTCTTTGACGTATTGACATTCATCCGGATCTAATCATTATTGGTCGTCGAGACGCCCCGATCTATCGGGGCGTCTCGGGCGACACTTTGCTTCCACTAATTAAAGCACTGCTTAAACGCAACCAGTACTTTTAAATAAACGTCTCTATCGACGCTCGCCTTTACCGGGTGCTCTGGTTTAAGCGCGGTTCCGTTTTTGTACTTAACCGGGAACAAATCCACAAATTCGCGGTTAGTCATTTCATATCGCAAGCCGGGGTCGGTGCGGTGGATCTCTTCCAGCCGCATCTCAAAAAGCATCGGGCTCAGCGGATCGTTTTTCATTATCCAAAGATAATGAAAAACCCTCACTGGCTCATGAGCGAAGTATAGCTGGTTGCGTCGATCTTGAATTTGGCTTTACCGTCTTTTACCCCGATGGGGCTCCCCTCCTCCATGTTGCGCGTTTTGGTGGTGGTAAATACCCTCAGCTCCTTCACGCCGTCTGGAAGGCCGGTTAACACAATTTTTCGTTTTGCCCCGGTATTTACCAGGTGGAACGCATACACCGATCGGCTGTTATCACCAAGCGCCGCTGCCGAAATATTAGGGCGGTCGGCAGTAATGGTCATCGCAAACAATCCTTTGGGCGTACTGGCCAGCTGCTTCAGGTTCCAGAACCGCTGACCGGGATGCAACGGCTCATTGTTGCCAAAAATGCCTCCGCCGATGAGCGGGGAATAATCGGATGTAAGCTGCCATTGCAGGATAGAAAGCGGCTGGCAAATGGCCAGCAGGCGGGTATAAAGGTTTATTTCTTTCAAAGCATAAGTTTGCTCCTGGAAGATATCGGGATAGCTGTATGCGGCGGCATCAATGCTTCCCTCACCCACCAGCAGCGGCACGTTGAGCTTTGTGGCGGCATCGGCCCAGTGCTGCAGGGTAGCGCTTTCGAAGCCGCGCCATGAATGAAACGAAATCGCGCCGATGTAAGGCCGGGCTTCCGGGTCGTTCATAGCGATATCAATGAAGTGATACGTGGTGGCGTCGGAATTATCGCCCAGCAACATTTTGGTGCTAACGCCATGCGATGCGAAGTAGGCGCCGCAACCTTTTATAAAATCGTCGTGCTCCTGCGGGCTGATACGGACGTTAATACCCAGGTCCGATTCGTTAAACGAAAAGTATTTGGGCTCGGCGCCGTATTTGCTTTTGAGGTAAAGGATGTAATCGGCAATAGACTTATACGTAGCATTCAGGCTGTCCTTATTCAACGGATTGCCCCAAACGCCGTTGACGGGCCTGAAATTGAGCTTTCCAACAATGGCCCAGTTTGGCGGAAACCATGCCGAAAGGATAAAGGGGATGCCCAAGCTGTCCAGTCGGTGGGCCATTTGCATAGCGTTTTTTACAGCCGGATGCAGCTTACCTGCATTCGCGGCGGCTGTTGGGTCGACGTTTTGAACGGGCTGCCAGAACCGCCAGGGCATTTCCACACGGGTAAACGCCACACGCAGGTTTTGCAGGCAATAGTCGATCACTTCTGGATCGAACTTCGCATTCTGTAAGCGAAAATTACCTCCAAGCCCCTCAAAAGGTCTGCCTTGCAAGCTGGTATTTACGGCCAGGTTGATCGTCGTCCGGTCAATCTTGCCGCAGGCTTTTATGGTAAATGTTTTTTGCAGGGTATCGCCTTTGTTCAGCCCGTTTAGCTGCATTGTGACATATAACTGCGGGTCACCGGTATTTGAAATATCCTTTCGGATCCTGACGGTTTCCGGTTCGTCGAACCCGATCATTAAATGCCGGGTAGACGATTTAAACTGCGCGCCGGTTGCAGTTCCGTCGTAATTCTGGCCGGCGGGTAAATAGTTTTTTGAAGTATCGGATACCCCTTTAAGGCGCTGCTTGCCGTCGCTGTAGTCGGTATTTGGCAATTGCATGCAGAAATAAATAGCGTCGAACTTATAGTCGGTATGTGCATTTAGGGTAACGGTCACTTTTATTTTTCCGGCGCTTTGGTCTTCAACCACTTCTTTTATGAACAAGCTGTCGATACTGGTGGTAACGATCTGTTCATCCCCGTTTCGTTTATAATGGGGGCGCTGTCGTTCCTTTGCGGTTGAAACAAAGTTGTCGCCCCGCTGCACCTTGATGCTCGACTCGAATTCAAACAACTGTCCCTTGTGCCGGATGCCGGTGATGTTTCCCCAGGGCTCAACTTCTGCCTGTGCCGAGGCTTCGTTAACAAAGGCGATGATGGCTACCAGGGTTATAATGAGGCAGGAGAACCTGCACTTTTTGTTTGACATTTTTCCTATGGTATAAAGGTGAGATGGATACAAGGATAAATTTACTCGCTTTTATATGTCCAAGTGTAAAATAGTGAAAATATTACGTGAGAGGAAGATATTAGATGTGAGATATGAGATTTGAAAAGCAGCAAACACCAATGAACTAATGAACTAATGAACTAATGAACCAATGAACCTACTGGCTCAGCAGCGAAGTATAACTACTTTCCTCAATCTTAAATTTGGCTTTGCCGTGTTTTACCTTAATCAGGCCACCTTCCTTCATATTGAGCTTATCAGTGGTGGTGTATATCCGGAGCTGCTTTACGCCTTCGGGCAGACCCGTTAACTCAACTTTTCGCTGGGCGCCGGTATTCACGAGGTGAAAGGCATATATCGATTTCCTGTTATCACCAAGGGCTGCTACGGAAATGTCGGGCCGGTTAACAAACAACGGCATCACAAACAAGCCTTTGGGGGTACTGGCTAATTGCTTCAGGTTCCAAAATCGCTGACCGGGGTGTAGCGGGTCATTATCGCCAAATATGCCTCCGCCCACAAGCGGGGAGTAGTCTGCGGTAAGCTGCCATTGCAGGATAGACATCGGTTGGCAAATAGCGATTATCCGGGTATAAAGATTGATCTCGTTTAAGGCGTAAGCGGGGTCCTGGAAAACTTCGGGATAGGTGTAAGCAGCTGCGTCATAGCCTCCCTCGCCCACCAGCAGGGGCACGTTCAACTTGGCAGCGGCATCCGTCCAATGCTGCAGCGTAGCCCTGTCGTATCCGCTCCATGAATGAAACGAAATTGCCCCGATATATGGCTTGGCAGCAGGATCATTCATAGCGATGTCGATAAAATGCCAGGTGGTGGCATTGGAGTTATCGCCCAAAAGCATTTTGGTTTTAACTCCATGCGCGGCGAAATACGCTCCGCAGCCTTTTATAAAACTATCCTCTTCCTGCGGGCTAATGCGAACGTTAACGCCCAGGTCCGATTCGTTAAAAGAAAAGTATTTGGGTTCGGCGCCGTAGTTTTTCTTAAGGCAAAGGATATAATCGGCGATGGACTTATAGGAGGCGTTCAGGCTATCCTTGTTCAGGGGGTTGCCCCAAATGCCTTTCACGGGTACCATATTTGGCTTGCCGACGATAGCCCAGTTGGGTGGAAACCAGGCCGTAAGAATAAATGGAACACCCATGCTATCCAGCCGGCGAGCCATCTGCATGGCGTTTTTTACGGCTGGGTTAAGCTTGCCGGCTTTAGCGGCTGCCGTTGGGTCCATATGCTCTACCGGCTGCCAATACCGCCAGGGCAGCTCTACCCGGCCAAAAGCTACGGGTATGTTATCAAGGCAGTAGTCGATCACTTCCTGGTCGTATTTCGGGTTCTGCAAGCGAAAGTTTCCGCCCAAGCCGGCAAACTGCCGCCCCTGCACATGGGTGTTCAGCGTTAAATCGATGTCCTCGCGGTCCACCTCACCGTCGGCCGCTATGCTAAATGCGCTTTGGAGCGTCTCTCCCTTGCTAAATCCGTTCCGCTTTAACGTTATGAAAAGCTGCGGATCGCCGGTATTGGAGTTATCCTTCCGGATACGAACTGTTTCAAGGTCATTAAATTTAATGGTTAAATCCCTTTCGTTCGACTTAAATTCCGCGCCGGATGCAGGTCCGTCATAATTCTGACCGGCAGCTAAATACCGTTTGGCTGCATCGGATGCTCCGCTAAGCCGCTGTATACCACTTCCGAAGTATGCTGCGGGCAAGTCCAGGCAAAGATATGCCGCATCGAATTTATAATCGGCGTGGGCGTTGATGGTGATGACGAGTTTTATCTCCCCGCCGCCTTCATCAGTATAAACTTCTTTTATAAAAAGGCTGTCGAGATTGGTGTTAACAGTTTGTTCCTCGCCGATGCGTTGGTAGTGCTGGTGATCTTGTACCGTTGAAATAAAATTGTTGCCCCGCTGCACCCTTATGCTCGACTGAAAAGCAAACAATTGGCTCTTATGTCGTATACCCGTAATATTCCCCCAGGGGTCAAGCTCGGGCTGGGCGGTTGCTTTAAGAAAGGTGATGGTGGATATGAGGATCAGGATGAAGAAGGTGAAACTGCACTTAATATCAAACATTTATCAATAGTGTAAGTACGGGGTGGATACCTGTGGTAAAAATAAGCTTTTTATGGTTTGAACCGTATAAATATTCGTTGGAGTTACGAGATGTAAGATTGAGGTTGGATGATATTAGTCCTTCTCGTGGTGGTTTTTTTTACTGCGGTTTTTTTTACGGCTCTGGCTGTCGTTATGCTTTTTATGGTGATGATCTTCCCTGTCACGACCATGCCTGTGGCGGCCGTGTTTTTCGGCAGGCTTTATAACAACCGGGGCAAAATCAATAGCTTCCGCATGCGAGGCAGGATTGAAAGGATTGTAATAATACATGCGGTCCTTATCGTAGAGGGGTAGTTGACCTTTTAAGCGGTCGTTAAAGAAGGCTTCATTTTTTTGACCGGCGTTTGTCCAGGCGGCTTCGGCAAGCGCGGCTATTCGTGGATAGATCATAAAGTCAAGCCGCCTGGGTGAGCCGACAGTTTCCGACCAGATATTGGCCTGGATGCCCAATATCAATGGCGATTTTACCTGGTCGGCCGGCAACTGCTCATCGGGGAAATTGTAAATATCGCTTACGCTGTTAAAGTATTCCCCCTCCCACTTTCGCCCTGAAATATGGGCTTTGTCCTGTACAAAATCGAGGTATAAGGGCAGCCTGGGGCATAGCACCACATCGTAACGTTTTTGCAAGGCTAGTTCCAGTTGGGAGGGAACATTCTGCCGCCACCAGAACACGATCGTTTTCAAAGGCGGCAAATCGGAGGAAGCTGCCTCGTCCCAACACAGCACTTTATCGCCTAAACTGATCACGGTATCAGCCATCCTGCGAAAGAAGTAATGCTCCAGGTCATCAAGCGACGTAAACTTGTTTTTAGCCATCAAATCGGAGATTGCCGGCCTGCCCGCCCATGCCTGGATGCCGAGTGCCACCTCGTCGCCCCCGAGGTGGATCATATGCGAGGGGAAAAGGCCGTTTACTTCCTTTAAAATATCCGCTAAAAACCCATAGGTTTTTTCGTTTGCCGGATCGAACGTGAAATGCTTGTATTTAGAGAAACTGCCGCCATCGAATTCAGGATAGGCGCGGTTGGCGGCTGTGGCATGGCCGGGCATATCGATCTCGGGAATGACAGTGATAAACCGGGCCTGTGCATAAGCGACGATCTCCCGGATATCCTGCTGGGTATAAAATTGAGCGGCCGCCAATGAATCAGTATGATTGCCAATGGCGCCGACCGCGGTTAACTGGGGATATTTTTTGATTTCGATTCGCCAGCCGTCAACATCGGTTAAGTGCCAGTGAAAACGATTGAGCTTGTAAAAAGCCATCCAGTCGAGCAGTTGTTCAACCTTGTCTTTACCAAAAAAATGCCGGGATTCGTCCAGCATAAAACCACGCCATTGAAATCTGGGCGCATCATTGATCTCACAAGCGGGTAGGTTGACCTGGCTGGCCGCCGGCTGGCCACGGGACAATTGGAGCAAGGTGACGATTCCGTAAAAGATTCCCTGTGCATCGGGCGCGGCAATGGTTATCTTATTGGGTGTGATACTAAGACTGTACGCCCCTTCGGGCTGATCTTTTTTTATTAGCTTAAAATCAATGGCTGCTTTTGTTTCATCAGGATCGACAGCGATTTCAATACCAGTCCCTTTCTGCAACTGTGTTTGCAGGTAATTTGCCTGGGGCAAAAGGGAATTATCGTTCATGCCGATGAGCACATCGCCATTGAGCTTAAAGCCGCCGGTATTTTTTATCACCGATTGCGGAAGCGGGATGATATTTATATTTTGACCAAATAGGGATGAACACAATAGGGAAAATATCAACAAGGGGAAAAACTTCATCCCACGAATATATGTTTGGCCGTGTATATTATAATTCACGTAGGATGCCGAGTTTTTAACAAAATCGGGGATGGGTTGTAGAGACGCAATATTTTGCGTCTCCCGGGGCATTGCGTCTCTACGCCGGCGCTATTTTCAAAACGGCGTAATCCGACCTGGAAAACAGATAATGATCTACTTCCCAAACGGCGGCAATCCTATCAGTTGCCGGTACAAAGGCAAATCCATCCGGGGTTCCACAGGTTTATGGAAGTTCTTACAATAATAAACCTGTAGGGTATATTCAGGCCCGTTGCGCATGACCTGTATGTCAGGCAGTTGCGTGACGCCGTCGAAAAACGGCTTCACATTCATATCAATAAAGGGCTGGTGCTTATCGCCTATCACAATGGCATCCTTGCCAATCAGCGTTTTTGGATCGACGAGGTAAGCGAGGTTGCGGGGATCTGGGTCAAACACGATGATGTCCTTTTTCCCTTTCAGCGCCCAATCTACCTTGCCGGTTAACCACCAGCGAGGCGCGCCGGCGAAAATATGGGGATCATCCAGCCAACCGTCCTTTTGAAAGCGGGTCATGATGTCGGTATAATCCACCCCCTGGATGGTTGGGTCTACAGTGTCGCCATGGAATTTATGGACCAGCCATTTTGGTCCGTAAGCGGTCCAGAAGCCCGTCACCATGTGCGTAGCAAGAACGCCAATGGTAAGCACCGTAAAAACAATCGAAAAATTCAACCAGCGGCGCGTAAGTCTTGCTTGTTTGGGCGCGCTGTTCAGGCACCTGTCAACCCCGAAACCCAATGGGATAAAAAGCATCATGTAGCCCGGCGCCTGCCAGTGGAAATGGTATTGCAGATCAGACCATAATGTAACTATCGTAAAAAAAACTATCGGCAAAATAGCCATCCAGAAAATAAAGCTGTAAACCAGCAATTGCTTGCGCAGCTTGAAAGAGATATATAGCTGCCGGATAGTAGGGAACCATATCCAGGGTAACAGATATAAGGATTGGCCAAGGATACTCCGAAAAAACCAGTCAAAATGAAGCTTGAATTTCTCGCCGTTGGTCGTAGCGCGGGCGCCCTGGAATACGAACGACACCCAGTTATTATGGGCGTTCCACCAGATGATGGGCGAGGCCATTAACAGCGTTATCAATACCGCGAGGTAAGGTCCCGGGTGCCTTAGCCAGTGCCGCTGGTTTTTGTTGGTTGCAATATAAATAAATACGCCGGCGAACAGGAAAAGTACATGGTATTTACTTAAAGTGGCAAACCCCATGCTGATACCCACAGCCAGCCATAAAAGCCAGGTGTTTCGGCTGTACCGGGTAGCTTCGGAATGCTCAGCGCCCGGTCCCACCATTAACTTGACAATAAAATAGGTGGCCAGCAGCCAAAAAAACATTAAAGGGGCATCAGGCTGGTACCAGCAGGCAATTGCAACGGTGAATACGGCGCTAAGGTTCATTACTACCACGGCCCAAAACCCGGCCTTCGCATTGAACAGCAATTTGGTAACCACAAACATAAGCCAGCTGGTGCCGGCAAATAATACCACCGATGCAAACCGTATCCCGAAATTGGTTAATCCAAGCAGTTTAATGCTCAAAGCGCCCAGCCAAAAGAACAAGGGCGGCTGATCAAAATAGCTGAGGTTAAGATGAAGCGAACCCCGGAAATAGTACGATTCCCCGTTACCCAAACCCGTATAAGCGGCAAGCAGGCAGCGGATAACGAAGGTGATGATAATGAGCGTTACCGTAAAAGAAGCCGCGTTTTTTTCGGTGAGTTTTTTCATGGGGGCAGAACTTATTTGCAGAACGACAAATCTCTAAAAAAAATTTAGGAATAATAAGGCGTTTTAAAAAGATGGGGGCACGCCGGTTTGTGTTTGGAATTAATTCAGCAAACATGTTAAGGTTGTCATCTTGCTTTACTTCGGTTTTCTTTCTGTCCGGGATTTGCGATAGGGATGGCAGCGGATACCGGCCCGGGCCTAAGGCCTGCAGGCGTATGAGCGTACAGCCCGGGCCGCAGGCATCGCCCAACAAATTAACCATTGATTTATTTTTATCTCTTCTAAAACCTCTTTAAATTAAAAATAACAATTACAAAAAAATATATCCCACAAAAAAAGAGTTCATAATTAACTATTCATCCCGATATCCATTTGCCAACAAAAGGCAATTTATTAACAAGCCAAACCAACGCCAGTGACAGGATGAAGCAGATCAAGGCTGTCAGCGGTATACTAATCATCGGAGTACAAAGCTTGTAACTGATACCAAACCAATCGTCGAGGAAATACAGGAGGAGGGCGTGAGCAAGGTAAATCCCATAGTTATATTGTGAGGCAAAGTCGCGGATACGGATAATTGCAGGAGAAACTTTCGGGACGGTAAGCTTTACAAACATAAAGGCGCTGGTGGAAAGCATTAACACAGCCGGGTTAACGGGCTCATAAAACATGGTGCCCGGATATTTTGGATATGCCAGGATCCATTTGCTGCCCAGCGCAATAATGGCTACGCTAAGCAGGAAAAGCAGGCCCATCCATAGCCGCAGGTTTTTGATGTTGAACTGTTTAAAAGCGAGGTAATGGCCCAAAACCAGGTAGCCTGCATAGCCAACGAAGTAGTGCATGTCAACAGATGGATTGTAGCGTGATAGGTAGGGCTGGGTGATGAGTGTAACGCCGAACCATACGATCAGAAAATAAAGGATCTCGTTTTCCGAGGCGTTACGCACAAATTTGCCGACCACCGGGATAAAAAAGTAGAGGCCGATGAGCATGTACACATACCAAAGGTGGTAAGATGCCCCGTATTTAAGCTGGTGGAGCACCAGTTTAACATTAGCCCATGTATCGGCGCCAAAAGTGATATCTTCGTTATACCACGCGTACCAAACGTAAACCAAACTCCAGAAGAGGAACGGAACAACTACCCTTGTAAGCCTCCGTTTCAGGAAATCCCCAATTTCGTATTCCCGGTGAAGCAGCAAAGCGCCGGTTATCATCACAAATGCCGGCACCGCAAAACGGGTAACCGCGTTTAGGAAGTCGGCCTGCCACCAATCGCCCAAGGGAACCTTGCCGTATTGAATGAGCAATACCGATGAGCAATGTAAAACGATCACCGCATAAAGGGCGATGATCTTTAGGTTGCTTATCCAATCGATATTTTGCGTTTTGGCGGGTGGCATCCGTGGCTGATTTAATTATTCATACGAATCAATCCCGCACCTGCGGGATCGGTTCTCGACTCTCGGTTCTCGACTCTCGGTTCTCGACTCTTGGTTCTTGGCTCTTGGTCCTTGGTTCTTGACTCGCATTATTTACTGTTACTATAAAAAGCCTCCAGCTCTTTTAAGCGCTTCACCTGGCTGGCCTGCGGGTTGATAAATTTACGAACAGAACGTATCCGTGCATAGGCGTCTTCGTACGTCAGGCCAAGTTTTATCAAATACGCCATAGCTATGGTAGGGCCGCGGCCAAGGCCCTGGCGGCAGTGCACATACACCACGCCGCCTTTTTTTATTTCGTCATCAATAAAAGTAGCGCCCTGTATCAGCGTTTCCAGCGGGGGCGCGGTATTATCCGGCGTGGGCAAATGCAGGTATTTAATGCCCTCGTGTACGGCATCGGCATAGCTGTTGGTAGTGCGCATGTTTACGATGGCCGTTACACCCAATGCCTTCAATTTCTCCAATCCGATTAAATTATACTGGCTCCCCAGGAACAGGTGCGCCGTGATTTGGGAACGGCTAAGTCTCGGAACACCCATGATGATGCGATGGGCATTATCGTACATATAATCGAGGATAAGGGCTACACCGGTTACCACGCTTTTGATTTTCTTCAGCATATCCTTACCGCTAAAAAGCTATTGGGTTTTCAGGGCGTTCGTCACATAAGTCATCGCCTCGGCAAAGGTAGCTACCCAAATATCTTTTTCGTTCGCTTTCAGGTACTCCAGCAGTTGCCTATGGGCCGCGAGCGGTGTGGTAATATAGTCGCCGCCTATGCCGTGAAACATAAAAATACCCACGCCTCCTTTGCTTACGACATTTTTTACATAGGCTATCAGTTGGTCGCCGGTATTATTGCCTTCCAGGCCGTACGAGGGAATGAGCAAAGGATTTAAATCCCTGAAGTCTGTAATGATGGCATCCTTGTCACCCCCTACCCTTGCATACCCGATATAAGTTGAGCGTTTCAACGTGTCGACATAGTCTTTGCCGCCAACCGATGTTTCCGTACAGGGATAGGCATAGTTATGAGAGGTTTTGCCATCAAGCGAGTACAAAAAATAGTTCATCAACCCTATTTCCCTTACGATGGTAGTGGGCGTATATTTTTCCGAGGGGACTGGATTATCGAAGGAGGTGATACAGGGATGGTAAAGCGTATGGTTGGCCAGCTCATGTCCGCTTTTGGCAACCTTGCGCCATTGGGGTATGTTATTGTAATCAAGCGCATCGCCTATGAGGAAAAAGGTTCCTTTAAAATGCATCGAATCCAGCAAAGGAACAGCATTGTTGAGCTGCGACTGCAAGCCGTCGTCGTAGGTAAGCACGATCACAGCCTTTTTGTGATGCGGCCAGGTGATGGTGGGCTGGGCGTCGGCGACCACGCCGGCTAACAAAAAAAGAAAAATTAGTCTCATTTAAGAAAGGGAAATTGAAGGGTGAAATTAGCATATAAAGCATGCTACGCCAATTTACTTCACAAATTTTTCATAACGTTTTATTGCCGATCGTAACGCGGCATCCTCCTTTAGGTTAAGTTTACCAAACGGGTTGAATTTTATGTCGACAGCCTTCGGTTTTATGGTGCGTTTCCATGTGCCAACCACTTCACCATTTAAAATGATGGAGGGATCAAAAATGACATGGCGTACCATATCAGCGTACCGGGGCGGAATAATTGCGTTACGATCCGCATACCCCACCGCATATTCGTCGAAAGCCGGCAGCAGGTAGGCAATTGGTGACTTTCCATCGGGTTGAGGATTTGCTATGCCAGACCAATAAAGGGTCCCCTCGATTTTTATGCTGGTTAATCGCGATCCTGCGGTTTCGATGCCCGATCTCGTTTCAGCCAAGGTTAATCCCGACCACCACGCGAAATCATGTGCTGTGGCAGGTCCGCGGCTGGTAAAGTATCGTGTTACCAAATCCGCTAACGCTTCCTCGCGGGGTTTTGGATCGGCTGCCGGTACTTGGTCATCAAAAAAGGCGTAGGTAAATTGTTTGCCCATACGCGGGCCACTGCAGATTACTTTATCGAGCTCTGCCTGCATCAACAAATGTACAAAACGCAGTTCATTGGTTTCCACGCCGTTTTCCTGCAATACTTTTGCAATATCCAAACGATTGAGGTGCCGTCCGCCTGCTAAAGCTTTGGCGAGTGCGTCGTGGCTTTTTTTGAATACGGCTGCATCCAGTTTTAGCTGTCGATAGCGGCCGGCGGCAAGGCCTGCTATCCTTGTAGCGGAAAGATCGAGCATCCAGCGGAGATCATCCGGGACAACAAAGTGCCAGGTAGGGCGCAGCACGTGGATGCGAATGATGGCGCCCGTCGCCATTGCCTGGTCAACAGCGGCATCACTGCTTCTTTGCAGGCGCAAACCGACGGCCCATTTGGCCCCTGCATAATCCTGCGCCTGTATGGCGCCCATGTATTTTACAATTTCAGCTGGCTGATTGAAATGTTGATAGGAAATATGCTGGTTGTAAAGGCGTTGTTCCGCGATTTGCCGGTTAGTCATTTTAGCATTCCTATTAATTTATCCCAAGTTAATAATTGAATATTGACAACGGCTTGTCAGCAGAGAAATTATTTGAAAAATATTGAAACAAGATGTACCTTTCGGGCTTCCGGCCCGATCGCTCTTCGGGATTCGGCTTTCGGACTAAAAACATGGCGCAAAAAGTAATTACCGTAAACATAAACGTTTATGAGCAGAGTGTTGTCAACCGGCATTC